>ERZ773170.891-NODE-891-length-26282-cov-5.842491_pt1 | contig 26282 bp, 23 predicted proteins | sample MGYA00581002_ERZ773170 | MGnify/ENA primary metagenome ERZ773170 (study PRJEB29015, sample SAMEA2737811) | human gut metagenome | biome: human gut; feature: human-associated habitat; material: faeces | place: China | collected 2012 ... | reverse complement strand
ACAGTGTGGAAAAGCAGCTCTGGCTGCCGGAAAGCACCAACGACTTCATCTTCAGCGTGGTGTGCGAGGAGCTGGGCTTCATCGGCGCAGTGCTCATTATCGTGCTGTTCGTGCTGTTCATCGTGCAGGGGCTGCTCATCGCCTATAAGGCGGAGAACCTGTACTGCACCATGGTGGGCATCGGCATCATGGCACAGATCGCGTGGCAGGTGTTCTGCAACATCGCCGTGGTCACCAACACCCTGCCCAACACCGGCATCAGCCTGCCCTTCTTCTCCTCCGGCGGCACAAGCCTGATTTTGCTGCTGGCAGAAATGGGCGTGATGGTGAACATAGGCCGCAACGGCGAGCGGGTGGCGCAGCAGCGGGAGCAGATGCGTGCCCAGCGGGAAGCCGCCCGCGCTGAGCGCGAGGCAGAACTTGCCCGCAAGACCATTGACTTGGCTTCTGCCCGCGCAGCCCGCACAGAACAGTAAAACAAACCGCAAGCCCGCCCGGCCGCAGGCCGGGCGTTTATAAGGAGGAATCACCATGCGTGTTCTCATCGCAGCCGGCGGCACTGCCGGACATATCAACCCCGCACTGGCCATTGCCGGTGCTCTGAAAAAGGCTGACCCTACCGCCGAGATCCACTTTGCAGGCCGTAAGGAGGGCATGGAGTACCGTTTGGTCACACAGGCGGGCTACCCCTTCCACCACATCGAGATCACCGGGTTTCAGCGCAAGCTCAGCCTGCACAACATCAAGCGCAACCTCATTACCCTGTGGAATCTGGCCCTCTCCGGCCCTAAAGCCAAGGCCATGATGAAAGAGGTAAAGCCGGATCTTGTCATCGGCTGCGGCGGCTATGTGTCCGGCCCGGTGGTGCGCTGTGCCGCCAAAATGGGCATCCACACCGCTTTGCACGAGCAGAACGCCTTCCCAGGTGTGACCAACAAGCTGCTGGCCCCGGATGTGGACATCGTGTTCGCCGCTGTGCCCGCCGCCGTGGAAAAGCTGGGCGCACCGGACAAGACCCTTGTGGTGGGCAACCCCGTGCGGCCGGAGGTGTTTGCACAGGCCGCGAATCGCGAGGCCATCCGTGCACAGCTGGGTGCGGGCGACCGCACCGTCATCCTGTCCTTCGGCGGCAGCTTGGGTGCACGCCGGGTCAACGAGGTGGTGGCAGACCTGTGCGCATGGGAGCAGCACGAGCACAAGCCGGTGCTGCATCTGCACGCCACCGGCCAGTACGGGGTGCAGCTGTTTGAGCAGCTGCAGAAGCAGAAGGGCTTTGCCCCCGGCGACAGCCTTGTGGTAAAGGAATACATCAACAATATGCCGGAGCTGCTGGCAGCGGCAGACCTCGTCATCAGCCGCGCCGGTGCGCTGACGCTGGCCGAACTGGAAGCCGTGGGACGCGCCGCTGTACTGATCCCCAGCCCCAATGTGGCGGAGAACCACCAGTACTACAACGCCATGGAGCTGCAAAAGGCCGGGGCGGCTGTGGTCATTGAAGAAAAAGACCTGACCGGCGAAAAGCTGGTGCAGACTGTTTCTACTATGCTGGCACAGCCCGGCAAGCTGGCCGAGATGGGCAAAAACGCCCGCAGCCTGTCGGTGGACGACAGTCTGGACCGCATCACTGCGGCGCTGCTCAAGCTGGTCAAGACCCCGTGATGCGGACGTGGAATAAACAGGAAAGAAGGTGCGAATGATGCAGCAGAACCGTGACCGCAACGGCAGACCCCGGAACACCAGACCCTATGATCTGAACCGGGATGTAGCGCGCACCTCTGCGCCTTCGCAGGATCATACGCCCCGGAGCACCGGCAGCAGCCGCTACGGCTACAACGGCGAGCCGCTCAGCCGCCCGCCCTCCCGCAGCGCCAACGGCAGCGTGCGCTCCTCCCGGGCAGATAACAGCATCCAGTTCCCCACCCAATCCCAGCCCCGCCGCCCGGCGCAGGGGCAGGGGAGCAATACCACCCAGTACCCCTCTGGCAGCCGCCCGGCGGGCAGCAGACCCAAAAACGCGAAGTCTGGCGGCAAGCAGCGCCGCCCGGCAAACAATGCCCGCAGCGGGCAGAACAACCGGAAAAACCAGAACGCGCAAAACCGCCCGAACCGGCAGCACCCGGCAGGCAGCCAGAGCCAGCGCCTGCGCCCGGCGCAAAGCGCCCCGCAGCAAAGCCCTGCCCGGCGGGAAATGCGCAAAAAGCGCAAGGTGACCCGCGCTACCCTGCGTCGCCGCCGGATGCTGCGCCGTCTGACCGCCTTTGCCATGCTGCTGTGCGTCATTGGCGCAGGCATCTACCTGACCATGACCATGCTGTTCCGCATCAATTCCATTCAGGTGCAGACCCCGGACGGCAAGCAGGTGACCGAGATCGCGGGCTATACCGCAGACAGCATTCTGCAGCAGATGGGCGTGCAGCTGGAGGAGAACATCTTCAGCTTTGAACCCGGCGAAAAGGCCGCTGTGCTGGAGCAGAATTTCCCACTGCTGGGCTCCATCAAGGTGATCCGGGACTACCCCAACACCGTGGTGGTGCAGGTGACCGAAGCCGTGCCCGCCTACGCGGTGCAAAACGGCAATAAATGGCTTGTGATCTCGGACAAATGGAAGATCCTGTCCGAGGAAAGCACCCAGCCCGAGGGGCTTTGCACCCTGTACGGCGGCAAGCTGCAGGACACCACTCCGGGACAGGGCTTCTGGTTCGTGGAGGATGCGGACGCGGCAAGCGCCTCCGGGTCGGAAACCGCCTCCGGGTCGGAAACCGCCGAAAGCGAAAGCACGGTGAGCACCGAAACCGCCCGCATGGAAGCCCTGCGCACCCTGCGCAGCAAGCTGGAGGAATACGACCTGTCGCAGGATGTGACGCGGCTGGAAGTGGCAGACACCGAACAGATCGCATTTTTGTATCAGGACCGCATCAGCGTGCTGTTGGGTACGCTGAACGATCTGGATTATAAGCTGGATCGCGCCCGCTATGTGCTGACCAACGCCGATGGCAAGGGCTGCGGCCCCACCGACACCGGGCGGCTGGACTTCAGCCATACCAGCGCCAGCAGCACCCGCAAGATCTATTTTGCACAGGGCGAGCCTACTCTGCCCTCCGGCTATGTGGTGCCGCCCAAGGTTGAGGAACCCGCCCCGGCAGGGGACGCCGCCGACAGCACGGACAGCACGGACAGCGCGGATGCTGCCGACACCACCGAACCGGCGGCTGACGCGGACACCGAGCAGCTGCCCCTGACCCACCCTGACCGCATGACGGCCAACGAAGAAGAAAACCCCATGTAAAGAAACTCTATGGAGGAGACTGTATGAAGCTGGAACAACTGATGGAAGGCGTGCCCTTTACCCTTGTGCAGGGCAGTCTGGATACTGAGATCGCAGATATCATCTACGACAGCCGCAAGGCTGCCCCGGGGCTTTTGTTCGTGTGCATCGTGGGCACCCAGCGGGACAGCCACGCGTTTGCCGCCGACTGTGCCGCCAAGGGGGTCAGCGCGCTGGTCATCCAGCACGACATCGACCTTTCCGCCATGCCCGGGGTGACCGTGGTCAAGGTGGAGAACAGCCGCTATGCCATGGCACTGATGAGCGCAAACCTCTTCGGCAACCCTGCCCGCCAGATGACCATGATCGGCGTCACCGGCACCAAGGGCAAGACCACCACCACCCACATGATCAAAAGCGTGCTGGAGGCCGCAGGCCGCAAGGTAGGCATGATCGGCACCAACGGCATCTACTATATGGGACGCCACAAGGACACCGCCAACACCACCCCGGAAAGCTACGAGCTGCAAAAGACCTTCCGGGAGTTTCTGGATGCCGGCTGCGACACCGCACTGATGGAAGTGTCCAGTCAGGGTCTGATGATGGACCGTGTGGCGGGCGTGCACTACGATGTGGGCGTGTTCACCAACCTTTCGCCGGATCATATCGGCCCCGGCGAGCACAAGACCTTTGAGGAGTACCGCAGCTGGAAGGGACAGCTGTTCAAGCGCTGCGACGTGGGCGTGGTGAATATCGATGACGAGAACACCGCCGCCCTGCTGGAGGGTCATACCTGCAAATTGGTCACCTATGGCCGCGATGAAAAGGCCGACTACCGCGAGACCGGCTACGAGCTGCTGCGCACCCACGATTTTCTGGGCGTTGCCTTCCACGTTACCGGCAAGGACGAGATGGACGTCAAGGTGAATATGCCCGGCGAGTTCAGCGTGTACAACGCGCTGGCTGCGCTGGCCGTGGGCAAGGTGCTGGGTCTGCCGGATGCCGCCATCCACGACGGTCTGGGCAAGTGTGTGGTGAAGGGCCGTGTGGAGCTGGTGCCCATCAGCAAAAAGTTCACCATTCTGCTGGACTACGCCCACAACGAGGTATCCACCGAGAGCCTGCTTACCACCCTGCGCGCCTACAAGCCCCACCGTCTGGTGGTGGTGTTCGGCTGCGGCGGCAACCGCTCCAAGCTGCGCCGCTACGGCATGGGCGAGATCTGCGCCAAGATGGCCGATTTCTCCATCCTCACCGAGGACAACAACCGCTTTGAGAAGGTGGAGGACATCCTTGCGGATATCCGCGTGGGCATGAACAAGGGCAACCCGGACGCAAAGTTCGTGGAGATCCCTGACCGTCTGGATGCGCTGCACTACGCAGTGGATCACGCACAGGAGGGCGATCTGATCGCCGTTATCGGAAAGGGTCACGAGACCTACCGCGACCGCGAGGGCGTCAAGACCCCCTTCCTTGAGCGGGAACTGCTGGAAGAATACGCCCAGCAGATCGGACTGGAATAAGAAAAAAAGAATAGTTGGATTCAGGAACACCGGAGCGTCTGCGGATGCTTCGGTGTTTTGTTTTTATGGGGAAATCGTGGATTTTTGTTGAAGATTCATTTGTTTTTCACGAGAATGAACCCTCTCAGGTGCTGCGCGCCAGCTCTCCCGAAGGGAGAGCTTTATTGCTGCTGACCGGTAGATGCTAAAAAGCTCCCCCTTTCGGGGGAGCTGGCAAAGCCGAAAGGCTTTGACTGAGAGGGTTACTGTGCAGCGGCCTTTTTGTGCCCTTTGGGAGCCCCTATATAAAAAGGAAGCAAACTGTGACAGAAATGTAAAAGATAAAAATATTTAACTAAAACCATTGACTTATCCAACGGTTTGATTATAATGGTCGTGTTCGATACCTCACAAATTTTAGGTAAATAATTAAACACAAACAGTAAACATAAAGGAGAATACTACCATGACTTTCGAGGAAATGAAGAAGATCGTTGTCGATACCCTGAGCTGCGATGAGGACAAGGTGACCATGGAGGCCAGCCTGACCGAGGATCTGGAGGCCGACAGCCTGGACGCTGTGGAGCTGAACATGGCACTGGAGGAGGCCTGCGGCGTGTCCATCCCCGATGAGGAGCTGGCAAACCTCAAGACCGTGGGCGATATCTTCAACTACATCAATGCCCATGTCTGAGGCTGACCGAGGCGAAACGCGATGAACAGTATCAAAGACCTGCTGCCGGGCAGCATGCGGGAGCGCACCTTCCAGCTGAAAGCCCGGCGGGATGCGGGTGCCGTGTGGAACGACCCGCAGTTCGTGGAATGCAAAAAGTGTGGACGCCGCGCCACCCGCCAGATCTGGAACAAGGCGCAGTACGTCTGCCCCAACTGCGGGGTGCACCTGCCCATCGGCGGGTACTACCGCCTGAGCTTGATCCTTGACAAGGGCAGCTTCCGGGAATTGGATGCCGACCTTGCACCGCAGGATGTGCTGCAGTTTCCCGGCTACCCGGAAAAGCTGGAAGCACAGACCGGCAAGACCGGCCTGAAGGAAGCCGTCATCACCGCCACGGGGCGCATCGAGGGCACCCCGGTGGTGGCTGCGGTGCTGGACAGCCGGTTCTTTATGGGCAGCATGAGCACCACTGTGGGTGAAAAGATCACCCGCGCCGTGGAGCACGCCACCGCAAAGCACCTGCCGCTGATCATCTTCTCGGCCAGCGGCGGCGCCCGGATGCAGGAGGGCATTTTCAGCCTGATGCAGATGGCAAAGACCTCTGCCGCCATTGAGCGGTTCTCTGCCCGGGGCGGGCTGTACATCAGCGTGCTGACCCACCCCACCACCGGCGGCGTGACCGCAAGCTTTGCCAGCCTTGGCGATATTATGCTGGCAGAGCCCGGGGCGCTGATCGGTTTTGCGGGCCCCCGGGTCATTGAACAGACCATCGGCGAAAAGCTGCCCGCAGGCTTCCAGCGCAGCGAGTTCCAGTACGAGCACGGCTTTGTGGACAAGGTAGTGCCCCGTACCGAAATGCGCGAAACACTGGCGCAGTTGCTGCGTCTGCACGCCTGAGGGAGGGAGCGCCTTATGATCAAGGACATCTTACAACAGCTCGTACCGCTGGATGAAAAGATCGCCGCCCTGCGCGGCGACCCGGCGGACGAGAACATGACCGATATCACCAACCACGCTGCCGAGCTGGCAGAGCTTTCTGCACAGGAGGACGCTTTGCTGTCCGGCTGCGGGGCACTGACCGCAGAGGACAGGGTCTTTCTGGCCCGTCACCCGGAGCGCCCCCACATCGACGAGATCGTGGATGCACTGTTCACCGACTTTTTTGAGCAGTGCGGCGACCGTCAGTGCAAGGAGGATGCCGCCATTCTGGGCGGTGTGGCGCTGTTCCACGGCCAGCCGGTCACAGTCATCGGCCACCGCAAGGGCGGCACGCTGGAAGAAAACCTGCGCTGCAACTTTGGCATGCCCGGGCCGGAGGGCTACCGCAAGGCGCTGCGCCTGATGAAGCAGGCTGAAAAATTTGACCGTCCCATCATTACCTTCATCGACACCCCGGGCGCATACCCCGGCAAGGACGCCGAGGAGCGCGGACAGGGCGAAGCCATTGCCCGCAACCTGATGGAGATGAGCGGCCTGACCGTGCCGGTGATCGCAGTGGTCACCGGCGAAGGCTCCTCCGGCGGCGCACTGGCGCTGGGTGTGGCAAACCGCATCCTGATGCTGGAAAATGCCGTCTACTCGGTGCTCAGCCCCGAGGGCTTTGCCAGCATCCTGTGGAAGGATTCCTCCCGCAGCGGCGAAGCCTGCGAGATCATGAAGCTGACCGCGCAGGATCTGTACAAGGACGGCATCGTGGAAGAAATCATCCCGGAGCCGGTGGGCGGCGCACAGCGCGCCCACGGGGTACTGTTCGGTGATCTGGACGAGGCACTGCGGCGTCAGCTGCGCAGCCTTGCCCGCATGAACGGCCGTCAGCTGGCCGAGCAGCGCTACCAGAAATTCCGTCAGATCGGAGAAATGAGGAAAGCATGAAGGGTTTGCGTCTGATCGCCACCGGCGGGGCTTTGCCCGGCCGCACGGTCACCAACGAAGAGCTGAGCCGCACCGTGGATACCAGCGACGAGTGGATCACCACCCGCACCGGCATCCGCACCCGGCACTACTGCACCGAGGGCGAAAACGCCGCCACACTGGCCATTGCCGCCGCAAAGCAGGCGCTGCAGCGCAGCGGCCTTGCCCCGGCAGACATTGCCTGCTGCGTCTGCGCCACCCTTTCCGCGCCGGATGCTACCCCAAGCGTGGCCTGTCAGGTGCAGGCGGCGCTGGCACTGCCGGAAAACCGCCCTGCACTGGACGTGAACGCAGCCTGCTCCGGCTTTTTGTATGGCACGGCGGTGGCGCGCGGCCTGCTGGCTACGCTGGGCGGGCAGTACGCGCTGGTCATCGGCACGGAAGCACTTTCCCGTCTGATGGACCCCGCCGACCGCTCCACCTGTGTGCTGTTCGGCGATGGTGCCGGTGCGGCGGTGTTTGAACTGACCGACACCTCGGTGCCCTTTGCCATCACGCTGGGTGCCCGGGGCGATGCCGCCATCCATGCCGGCGGCCCCAGCCGCGCAGGATCGGCACCCATCAGTATGGACGGCAGGGCGGTGTTCCGCTTTGCGGTGGATGCCCTGCCCAAATGCCTGCACACCGTACTGGACGAGACCGGCCTTACGCTGGACAATCTGGACTGGGTGGTCTGTCATCAGGCCAACAGCCGCATCATCGACCACTGCGTCAAGGCGCTGCACGCCGACGGTGCAAAGTTTTACAAAAACATGGATCGCCACGGCAACACCAGTGCTGCCAGCATCCCGGTGGCACTGAACGAGCTGGCTGAAAGCGGCCAGCTGCACCCCGGCCAGACCCTTGCCTGCATCGGCTTTGGCGGCGGTCTGACATGGGGCGGCATGATCGTGGAGTATAAAGGATAAAGACCATGAAACTTTTAAACGAGATCTTGGGGACGAAATACCCCATCATTCAGGGCGGCATGGCAAACATTGCCACCGGCGAGTTTGCCGCCGCCTGCTCCAACGCCGGTGCGCTGGGCATCATCGGTGCAGGCGGCATGAATGCCGATATCCTGCGCCAGAACATCCGCCGCTGCCGGGAGCTGACCGACAAGCCCTTTGGCGTGAACATCATGCTCATGCACCCGCAGGCAGATGAGTTTGCCCAGATCGTGGTGGAGGAAAAAGTCGCTGTGGTCACCACCGGCGCAGGAAACCCTGGAAAGTACGTTCCTATGTGGAAAGCTGCCGGCATCAAGGTGATCCCGGTGGTGGCTGCTGCCGTGCTGGCACGGCATCTGGAGCCGCTGGGCATTGACGCCGTCATCGCCGAGGGCACCGAGAGCGGTGGCCATGTGGGCGAGATGACCACCATGGCACTGGTGCCGCAGGTGGTGGACGCGGTCAGCGTGCCGGTCATTGCCGCAGGCGGCATTGCCGATGGCCGTCAGCTGGCGGCTGCGCTGGCGCTGGGCGCCTGCGGGGTGCAGGTGGGCACCTGCCTGCTGGCAAGCGAAGAGTGCCCCATTCACGAAAACTACAAGGCCGCGCTGCTCAAGGCTGGGGACAGTGACACTATCGTCACCGGACGCACCGTGGGTGCGCCGGTGCGTGTGCTGAAAAACCGCATGAGCCGCGAGTATGTCCGTCAGGAAAAGGCGGGCGCGGACAAGATGGAACTGGAAAAATACACGCTGGGCAGCCTGCGCCGCGCCGTCTTTGAGGGCGACACGGTAAGCGGCAGCCTGATGGCCGGTCAGGTGGCCGGAATGCTGCACGAGGTACGCCCCGTGGCGGACATCCTTGCCGATCTGTGGCAGGGCGGGAGGCAGCGCATCGCCGCGCTGAACACCGAATGCTGACCCTTGGCGGCAAGCCCCTGCAAGTACCCATTTTGCAGGGCGGCATGGGCGTAGGCGTCTCGCTGGGCGGGCTGGCCGGTGCGGTAGCAGCCTGCGGCGGCATGGGGTGCATCTCCACCGCCGATGCAGGTTACCGCGAGCCGGATTTTGCACGCGACCCGGCGGCAGCCAACCACCGCGCCCTGACCGCAGAGATTCAAAAAGCAAAGGCCATCGCCGGGGGCATGGGTCTGGTGGCCATCAACGCCATGGTAGCCACCCGGGACTATGCCGACGCCATCCGCACCGCCGTGGCGGCGGGGGTGGATGCTGTGGTCTCCGGTGCGGGTCTGCCGCTGGAACTGCCGGGCATCGTGGGCACCAAAGAGGTGGCCATTGCGCCCATCGTATCCAGCGCCCGGGCGGCAAAGCTCATCCTGCGCCGCTGGGCAAAGGGCTTTGACCGCACCGCCGATTTTGTGGTCATCGAGGGCTGCAAGGCGGGCGGACATCTCGGCTTTGCCGAGGAGGACCTGCTGGCAGACCGCTGCCAGACCTTGGACGAAATTCTGCCCGGGGTGCTGGCGGAGGTAAAACCCTACGAGGAGCAATACGGCCACGCCATCCCGGTGTTTGTGGCGGGCGGCGTGTACACCGGTGCCGACATGGCACACTTTACAAAGCTTGGCGCTGCGGGCGTGCAACTTGCCACCCGCTTTATCCCCACCTACGAGTGCGACGCCTCCCAGACCTACAAGGACGTGCTGCTGGCGGCAAAGCCGGAGGATGTGCGCATCATCCACAGCCCGGTGGGAATGCCCGGCCGCGCGCTGAACACCCCGCTGGTGCAGGCGCTGGCCGAGGGCAAGCGCTTCCCGCCCAAGCACTGCGCCCGGTGTCTCAAGACCTGCGACCCCGCCGCCGTGCCCTACTGCATCACCCACGCCCTCATCGAGGCGGTGAAGGGCAACGTGGAGGAAGGGCTCTTTTTCTGCGGCGAAAACGTGGGCAGGCTGGACCGGATGCGCACCGTGCGCGAGCTGATGGACGAACTTGTGACCGAATGGAGGCAGAATTTATGAAGCTTGCCGTACTTTACGCCGGTCAGGGTGCGCAGCACCCCGGCATGGGCAAGGAATTTTACGAAGCATCTCCCGCCTTCCGGGCGGCCTTTGACAGCGCAGCGCTGGATTTTGACCTGCACCGCGTCTGCTTTGAAGATCCGGACGGCGTTTTGAACCAGACCGAATACACCCAGCCCTGCATGGTGGCCTTTGCCTGCGGCGTGACCGCTGTGCTGGCGGAAAAAGGCGTAAAGCCCGCCTATCTGGCGGGGCTTTCGTTGGGCGAATACTCCGCGCTGCAGGCAGCCGGGGTGTTCACCGCAAAGCAGGCCATCGAGCTGACCGCCTTCCGGGGCAAGGCCATGGCCGAAGCTGCAAAGGGCCTTGCCTGCGGCATGACCGCCGTGCTGGGGCTGGACAGAGAAAAACTGTCTGCCTGCTGCGAACAGGCTGCAGAGACGGGCTGTGTGCAGATCTGCAACTACAACTGCCCGGGGCAGCTGGTCATCGGCGGTGAGAAAGCCGCTGTGGAGCAGGCCGCTGCGCTGGCAAAGGAAGCCGGTGCCCGCCGCTGCATCCCGCTGAAGGTCAGCGGCCCCTTCCACACAAAGCTGATGGCTCCCGCAGGGGATGCGCTGGCACAGCGCTTTGCGGGCGAAAACTTCGGCACCATGGAGACGCCGGTGCTGTTCAACTGTCTGGGGCATGAAAAGGCCGAGACCGACAGCATCCCGCAGCTGCTGGTAAAGCAGGTGCAGAGCAGCGTCTACATGGAAGATACCCTGCGCCGTCTGGGCGAGCTGGGTGTGGACCACATTCTGGAAGTCGGCCCCGGCAGCGCCCTGAGCGGTTTTGTGAAAAAGACCCTGCCCGGGGTGGTCTGCACCGCAGTGGAGACCCCGGAACAGCTGGATGCGGTGCTGACCGCATGGAAGGATGCAGAATGAGTGAAGAAAAGCTGACCCGCGCCGCCATTGTTACCGGCGGCAGCCGGGGCATTGGCCGCGCAGTGTGCGTGGCACTGGCAAAGCAGGGCTGCAATGTGGTGGTGAACTACTGCCACGGCGCAGAGCCTGCGGAGCAGACGGCAGCGCTCTGCCGCGCCGAGGGCGTGCAGGCGGTGACCGTGCAGGCGGATGTATCCACCGCCGAAGGCTGCAAAACGCTGTTCGATGCCGCCGCCGAGGCCTTTGACCGGGTGGATGTGCTGGTGAACAACGCGGGCATCACCCGGGACAACCTGATTTTGCGCCTGACCGAGCAGGATTTTGATGCGGTGCTGGACACCAACCTGAAAAGCGCCTTTCTCTGCTGCAAGGAGGCCGCCCGCCGCATGGTGCGCCAGCGCTATGGCCGCATCGTGAACCTTTCCAGCGTGGTGGCGCTGCGGGGCAACGCCGGGCAGACCAACTACGCCGCCAGCAAGGCGGGGCTCATCGGCCTGACCAAGAGCCTTGCCCGGGAGCTGGCTGCACGGAACGTGACCGTGAACGCGGTAGCGCCCGGCTTTATCGACACCGACATGACTGCCGTGCTGCCGGAGGCGGTGCGCACCGGCATGACGCAGGGCATCCCCGCAGGCCGCGCAGGCCAGCCGGAGGATGTGGCGCAGGCAGTGGCGTTTTTTGCCGCAGAACAAAGCAGCTATCTCACCGGGCAGGTGCTCTGTGTGGACGGCGGCATGGCAATGTAAAGGAGAACCCTTATGGAAAAACGCAGAGTTGTGATCACCGGCCTTGGCACGGTGAACCCGCTGGGCAACAATGTGGCTGACAGCTGGGCAGCAGCCCGTGCCGGCAAATGCGGCATCGGCCCCATCACCCAGTTCGACACCACCGACTTCAAGTGCAAGCTGGCCGGTGAGGTAAAGGATTTTGACCCCGCGACCGTGGTGGACAAAAAGGAAGTCCGCAAGATGGCGCGCTTCACCCTGCTGGCACTGGGCGCTGCCGCCGAAGCCATTGCAGACAGCGGTCTTGATACCGAGGCCGAGGGCAAGGACATCGGCGTCATCCTGTCCAGCGGCATCGGCGGTCTGCCCACGATCGAGGAGCAGCACGCCCGCGGCGAGGAAAAGGGCATGGAGAAGGTAAGCCCCTACTTTGTGCCCATGGCCATTGCCAACATGGCAGCGGCACAGGTGGCTATCCGCTTTGGTCTGAAGGGCATGTGCACCTGCCCGGTCACGGCCTGCGCCGGCGGCACCAACGCCGTAGGCGACGCCTTCCACCGCATCCGGGACGGCTACGAGTCGGTAATGGTCTGCGGCGGCGCGGAGAGCTGCATCAGCCCCTTGGGCATCGGCGGCTTTACCAGCATGAAGGCGCTTTCCACCGCCACCGATCCGGACGCTGCCAGCCTGCCCTTTGACGCCCGCCGCGGCGGCTTTGTCATGGGCGAGGGCAGCGGTGTGCTGGTGCTGGAGGAGCTGGAGCACGCAAGAGCGCGCGGCGCACACATCTATGCCGAGGTGGTGGGCTACGGTGCCAACTGCGACGCCTACCACTTTACCGCGCCCGCACCCGGCGGCGCAGGTGCCATCGACTGCATGAAGCTGACCTTGGCGGATGCCGGGCTTGCACCGGAGCAGGTGGACCACATCAACGCTCACGGCACCGGCACCCACATGAACGATGCCTGCGAGACTGCTGCCATTCACGCAGTGTTCGGCGCACACGCCAAGGAGATGACCGTGGTCAGCACCAAGAGCATGACCGGCCATCTGCTGGGCGGTGCAGGCGGCATTGAAGCCGTGTTTACCGCGCTGGCACTGCGGGATCAGTTTGCACCGCCCACCATCCACTACGCCCAGCCTGACCCGGAGTGTGATCTGGATTATGTGCCCAACACCGGGCGGCAGCAGGAAATGCAGTACGCGTTGAGCAACAGTCTGGGCTTTGGCGGCCACAACGCCTGCATCGCCCTGCGCAGATGGGAGGGCTGACCCATGGCAGAGCCCCGTACCGTGCGTGAAAACGCCAACACCCTGAGCAGTGTGCAGATCGCAGAAATTCTGCCCCACCGCTACCCCTTTGCCCTCGTGGATCGTGTTCTGGACTACGAGCCGGGGCAGTGGGCCATCGGCCGCAAGTGTGTCACCCGCAACGAGGAGTTTTTCAACGGCCACTTCCCGGCGCAGCCGGTCATGCCCGGCGTGCTGCTGCTGGAAGCACTGGCACAGACCGGCGCTGTGGCGGCACTGAGCCTGCCGGAAAACAAGGGCAAGCTTGCGCTGTTCGGCGGCATCAAGAGTGCCCGCTTCCGCAAGCAGGTCGTCCCCGGGGACGTGCTCACCCTCCACTGCGAGCTGGTGCAGCAGCACGGCGCTGTGGGCGTAGGCAAGGCCTCGGCATGGGTGGACGGCAAGTGTGCCGTCACCGCAGAGCTGACCTTTGTGCTGACTGACGCAGCGGAATAAAATGAATGCAAAAAGAGATAGGCGATCCCTTTCGGGAAAGCCTATCTCTTTTTTGTGTCTGTTCCGGTCGGTTTACTCTGCGGCAGCTGTCCCGGTGTCTGCCGCAGCAGCGGGGGCAGGCTCTGCCGTGGCGGTTTCTGTTGGGGCGGTCGCCGCCTGTTCCTTTTCCATCCACTCCCGCACACGGTCGGGGCGGTTGGTGATGTAGGCATCGGCGCTGGTGCGCAGCAGGCTGCGGACGGAATCTTCCGTGTCCACCGTCCACAAAGACACCTTGATGCCCATCTCGTGCAGTTTATCAATGAAACCGGCGTTTTTGTAGGCGGTGTGGTACTCACAGCTGACCCACTCCGGCGCAAAGTCCAGACTGCGGATGTAGGCGGGCAGATCCCGCTGCGCCATCAGGTTTTTATAGATCTCGTTCAGGCTCTCGCCGGGAAAGTTTGCCCGCAGCATACTTACCTTGTCGCTCATCCAGCGGGTCATCCAGCTGCAGTTTTCCTCATCGGCTGCGCTCTCCGGCAGGGCGGCGTCCATGGCTTCCATGTCGTCCATGCCGTTGGTCAGTCCCAGATCCTTCCAGATGATGGGTGGCGGCAGCAGCATGCTTTCCAGCTCGCCGTATACCAGTGCACCTACCCGCAGTTCGGGCATCAGCTGCTTTGCCTGCCGCAGCAGCGCGTGGTTGAAAGAAACAAGGATCACCTGTTCTACCATCTCGGTCTGCTGCAGCACTTCCAGCACCCGGGGCACAAAGTCCGGGTCGTTGTCCATGGTGGATTTCAGTTCCAGATGCACGGTGCATCCCGGCATCTGCCTGCACAGCTCCATGGCTTCCTGTAAGGTAGCAATCTTTTCGTCCTGATAGATGGCGTCCTTCCAGCTGCCGAAATCCAGCTCTTTCAGATCGCCCATGGTCATATCGTAGATCTTGCCGGAAATATCCGTGTGCAGATCGATCATATAGTCATGGTGGATCACAAGCCCGGCGTCAATGGTCTGCTGTACGTCCATCTCTACGCCGTCCGCGCCAATCTCCATGGCTTTTTTAAAGGCTGTCAGGGTGTTTTCCGGTGCAAGATAGGAAGCACCGCGGTGTGCAATGATCTGTGGTGTCATAAATTTTCTCCGTTATCGGTTCGTCCTCACACGTTTACGCCCCGGCGCTGCCATACCGCAAACAGTGCCGGGGCGCTTGCTCAAGCCAAGTCCTCGCCGTCCGAGGCAATGACCTTTTTATACCAGTAAAAGCTGTCCTTCCGGCTGCGGGCAAGGGTGCCGTTGCCGTCGTTGTCCTTGTCCACATAGATAAAGCCGTACCGCTTTTTCATCTCGCCGGTAGAGGCGCTTACAAGGTCGATGGGACCCCATGTGGTGTAGCCCATCAGGGGCAGCCCGTCCTCGTTGATGGCCTTTTCCATCTCTTCGATGTGCGCCCGCAGATAATCGATGCGGTAGCTGTCGTGGATGGAGCCGTCCGGCTCTACGGTATCCACCGCACCCAGACCGTTTTCCACGATGAACATGGGCTTTTCGTACCGGTCGTAGATGGTGTTCAGCGTCACCCGCAGACCCACTGGGTCGATGGCCCAGCCCCACTCGCTGACTTTCAGGTAGGGGTTTTTCACCGATGCAGACACAGCGTTGCCTTCCGCATTCTCTGCCGCCATCAGCTCCTTATCCACCGTGATGCAGCGGCTGGAATAGTAGCTGAAGGACACAAAATCCACTGTGCCCTCCCGCAGCGTGCGGTCGTCCTCGGGTTGTGTGTGCAGCTGCACCCCGGTGCGCTCCATCCGCTTTTTAGCCCACACGGGGTAAGCGCCGCGCACCTGTACGTCGGTAAAGAAGTAGTTGTCCCGGTCGGCCTCCTGCGCCGCCCGCACATCCTCCGGGGCGCAGGTGCGGGGGTAGAACTGCCCTGCCGCCAGCATACAGCCCACCATGGCGTCCGGCATTTTTTCGTGCGCCAGCCTTACCGCCTTTGCGCTGGCCACCAGCTCGTGATGGGCGGCCTGATACTTGACCTGCTCCACATTTTCGCCGGGGTAGAATACCAGCCCTGCGCCGGTAAAGGACAGGTGCAGCAGCATGTTGATCTCATTAAAGGTGAGCCAGTACTTCACCTTGCCTTTGAAGCGGTCGAACAGCACCTCGCAGTAGTGGACATAGGCGTCCACCATGCGGCGGTCTTTCCAGCCGCCGTATTTTTTGATGAGGGCAATGGGAGTGTCAAAGTGGCAGATGGTGACCAGCGGCTCGATGCCGTACTTATGGCACTCGTCAAAAATGCTGTCGTAGAAAGCCAGTCCTGCCTCGTTGGGCTGGGCATCATCGCCGTTGGGCAGGATGCGGGTCCATGCAATGGACAGCCGGAAGCACTTGAAGCCCATCTCTGCAAACAGGGCGATATCCTCTTTATAATGGTGATACAGGTCAATGGCCTCGTGGCTGGGGTAGAAATGTGCGTCATCGCAGCCCAGCATTTCCATAGAGCCCGTTGCCACCGGAAAACGGTCCGGGCCGAAGGGGGTCACGTCCACCGTTGCCAGACCCTTGCCGTCTGCCTGCCATGCACCCTCGCACTGGTTGGCGGCAGTAGCGCCGCCCCACAAAAAGCCCTTGGGAAATTTGCCCATACTCTTTACCTCCTTGTTTACTTTTGCGCCCCTGCGGAGCGCAGATATACTCATACTACTATGATACCGCAACTGGCGGCGCTTGTCCATGACTGCATTTTGCAAAGGTGGGTGTATTTGGGGATAAAGTACGACTTTTATCGTCAAAACGCCGAAATTCCCTGCTGTTTTTTGCGCACTTTTCACGATAAAAACACAAAACTTGCCCGTTTTTCTTTTATTCTGTTCCTTTTAAACCGCGCGGCAGTATGGTAAAATAATAGGGTAAGAACTGCGCTGCGCTGCTGCGCTGCTGAGAACATGGAAAATGGAGTGTTTGATTATGACAGAGTTCAAACCCATCAAAGAAGGCAAGGTCCGCGAGATCTACGACAATGGCGACAGCCTGATCATGGTTGCTACCGACCGCATTTCTGCGTTTGACGTCATCCTGAAAAACAAGGTCACCAAAAAGGGCACCGTGCTCACCCAGATGAGCAAGTTCTGGTTCGATTACACCCGCGATCTGCTGCCCAACCACATGCTGAGCGTGGATGTGCAGGATATGCCGGAGTTCTTCCGTCAGCCCCAGTTCACCGGCAACAGCATGATGTGCCGCAAGCTGACCATGCTGCCCATCGAGTGCATTGTGCGCGGCTACATTACCGGCAGCGGCTGGGCAAGCTACCAAAAGACCGGCAAGGTGTGCGGCATCCAGCTGCCCGAGGGCCTGAAGGAGTCCGATAAGCTGCCTGAGCCCATCTACACCCCCTCCACCAAGGCAGAGATCGGCGACCACGACGAGAACATCTCCTACGAGCAGAGCATCGACGTGCTGGAGAAGAAGTTCCCCGGTCACGGTCTGGAGTACGCCACTAAGCTGCGGGACTACACCATTGCCCTGTACAAGAAGTGCGCCGAGTATGCACTGTCCCGCGGCATCATCATTGCCGACACCAAGTTCGAGTTTGGTCTGGACGAGGACGGCAACGTGGTGCTGGGTGACGAGATGCTGACCCCGGACTCCTCCCGCTTCTGGCCGCTGGAGGGCTACGAGCCGGGTCACAGCCAGCCCTCCTTCGACAAGCAGTTCGTGCGCGACTGGCTGAAGGCCAACCCCGACAGCAACTACGACCTGCCGCAGGATGTCATTGACAAGACCATTGCCAAGTATCTGGAGGCTTACGAGCTGCTGACCGGCAAAAAGCTGTAAGCGTATCCCGTATCCATAAAAATCAAGGCTGCTGCGGAAAATTTTCCGCAGCGGCCTTTTTTGCACCCACCTCTTGACATTGAGCAGGGAGATGAGTAATATATGTATCGTATCAAACAGTTTCACATCAAACAATTTGACCGAAACAGAGGAAAACCATTATGTGTACACAGCACCCTATTGAAGAGCACTGCAAGCTGGACCCGCCGTGGGATGGGCCGCAGGTCATTCCCGCCCAGCTGCGCCGGGTGGATAACCTGATCTTCCGCAGGTTGAACCAGTTTTCCCGCGCCAACGGGGTAGAGCAGACCACCCCCATGCACGGGTGGATCATCGAGTATCTCTACCGCCACCGGGACGAGCCGGTGTTCCAGCGGGATATCGAGCGGGAGTTTTCCATCACCCGCTCCACGGTGACGAACATTTTGCAGCTGATGGAGCGCAAGGGCTACATCCGGCGGCAGAGCGTGCCGCAGGACGCCCGGCTCAAGCAGCTGGTTTTGACCGAGGAGGGCATCCAACGGCACGAAAAGACCCTGCTTTCCTTCCACCAGACCGACGATTATGTGGCCGGACTGCTGACCGAGGAGGAGAACGCAGAGCTGCTGCGGCTGCTGAACAAGCTGCGGGAAGCGTTGAAATAACGCCGTTTTCCGTCAAAGCGCCGAAAAAGGACTTGTTAAATTAGCAATTATGAACATTTTTCGAAAGCTATTGACATTTAAATTGTTTTGTATAAAATTGTTTTGTAACAAACAAATAAATTCAACAGGAGGGAACTCAGATGATCAAAAAGCTTGTGTCGCATCTGGGCGAGTATAAAGCCGCCTCGATCAAGACACCGCTCTTTGCTGCGCTGGAAGCCATTATGGATGTGCTGCTGCCCACCATCATGGCCTTTATCATCGATCAGGGCATTGAAAAGGGCGATATGAACGCCATCATCCGCTACGGCCTGCTTACCTTTTTGGTGGCAGCCATTGCGCTGGTGCTGGGCGTGCTGGCGGGCAAGTACGCCGCCGAGGCATCCACCGGCTTTGCCGGAAATCTGCGCGATGCCATGTATGAAAATATCCAGCATTACTCTTTTTCCAACATCGACAAATTCTCCACGGCGGGTCTTGTCACCCGCATGACCACCGACGTGACCAACGTGCAGAACGCCTTCCAGATGATCCTGCGCATGTGCGTGCGCGCCCCGGTGCATCTGGTGTTTGCAATGTTCATGGCTGTGGTCATCGGCGGCCCGCTGTCGCTGGTGTTCGTGGTGGCGATGGCTTTTCTGGTGGCGGTGCTGGCTGCCATCATGATCCCCACCTTCCACATCTTTGACCGGGTGTTCAAGAACTATGATAACCTCAACGCCTCGGTGCAGGAGAACGTTTCTGCCATCCGCGTGGTCAAGAGCTTTGTGCGCGAGGGCTTTGAAAACGAAAAATACACCGCCGCCTGCGAGAGCCTGTACAAGCAGTTCGTCAACGCGGAAAGCCGTCTGAGCTTCAATAACCCCGCTATGCTGGTGGCGGTGTACGGCTGCAACATCGCGCTGAGCTGGTTCGGCGCAAAGTATGTGCTGCACGGTGCCATTACCACCGGCCAGCTGAACGCCCTGTTCGGCTATATCATGAACATCCTTATGGCACTGATGATGCTGAGCACGGCCTTTGTCATGATCGCCATGTCCGCCGCTTCTGCCAAGCGTATCGTGGAGGTGCTGGACGAGCACACCGACCTGCCCCCGGCAAAGCAGCCTGTGCAGCAGGTGGCAGACGGCAGCATCCAGTTTGACCACGTTACCTTCAAGTATAAGCACGGCAGCGGTCAGCCGGTGCTGAACGATATCAGCTTTACCATCCAGCCCGGCGAGACGCTGGGCATCATCGGCGGCACCGGCAGTGCAAAGTCCAGTCTGGTGCAGCTGATCCCCCGCCTGTACGATGCCGAGAGCGGTACCGTGCGCGTGGGCGGCGTGGACGTGCGGGATTATAACCTTGACGTTCTGCGCCGCGAGGTCTCCATGGTGCTGCAGAAGAACGTGCTGTTCAGCGGCACCATTCTGGATAACCTCCGCTGGGGCGATGCCAACGCCACCGAGGAAGAGTGCATCCGCATGGCAAAACTGGCCTGCGCGGATGAATTTATCCAGCGCTTCCCGGATAAGTACAATACATGGATCGAACAGGGTGGCTCCAACGTGTCCGGCGGCCAGAAGCAGCGCCTGACCATCGCCCGCGCCCTGCTGCGCAAGCCCAAGGTGCTGATTTTGGACGACTCCACCAGCGCCGTGGATACCGCGACCGATGCCAAGATCCGCAAGGCCTTCCGGGAGGAGATCCCCGGCACGACCAAGATCATCATTGCACAGCGCATCTCCTCGGTGCAGGATGCAGACCGCATTCTGGTGCTGGATAACGGCCAGATCAACGGTCTGGGCACCCATGCGGAGCTGCTGGCGACCAACGCCATCTATCAGGAGGTCTACAACAGCCAGACGCAGGGCGGCGGCGATTTTGACAAGCAGGGAGGTGCGCAGTAATGGCAGTAAAAGAAGTACATGGCCCCGGCCCGCGGGGCGCACGGGGGCCGCGCCCCAAGGTGGAAAACCCGGGCAAGCTGCTGAAGCGCATCATGGATGAAGTGTTCCGCAACTATCTGCCCCACTGCATCCTTGTGCTTGTCTGCATTGTGGTCAGCGCGCTGGCCAATGTGCAGGCCAGCCTGTTCTTGCAGACTTTGATGGACGATTACATCGTGCCCATGACCCGCCAGCAGAACCCCAGCTTTGCACCGCTGGCCGGTGCACTGGTGCGGATGTGCTGCATCTACCTTGTGGGCATTCTGGCTGCATGGGCCAACGCCCGCATTATGGTCAACGTAACGCAGGGCACGCTGCGCAATCTGCGCACCGAGCTGTTCACCCACATGGAAAGCCTGCCCATCCGGTATTTTGACGCCCATCCCCATGGCGATATCATGTCCGTGTACACCAACGATGTGGATACCCTGCGCCAGATGCTCAGCCAGAGCATCCCGCAGCTGGTGTCCAGCGTCATCACCATCGTATCCGTGTTTTTCAGCATGTGTATGCTCAGCTGGCAGCTGACCATCGTTACCATGCTCATGGTGGCGCTGATGCTGTTCTGCTCCAAGCAGATCGCAAAAAGCTCCTCCAAGTACTTCATCCAGCAGCAGCGGGATCTGGGCAAGGTGAACGGCTACATCGAGGAGATGATGGAGGGCCAGAAGGTGGTCAAGGTGTTCACCCACGAGCAGCAGACCCTTGCCGGTTTCCGTGCGCTGAACGACCAGCTGAAAGAAAGCGCCAAGCAGGCCAACGCCTTCTCCAACATTATGATGCCGGTCAACGCCCAGCTGGGCAACATCAGCTATGCCATCTGCGCACTGACTGGTGCAGCCATGGCTGTGGGCGGTGTCGGCGGCATGACCCTTGGCACCGTGGTGGCTTTCCTCAGCCTGAACAAGGGCTTCAATATGCCCATCAGTCAGGTGTCCATGCAGGCCAACAGCGTCATCATGGCACTGGCTGGTGCCGAGCGCATCTTCAAGATGATGGACGAGCCCAGCGAGACCGACGAGGGCTATGTGACGCTGGTGAACGCCAAGTACGACCGCAACGACCAGCTGGTGGAGACGAACGAGCGCACCGGCATCTGGGCGTGGAAGCACCCCCACCACGATGGCACTACCACCTACCACAAGCTGGCGGGCGATATCACCTTTACGGACGTAGACTTTGGCTATGTGCCGGAAAAGACGGTGCTGCACGACATCAACCTGTATGGCCGTCCGGGACAGAAGATCGCCTTTGTCGGCTCTACCGGTGCGGGCAAGACTACCATTACCAACCTGATCAACCGCTTCTACGATATTCAGGATGGCAAGATCCGCTATGACGGCATCAATATCCATAAGATCAAAAAAGCCGACCTGCGCCGCTCTCTGGGCATCGTGCTGCAGGACACCCACCTGTTCACCGGCACGGTGATGGAGAACATCCGCTACGGACGGCTGGAGGCCACCGATGAGGAGTGCATCGCCGCCGCCCGCCTTGCCAACGCCGATGGCTTTATCAAGCGCCTGCCGGAGGGCTACAACACCATGCTGACCGGCGATGGCGCCAACCTCTCGCAGGGACAGCGCCAGCTGCTTGCCATTGCCCGCGCAGCCGTGGCAGACCCGCCGGTGCTGATCCTGGACGAGGCGACCTCCTCCATCGATACCCGCACCGAGGCGCTGGTGCAGCGCGGCATGGACGGCCTGATGTATGGCCGCACCAGCTTTGTCATCGCCCACCGCCTGTCCACCGTCCGCAATGCAGACTGCATCGTGGTGCTGGAGCAGGGCCGCATCATCGAGCGCGGCAGCCACGACGAGCTGATCGCCAAAAAGGGCAAGTATTACCAGCTTTATACCGGTAATCTGGCCGAGAACTAAGCAATTTCCCACCTTCTCACAAAGCCGCCGCACAGCCATGCCGCCGTGTGGCGGCTCTCTTTTATATTATAGAAAAGAAAAAACCACGGTGCGTGGTGCGCATCGTGGTTAAACAGGCCTATGAACAGGAACGGGGAACGGCGTTGAAACCGTTCCCCATCGATTGGCATTTGGTGGGTGTGCCCCTTCCCACATTTCTTTTGGCCCGATGGGCGTGTAGCAGCACATTCTCTACTTCAAATGCAACCTTATCCTATGATTATTATAGCATTTTTATTCTTTGATGTAAAGAATGGGGTTCCGCTCCATGAGCTTTTTCAGATTTTTATCGCGAATCCGATAAAATGTCATAACAGAATTTTTAAAATCCGGGTTATCTGTATCCAAGACCAAACGGATAACGACATTCAGATTTGTGTCAGGGAGCTTCTTTACAGCAAATATCGTGCCTGCGTTCTTTAAGTCTTGGAGCAGGATGTCTGGAGAAAGTATAGAGTCACGCCCGTACTGTTCAAACAAATTATAATCTTCTGGATGGCGTTCCTTGATATGAGCGATTCTCTCGTCTGTTATAATGACTTCCGTGGTTTGCAGATGCCCAAATGTTGAAATAAGCGGAGTAGGATCTAAATTACCGAGAACCGTCAGAATGATTATCTCCACGCTCCTGTCATTGTCGATAAAATAAAGTATAACACGATTTTATATGGCTGTAAAGGCAGACGCTTGTTTCCCATTGTGCCTGCCATTTCTCACTGCGACCTCTCCCGTGAAAAAAGCAATTCTGGAAAATCCGCAGATTTTCCAGAATTGCAAATATAAAAATAATTTTCCGCTGATGATGGCCAAAGCGCACGCGGCGGCCATTCAAAATCGTCCGCTCCCCGGTATACAAACGCCCCGGGCTGTGCTAGAATGGAGCAAACGAGTAGAAAAGGCTGGTGAGTGTATGCATCCTTTGACGGAATATCCCCGCCCCGCCATGCGCCGGGACAGCTACGAGAACCTGAACGGCCCGTGGCAGTACGCCATCACCGCCTCGGCACAGCGCCCGGCGGGCTGGGACGGTGAGATCTTAGTGCCCTACGCGCCGGAGTGCCGCGCCTCCGGGGTGGGGCGCACATTGCAGCCCGGGCAGTGGCTGCACTACCACCGATATTTTGCGCCGCCCGCCGGGACGGGCGGACGGGTGCTGCTGCACTTCGGTGCGGTGGACTACGCCTGTGCCGTGCAGGTGAACGGCCATCTGGTGGGCGGTCACCGGGGCGGCTACTGGCCCTTTACGCTGGATATCACCGCGCAGCTCAACGGCACAGGCCGCAACAGCCTGTGGGTGGCGGTGCAGGACCCCACCGGCACCGGCGTGCAGGCCCGGGGCAAGCAGACCCTCCGGCCCGGCGGGATGTTCTACCCGGCCCAGAGCGGCATCTGGCAGACCGTCTGGCTGGAGCGCGTGCCGGAAAACTACATCCAGTCTCTCACCGTTACGCCGGACTACGATGCCCGCACCGTGACCGTGAAAGCCCATACCTCTGCACCCGGCGGCGCGGCGAACCTGTGGGCGGTGGTGCGCGCCGGGGGCGTGACCATTGCCGAGGACTGGGGCGGTGATGAGGCCGACCAGGACGGTGAGGTGACGCTGCATATTGCGGACGAGTATTTCTTCCCATGGAGCCCGGACACGCCCTTTTTGTACGATTTGACCGTGGGCACTACGCAGGGAGAGGAAGAGCAGTTCGACACCGTGCACAGCTACTTTGCCCTGCGCAAGTGGAGCTGCACACCGGACGCAAGGGGCGTGCTGCGCTTCTGCCTGAACGATAAGCCCATTCTGCTCAACGGCCTGCTGGATCAGGGGTACTGGCCGGAGGGACTGTACACCCCGCCATCGGATGCGGCGGTGGAACGGGAGCTGAGCGAGGTAAAGGCGCTGGGCTACAACCTGCTGCGCAAGCACGCAAAGATCGAGCCGCAGCGCTGGTACTACCACTGCGACAGGCTGGGGCTTGTAGTCTGGCAGGATATGGTCAACGGCGGCAGTAAGTATAACCTGTGGTTCGTCACCTACCTGACAAATGTTTTGCAGCCGCTTATGCGCCGCCTGCCGGACAAGGCGGCGCTGTGGGGACTGCTGAGCCGGGGGAGCGAAAGCAGCCGCACCGAATACCGCCGGGAGCTGGAAGATACGGTGCAGGCGCTGCGCTGCCACCCCTGCGTGGGCTGCTGGGTGCCCTTTAACGAGGGCTGGGGACAGTACGATGCCGCCGGGGCAGTACAAGCCATCCGCGCGCTGGACGACACCCGTCTTGTGGACGAAGCCAGCGGCTGGTACGATCAGGGCGGCGGGGATGTATACTCCCTGCACAACTACTTTTACCCCCTGCGGGTGCGCCCGCAGACCCGCACCGTGGCGCTGAGCGAGTACGGCGGTATTGCATGGCCTATGCCGGGGCACGAGCCGCCCCGCAAGACCTACGGCTACGGCACAGCCAAAAGCCGGGAGGAGCTGACCACCCGGTACAAAAAATTGCAGCTGGGCACAGTGCTGCCGCAGCTGCAAAAGGGGCTTTCGGCGCTGGTATACACCCAGCTGACTGACGTGGAGGACGAGGTGAACGGCCTGTTCACCTACGATCGCACCGCCATCAAGCCGGACGCCAACGCCGTCCGTTCGGTGAACGCCGCCCTTGCCGCAGAGTTTGCAAAAGTAATAAAATAAAAACAACGCCCGGGTTTTCCACCTTCCGAAGAAAGGATGTGGAAAACCCGGGCGTGTTGTTTTTACAAAGCCATTAGCTGTTGGCGCTGTTGGCGCTGGTGGCGTTCACGATCTTGGCGGCGGGCAGCTTGCCCATGGCAGAGCTGCTCAGGCTGTTATCCAGCTGAGCACCGTAGGCGGCAAGGGCGTCGTCCAGCTCCTCGCCCTTCAGGTCGCTCAGAATCTGGCTGCGCAGAGCATCCAGCGTGGAGACGCCCAGCGGGTCCAGACGGACGGCCAGCATCAGGGCATAGCCGGAGTACTGGATGGCGGCTGCCTGCCCGTAGGCAAGGCCGCGCAGGGTATCGGCGGCACCCTCCTGCGTAAAGGCATCGGTCAGGTCGCTCTCGCCCAGCAGGTCGGTCTGCAGGGTGCTGGTGGAGGGAACCTCTGCGTCCAGCACGGCGCAGATATCGGTCAGTGCGCTGCTTGCGATGCTGTTAAAGGTGGTCAGCTGGCTGGAGGTGTCCTCCGGGGCGGCGGCGTTGTAGCTGTCCGCAGCCTTCTGGGCAAGGGAGAGCATCTCGGCCTTCTGGTCGTCGCTGGCAAAGGCGAAGGTGCTGGTGTTGTACAGGGGCACGGTGATAAAACCGATCTCGTACATGGTGCTGTCCAGATGCTCGGTCAGCTCGCCGTCCTCCACAGGGGTCTCGCCGTCCTTGCCGTAGACAAGATCCAGCAGCAGGGTGTGCTTGTATTGCAGTTGCTGGAACAGCTTCAAGGTCTCCAGCCCGATGCCGTTGGCGGTGTAGGCATCGCCGTAGTTGTCCATCAGCTGCTGGGCGTAGCTGTCGGCGGCAGACTTCTGCTCCTCGGTCAGCTCACCGCCCAGTTCGGCAAAGCGGGCATCCACGGCGGCAAGGGTCTGCAAGGTCTCAAGGGTCTTTTGCGCCACATAGTCCTTTACCACGGCGGTCTCGCCGGTGTCGGCATCGGTGGTGATGGTGGCCTTGAGGAAGGACTTTACCTTGCTGGTGTCCTGCTCAGAGCCTGCCAGCTGCGCAGCCTGCTGGTAGGCATCGTACTGCGCCAGCAGATACAGGCCGCTGGTCACCTCAAAATCGCCGATCTTGCCTACGGTGTCCGGGGTGGAGAGTGCACAGCCCACAAGGCTGACGGTCAGTGCAAGTGCGCATACCAGCGCAAGCAGTTTCTTTTTCATGCGTTTTGCTCCTTGTTTGTTTTTATAAAACCTGCTCAGTCACGCTTGTGCGTGCCAGCTCCCCCTGTTTGGGGAGCTTTTTTGCGTTCGGTGCCGGTCAGGATATCTGCCATTGCTTTCAGGATGCTTTGCAGCAGTTCCAGCGGCTTTTCGTCCGGCTGTAATACCACCGAGAGATAGGGCTTTGTGCCCGCCCCGGCGGTGACCCGGCCATTGAAAGCCTGTAACAGGCCGCGGATCATGGCAAGGTCCAGCGTTTCCAGATTCAGCACAAGGGTATCCTTCTTCTGGGTCACCTCGTACACGCCCACGGCAGCGGCCTGCACGCGGACAAGGGAGACGCTGACCAGATCGCTCACCGAGGGCGGCGGGTCGCCGTAGCGGTCGATGAGCTCGTCCAGCACATCGGCGG
>ERZ773170.888-NODE-888-length-26309-cov-59.271540_pt1 | contig 26309 bp, 21 predicted proteins | sample MGYA00581002_ERZ773170 | MGnify/ENA primary metagenome ERZ773170 (study PRJEB29015, sample SAMEA2737811) | human gut metagenome | biome: human gut; feature: human-associated habitat; material: faeces | place: China | collected 2012 ... | reverse complement strand
CGTAAGTTATGAGAAGTTATTTGCACCTTATATGAGAGAAGCAAAGGAAATAACCATTGAAGATCCATATATACGTACTTCATGGCAAATCAAGAACTTCATGGAGTTTGCCCTGATGCTTATCAATACACGTCCAGTGGATGACTTGAAACTCAATCTCATCACTAACGAGGAGGAAGATAAAATTCCAGATCTGATAGACAAGCTTGATGACATCAAGGACGACCTTGCTTCTTATGGCATTGAGTTTACCTACAAGTTCAGAGACTTCCACGACAGATGTATCAAAACAGATACAGGATGGACCATTACACTAGGACGTGGTCTTGACATGTTTGAAAAATATAGTCCCTACTCTATTGCATCATCGAAACAGGATATGCGTAAGTGTAAGGAGTTTACTGCAACATTCATGAAGAATAAAAATGTATGAAAAAAGGCTGCGTCACCCGGTGGTAACGCAGCCTTTTTCATATTTCATTCTTATCCCTTTAAAACTTTAAAAACTAACGGGATATTTGATCTTTACCAAAGCTCCAGACGCTCATTCTTAGGAATGAACATCTTGTCGCCCTGCTTTACACCGAATGCCTCATACCAGGCATCAATGTGAGGAAGAGCACCATCTACACGCCACTTGCCAAGCGCATGAGGATCGTTCTTCACACGGTTGCGAATCTCCTTTTCGGTGATGTTCTGACCCCATACACCTGCGTAGGCAAGGAAGAAGCGCTGAGCAGCAGTAAAGCCATCCTTGTTCTTCAAAGGCTTCTTGGCTGTCGCATTCTTGAAGGCATTGAAAGATACCATCAAACCACCGTGGTCGGCAAGGTTCTCACCCAATGTAAAGCGACCGTTGGCATTCAGATCAGGCAATACCTTGATGTTGCTGAAGAAATCAGCATACATATCGGCACGCTTGTTGAAGCCCTCAGCATCAGCAGCTGTCCACCAATCCTTCAGGTTACCGCTGGCATCATACTGGCGACCCTGATCATCAAATCCGTGAGTCATCTCATGACCAATCACTACACCGATAGCACCATAGTTGAACGCCGCGTCTGCCTTGGCATCAAAGAATGGATACTGAAGGATACCTGCTGGGAAGCAGATTTCATTGGTGGTAGGATTATAGTATGCATTCACAGTCTGAGGAGTCATATACCACTCATCTCTGTTGACTGACTTACCAGCCTTCTCAGCAATCTCCTTATTGTTGCGGAACTGACGGCAGGCCATCACGTTCTCATAGAAACTCTTGGATGGATCGATGGTAAGTTTACGATAGTCAGTCCACTGGTTAGGATAACCAATCTTGACATAGAACTTATCGAGCTTATTGTGGGCAGCAGCCTTGGTCTCTGCACTCATCCACTCCTGAGCATCGATACGCTGACCGAGGCTCACCTGGAGATTCTTGACCAGTGTCTCCATCATCTTCTTAGAAGACTCTGGGAAGAACTTCTTGCAGTAGATTCTGCCGAGTGCCTCACCCATCTGAGCATCTACCTGAGAAGTGGCACGCTTCCACAATGGATGGTCTTCCTTTCTGCCACTCATGGTCTTGCCGAAGAAATCGAAGTTTGCCTCACGGATCTCATCGGTGAGATAAGCAGAAGAGCTGCCGATGACACTCCACTCCATCAATGCCTTCAAGGTCTCAGCATCCTCAGCAGCAGTAATCTTGTCGTAACCAGCCATGAATGCAGGCTGACCCACAATCATCTCCTGGATATATTCGCTCTTGATGCCCTCACCGTTAGCCAATGCTTCGAGAGGAATGTTTGGATAATTCTCCTTAAACTGCTTCAGGCTCATCTTGTTGTAGTTAGCCTGTGGGTCGCGGAGTTCGGTACGGCTCTTGGAGATAGTAGCAAGACTGGTCTCGTGGAGGAATACCTTCTGTGCCTTCTTGGCAGCATCGGCAGCAGAGAAGCCATAGAGCTGGAACATCTTTGCCACGTAGGTCTTGAATGCCTCACGGATGGCTACGGTAGCAGCATCGTTGTTGAGGTAGTAATCCTTGGAACCGAGAGTCAAGCCACCCTGCATCACATTGTAGATGTTCATGGTTACGTTCTTCTCGTCAGCACCGAAACCGGTACCGAAACCTACGCCCAAGCCCTGCATGGCATACTTCACCTGCAAGTTCTGGAGCTCAGCCTTGGTCTTGGCAGCAGCAATCTCGTCGAGGAGAGGCTTTACGGGAGCAATGCCCTCCTTATTGCGGCGGTCGATGTCGAGCGCCAACTTATAGAAGTCGGAAAGCTTCTGTTCGATGGTTCCAGCCTTGTAGGTCTTCTTCTTGAGTTCATCAAGGATAGAGTTGATACGCTTGTTGTTGTTCTCAGCCAACTGATCGAAACTACCATAACGGCTGTAGGCAGCAGGCAGCGGATTGTTCTTCTGCCAGCCACCGGTAGCAAACTGATAGAAATCATCAGCAGGCTTTGCTGTCTTGTCAAGATTGCTCAAGACAAGTCCCGACTTATTCTGAGCATCAGCAGCCAAAGGCATGGCTGCGAGCATCATCATCGGAAGGATGTACTTCATTTTCATTTTCTCGTTATTTATTATTGTTTTAACTATGAATTCTTGATTTCCTCCAGCTCTTCGGAGAGCATCATCCAGTTCTCATTTTCCTCATCCAGTCTCTTCATCAGCTCGGTATATTCGGTAACGAGTTCCATATTCGTAGCATTCTCAGGCTTCATCAGGAGGGCATCAATCTCTGCCTTGCGGGTTTCGAGCTTTTCAATCTTCGTCTCGCATTCCTTTACCGCCTTCTCAGCCTTGCGTATCTTCTTCTGCTGTTCCTTGTGCTCGGCATAACTGAGCTTTCCGGAGGATGCCTCGGAAGAGGAAGAAGAGGAAGAGGATGAAGCGGAACCCGATGGAGAACCGGCAGATGCCATTCCTGACTGATTCGCCAGCGCCTGACTGATGCTCTCGGCATTGTGGGCACGGAGATAATCGTAGATACCGCCCAGATGCTCACGAACCTTACCACCGGCAAACTCATATACCTTATCTACCAGTCCGTCGAGGAACTCACGGTCGTGGCTCACGATGATGGCGGTGCCGTCGAAAGCCTTGATGGCTTCCTTCAACACATCCTTCGACTGCATATCGAGATGGTTGGTAGGCTCATCGAGAATCAGGAGATTCACCGGTTCGAGCAGAAGCTTGATCATCGCCAGACGACTGCGCTCTCCTCCACTCAACACCTTGACATATTTCTCGGAAGTTTCGCCACCAAACATAAATGCACCCAGCAGATCGTTCACCTTGAGACGCATCTCGCCGGTAGCCACATTGTCGATGGTCTGGAAGATGGTAAGGTTCTCATCCAACAGCTGCGCCTGGTTCTGTGCAAAATAACCTATCTGCACGTTATGACCTATCTTGAGTTTGCCCGTAAAAGGAATCTCTCCCATGATACACTTCACAAGGGTAGATTTACCCTCACCGTTCTTACCTACGAATGCCACCTTCTCGCCACGCTTGATGGTAAGGTTCACATGGTCGAAGACGGTATGATCGCCATAATCCTTTCTCACCTCATCGCAGATGACCGGATAATCGCCGCTACGGAGACAAGGAGGGAACTTGAGATGCATCTGCTTGGTATCCACCTCATCCACCTCGATAGGAACGATTTTCTCCAACTGCTTGATGCGGCTCTGCACCTGTACAGCCTTGGTTGGCTTATAGCGGAAACGCTCAATGAAATCCTTGATATCGGCTATTTCCTTCTGCTGGTTTTCGTAAGCACGGAGCTGCTGCTCGCGGCGCTCGGCACGAAGAGCCACATACTCATCGTATTTCACCTTGTAATCCTCTACCCTGCCGCAGGTAATCTCCAGGGTGCGGTTGGTTACATTATTGATAAAGGCACGGTCGTGACTTACCAGCACCACCGCCTTGGCACTCTGCGCCAGGAACTGCTCCAGCCACTGGATACTCTCGATATCGAGGTGGTTGGTAGGCTCATCAAGGAGAAGTACATCCGGCTTCTGGAGCAGGATCTTTGCCAACTCAATACGCATACGCCATCCACCGGAGAACTCTCGGGTAGGACGGTCGAAGTCTTCACGGGTGAAACCCAGACCGCTCAGCGTGCGCTCTATCTCAGCCTCGTAGTTTTCACCGCCCATCATCATATAGCGATCATGTTCCTGAGTAAATTTCTCCACGAGCTGGGCATAGCTCTCGCTCTCGTAGTCGGTGCGGTCGGCCATTTCCTGCTGCATCTTGTCGAGGCGTGCCTTCATCTCGGTATTATGGGCGAAAGCCTTGCGGGTTTCCTGCTTCACGGTGGTATCATCCTGCAGTTTCATCACCTGAGGCAGATAGCCGATGGTGGTTTCGTTAGGGATAGCCACTACGCCGGAGGTTGGCTTCTGCAAGCCACAGAGAATCTTCAGCATCGTAGATTTGCCGGCACCGTTCTTGCCTACCAGGGCAATGCGGTCGCGGTCGTTGATTACGAAGCTTACATCATTGAAAAGTGGCTTTACGCCAAACTCTACTTTCAGTCCTTCTACTGAAATCATCTATTTGTTTTTTTATATTATTGAAGCTTTTGCCCTTTCAGGGCGACATTACATTTTCATTTATAACTTTTAAATCAAGTTACGGAATGAGCAGGGAGGAATCTCCGTAGCTCAGGAAGCGGAAATCGTGAGAGAGGGCATAATCATATACCTTCTTCCAATCACCATGCAGGAAGGCACTCACCAGAAGAAGCAGGGTGCTCTGAGGCTGATGGAAATTGGTTACCAGCATCTTCACAATCTTATAGGTATAACCTGGAGCGATGATGATCTGCGTACTGGAGTGAAGGGCTTCCAATCCGTTGCGGTCGAGATAATCGACGATTGCCTGGATAGCCTGCACCGGAGTGATGTCATCCACCAGATTGCCATCTGCCGACAGCTCGTATGGATCCCACTGTTTTACATGCAGGTCCTCTTCACTTGCCTCAGGATGCTTGATGAGATGCACGCCCATATAGTAGAGACTCTCGATGGTGCGCACACTGGTGGTTCCCACGGCGATGACCTGGCACTCGTGCTTGATGAGCTTCTCCAGACTGCGACGATGAACCACGATATATTCGGTATGCATCTGATGACCTTCTATCTCAAGACTCTTCACCGGCTTGAAGGTTCCCGCTCCAACATGAAGGGTTACCTCTTCACGGTCGATGCCATGCGCATCCAGGTCCTGGAGCACCGCATCGGTGAAATGCAGACCGGCTGTTGGGGCAGCCACACTACCCTTGATCTTGGAATATACGGTCTGATAAGTGGTCTTGTCACTTTCTTCTGTCTTGCGGTTCAGATAAGGAGGGATAGGCAACTCTCCCACTGCTTCGAGAATCTCGGCAAAGGAAACATGCTCGTTGTCCCAGTCGAAATCCACCCAGTAGTTGGTGCCGCCACCTTTAGCCACCATTTCAGCCGCCTCTGTGCTGAGCGCATCTCCACGGCGCATGGTAGCAGAGAGGGTAAGCTGATGACCCTTGATCTCGAAGTCGCGCTTCAGGCTTCCCTCTTTCCATTTCTTCAGGTTACCAATCATACAGAGCCATGAGCAGTGACCCGAAGTCTGGAACATCAGCTCATAGTCGGTAGGTGCAGCGGGCTCCATCAGGAACACCTCGATGAGTGCTCCCGTCTCCTTGCGGAAATGCATGCGCGCCTGGATTACCTTGGTATTATTGAATACCATCATGGCACCCTTTGGCAGATAGTCGGGAAGATGAAAGAACACATCGTCGCTTACCTCGCCATGCTTATAGACCAGCAGTTTACTGTGGTCGCGCTGTGAGATAGGAAACTTGGCGATGCGCTCATCTGGCAAATCGTAATTATAATCACTTATCTTAATATGTTTTGTATCCATTACTTTCTTTGAAAATTGAACTTTTTATTTTTGAAAATAGTGATGTCCCCAAGAAGGCTCACTGCCTGATTACAGCCCCGTCATCAGAACGACGGCACGCAGGATGACATATACGAGAGTGAGCATCAGAACGGTCATAATCATATCGATGTCATCGCAATCATATCCCGTACTGGTATATTGATTCGAAACATACTTGATTTCCGGTGACATACGGCGGTACATACGATGGAAGAAAAGATATACCAGCGTACCAACCACCATGCCCAGCAGCATGCCGCAAACGATGTCCAGCGGATAATGAACGCCCAGATAGAGGCGGGTCCAGCAGTTCACCAGCGACCATGCTACCAAGGTGAAGGTGAGCATCCTGCTCCTTACAAGCAGCGAGAAGAACACGGCTATCGCCATGGTATTGGCTGCATGCGCCGAACAGAAACCGTAGTCCTTCAGACGAAGATTATCCACTACCTGTACGGAATATTTTACCAGCGGATCGTTGGAAGGTCGCCATCTGGCCGCCAGCGGTTTGATGATTCCCTCGGCAATGCCATCTGCAAAAAGGATGCACAGGAATGCGCAGCCTACAATAAGACCAATCTGCCCGATTGTCTCATTATTGCGCATCACAATGATAAAGAGTACAAGATAGAGCGGTATCCAGGTGAAACCCGAAGTAAGTGCCATCACCAACTGGTCGAGAATCACATTGTTACTGCCGTTGAACCACTGCAGTATCTGAAAATCAATATCTTGTATCGAACTAAAATCCATTTACTTATTGTTTTATATTTAATGTTGAATGTAGAATGATATCAGTGTCTGACGCTCCATCCACTTCATTCTCCTAGATTTCCTCGAGATGCCTGGTCTCGATCCATCCCTCTCTTCCATCGCCTACGCGGATGCCACGCCAGTCGGTCATACCCTTGTCGATGATATCTACACGGGTACCCTCGTGGAGAACAAACTGATCGGTACTGGTCTTGGCAGGCGTCTTCTTGATGTTCACGGAAGGTGAGATGATGATGGCACCCTTGCGGTTGTCAAGCGCCTGCTTCTGCTGATAGGCAAAGAGATTGCTCAGCAGGAAGACGAGGAAGAAGCCGATACCGCCAAAGAAACCGATTTTGCGCATCAGGATGTGCGGACCGAAGAGATAAAGCAGCACGAGCAGCAGCGCCATGATGATGGAGATAATACCAGTCTTCGCCCAGTTATCTACACTCGTGAAGTTGACCAGCGCCTTATACCAGGTAACGAAGAACATTTCGCTTACCGGGGTAATCTTGTCGATGGTCTTGCTGCGTGCAAACTGGAGATTGAAGTTGATGTCCTCATCTCCAGGCGAGAGCAGGCGGGCACGTTCATAGTTGAGCACCGCCTTGGTGATATTGTCTGTACGATAGTAGGCATTGCCGAGGTTATAGTAAATCTCGGCAGAGGCACCATTCTTGAGCAGCTCTTCGTAGTCGCGGATAGCCTGCTGGTAGTTGCCCTTCTGGTATTCCGTATCGGCATTGTTCTTGGTGATTGCCGATACCGGAGAAGCGCCGAAACCCAGCATCGCCAGGAGCAGCCATACGAAGGAATATCCGACAGGATGCTTCTTGGCGTTCTTGCGAGCCGCATTGATTGCATTTTCAATTTCCATAATCGCTGTCATTGCTGATTCGAAGGTACGGTTCATATTGCCGGCAGGATCGCCTGGCGCATAACGCTCGAACTCGCACTCATCGAGAGCGGAAGTAAACTTCTGTATTGTAACATCGTCCACATCGTGGGCGAAGAGTTTCTCACGGATATTCTCACGAGAGAGCTGCTCTACCGGCATGTTCAGCTTGTAGCTCATATATCCCCAGAGGGCACGCATCACCTCATCATAGAACTCGCCCTGCTTGCCCTGCAGCATCAGCTTGTTGGCCATGCGCAGACGCTTGGTGGCAATCTTTCCCGCCTTGTTGGAGCGCTTCTTCACGATGTCGGCATTCTCGATGGCTCTGCGGTGGAATACCACCAGCAGCACAAAGAAGGCGATGAGCGGAATGAGCAGACAGATCCAGTAGCCGAAGCTTCCGAAAAACATATCATCTGCCTGATGCTGAGAGGTCTTGCCCAACTTGATAGTATGGATATCCTTGTCCTTGCTGGTATAGTCAGCCGACTCGGATGTTGATCCATCTCCCTTCTCCACGGTCAGGGTGAAAGGTTGGGTCTTGATGGTCTTATACGCATTCTTTCTGGTATCATAATAGGTGAACTCCACGGCAGGAATGGTATAGCTGCCCTGATTGCGAGGAACAGCCAGGAAATCGTATATCATATTACCCTCCACTCCATTGGCGGTGAGTCGGGTCTTATCAGTTACCTTGGCATCATACTTGTCGAAATCCTTCGGGAAATTCACTACTGGCTGCTTAAGCAACTTGAGGTTTCCAATACCTCCCACAATCACACGGAGCGTGATCGGTTCGCCTGCCTTGATTTCCTTCTTGTCAGGGAAGGCAGAAATATTGAACTTTCCTACTCCACCCGAGAAGTTGGCAGGGCGCTGTGGCAACGGATCTACCTGCAGGGTGATACCCGGAGCCTTGATGTCCTTCTTTACCTCTACATATCCGGATCCGCCATTGAAGAAGGCCTCCATAGGATCGACATTGCGGTTCTGCTGTACCACGATGCCCTTGAAGGTGATGGAAGGAATCTCCAGCTTACCGGTCATCTGAGGATACATCACATACTGGCTCCAGGTGACACACTTGTAAGGACGACCATTCACCATCTCGGTATGAAAGGTTTTCTGCTGTGGCAGAGGCACTTCCTGGTTGTGGAATCCCTTCAGGTCTGGCATCTTGCCTTCCAGCTGGGTGAGTTCCACCTGTGTATATACCTTGTAGGTAAGCAGGATAGGTTCCTGCTCGTGTACTCTCTTCTTGCTGGCTGACACCTTGATGAAGAGGTCGCTGCCCGAGATGGCAGAGCCTGCGGTACGCATACGAGGTTGGTCGTAGCTATTCTGTCCGTGCATGCTAGGAGCGCCGTTGGTATGCTGGGCGTGACCCGACACCGTAATCCTCACGGCGTGAGAAGCCAGGCTCCTACCCCCCACGACAGCGTGGGAAGCACCAATGTTGAAGGTACCATTCTTTGCCGCATAAAGGGTGTAGGTGATGGTTACAGATGAAGAGGACGAGGTATGTCCGTTAATCATCTGATAACTGGATTGCGAGGATGTGTAAGGGCCTGCGATGACTTCGAGTCCATCCTGCACTGCACCCATTCTGAATTCCTCTACATCACGGGTGTTGATGGTATAGGCGACACGGAAGTTTTCTCCAGCCGCTACGTGCGATGGAGCCGACACGGAGATATGCTGGGCCACCGCATGCACCTGGTAGCCTAGCAAGCATATCAGCAATATCAAATACCAACCTATTCTTTTCATATCGTATCTTAAATAATAGCTAAATATTATATGTAAATCGTATTTATCTCATCTAATCTTTTACCAATTCTTGTCGTAAGCCTTCCTGCGTGGCTGGCTCATCGCCTTCTGCAACTTGCGCTTGGTAGCTTGCTCCTGCTGAACGGCGGCATTCAGGAGCTGCTCGGCATTCTCGCGGCTCATCTTGTCCTGGTTCGGCTGGTTTTGGTTCTGATTATTCTTGTTATTCTTATTCTTGTTCTTGTCGTTCTTATTATTCTTATCGTCGTTTTTATCCTTGTTGTCTTTGTTCTTGTCCTTATTCTGATCCTTCTTGTTCTTGTCCTTGTTCTTATCCTTGTTGTTCTTGTTCTTATCCTTGTTCTGCGGATTGTTCTTGAGCAACTTCTTGCAGAGGGCAAGATTATAACGGGTCTCATTGTCCTGTGGATTGCATCTCAGCGCCATCTTGTAGTATTCGATGGCCTGGGCATATTCACGATGGTTCTGCATGATCACGCCCATGTTGTGATAGCTGGCAGCACGGCGGAGGCGGTTGGCTTCCAACTGGGCAGCATTGGTAAACTGCTGTATCGCCATGGAGTCTTTCTGCTGCGCCATGAGCGCACAACCAAGATTGTATATCGCCTGTGGATTCTTCTGATTCTTGGAGATAGCCTTGCGATATTGGGTTTCTGCCACTGCCCATTTCTGGGATTTGAAGGCACGATTGCCCTGACGGATCAGGTTACGATCAGTCTGGGCTCCAGCTTGTGCCGTACCCACCAGCAACATTGCCACAGTTACTATTATATAATGTATATACTTCATTTTTACATCTATATTTTAAAGCTTTTGCCCTTTCAGGGCGCCTTGCTACTACTCGTATTACCCAGGGCGATACCCTGGGCTAAGAGCTTCTGCCCTTTCAGGGCGATTGGGGAAACGAAACCGAAAAACGACCTTTCAGGGCGACTCAGGAAACGAAACCGGAAAACAACCGTTCAGGGCGAATAGGTGACAGGCCTGACTTTCTGCCCCGATTATTTCGGCAGCTTCAAGGAATCCCTTTTGAAGAACTTGATGTTCCTGAGCAACGGATTCTTTACTTCCAGCATGCAGACCTCGATGATGAGCAGGAGGATGATGAGAATGCCCACAGCCTGAAACTGTTCATCGTAGGCACTGTATATCACACTGGTCATATCTCCCTTCTGCAACTTGGTAAGGTCATCATTCAATGCCTTTTCTGCATCACTCGTATTATCCACATGGATATACTGACCCTTGCCAGCCTGCGCCAGTTCGCGGCACATCTGCTCGTTGAGGGCAGTCATCACGGTATTGCCTGCGTGATCCTTCAGATAAGAGCCATCGCCCATCGGGATAGGAGCACCCTTGGTATTACCGATACCGAGGATAAACACATTGATGCCCTTCTTCTGGGCCATCTCGGCTGCCTCCTTGGCACCATCCTCATGGTTCTCACCATCGGTAATCACGATGATGGCTCTACCCACATTGTCCTGCTGGGTAAAACTCTTGGTGGCAAGCGAAATGGCATCGCCGATATTGGTACCCTGAGTCTGAATCAGCCCCGGGGTGATATTCTGCAGGAACATCTTTGCCGATACATAATCACTGGTGATAGGCAACTGCACGAAGGCATCGCCTGCAAAGACAATCAGTCCAATCTTGTCGTTGCTGAAGTTATCTACCAGATTCTCTATCAGCATCTTGCTCTTGTCGAGACGAGAAGGAGCCACATCCTCGGCAAGCATGGAATTGGAGATATCGAGACAGATCATCGTCTCGATGCCATTACGCTTGTCGTGAGAAATCTTGCTTCCCATCTGAGGGCGAGCCACCATCACGATGACGAGTGCCAAGGCAGCAAGCATCAGCACAAACTTCACCGTAGGACGGTATTTGGATATGTCGGGCATCAACTGCTTGAGCAGTTCCGGATCGCCCAATCTTTTCAGCTTAGCCTTTCGCCTTCTCCAGCCTACCAGACGAACCAGTATGAGCACCGGTATCAGCCAGAGCAGCCAGAGAAACGTAGGATCTTCAAATCTTAACATATTTATATGATGTTATAATCTATTTTGTCTAAACTCCTCTTTCATCAAGGAATTCTTCTGAACCAAGTGAGGCGGAGCAATATCTCCAGGAGCAGTATCAGGAGTGCACCCAGGGCAAAAGGCTGATAGGCCTCATAACGCTTGGCAAAATGCTTCACATTAAACTTAGACTTCTCCAGCTTGTCGATGTCCTTGTAGATTTTCTTCAACTCGGCAGTACTCGTAGCACGATAGAAGTTTCCATCGGTGGTCTGAGCGATGTCGCGCAGCGTCTGGGTATCGATTTCCACCGGGATATTGACATACTGTACACCTCCTGCCACAGGCATCGGATAAGGCGCCACTTTGTTGGTTCCCACACCGATGGTATAGACTCTGATGCCGTAGCTCTTGGCTATCTCGGCAGCGGTCATAGGCGAGATGTCACCCATGTTGTTACTACCGTCGGTGAGCAGGATTACCACCTTGCTTTTTGCCTTGGAATCCTTGAGTCGGGTTACGGCGTTGGCAAGTCCCATACCCACAGCGGTACCGTCGTCGATGAGTCCGCGAGCCGCAATATCGGTGCGGGTGTCATGCAGGAGTCTGAGCAGACTGGCATGATCGGTGGTCATCGGACATTGCGTGAAAGCCTCTCCGGCAAAGATGGTGAGTCCGATATTGTCGGTAGGACGGCCAGAGATAAACTCAGTGGCAACATCCTTCGCCGCCTCCATACGGTTTGGCTTCAGGTCCTCGGCAAGCATAGAGGTTGATACGTCCATGGCAAGCATGATATCGATACCTTCTACGGTCTTGTTGTCCCAGGAATAGTGGGTCTGCGGACGGGCCATGGCGATGACGATGAGCACGAAGCAGATGCATCTCAGCACCATCGGCAGATGGATGAGTCTGACGCGCATGCTCTTCGGAGCATACTGATAGATGCGGGTATTACTCATGCGCATCGTAGGCTCGCTCTTCTTCCTGCCCAGGAAATACCATAATATATAAGGTATCAGCAGCAGGAGCAGCAGAAAATATGCTTTACTTGCAAATTCCATTTCTTAATTTCTTTTTATTGTTTACATCATCGGCTCTGGATTTCTGAGCCTGATGACATTTACATCACGAGCATCGCTACCTGATAAACGATGTAGCCGAAGATGGCAACTACGCTGATGCCGCCCACCCAGAGCAGGGTCTTGATGAGTCGGCGCTGCTGTTGCGACTTCTGGTCTTCGGTGCTGAGCGTTGGAACGATTTTCTCCTCCTTAGGCTGCTCATCGGTCTTCGTCTGGTCGATGAAGTTGATGGCATTCACCAGGTTGGCATCGTTCTCGTTCATCGGGATCTCGTACTTGGCAAACTTCACCAGGTCGGCGGTAGAGAAGAGCATTCTCAGCTCGTCTATCATCTTCTGGTCGCCCGAAGCACGCAGGCGCTCGATGATTTCTCCACTGGTCATCTCCATCGCATTGAATCCGAAGCGGCTCACGATATAGGCACGCAGCGTATTGGTCAACTGGGTGTAGTACTCTTTCTGAGTCTCCTGGCTGGCGCTGGTATGATGATGCTTGATGTCATTGATTTCACGCAGCGCCTTCTCATGGGCAGGCACCCTCTTTACGATGCGGATGCGGGCGATGATAGGCTTGTTCTTCTTCAGACGATTGCGGAGATAAATCATTGCACCACAGATGATAATCATCAGCAGACTCAACCAGAAGGCGAAGCTCCACTCACTCCACTCGAAAGGATTATCCTGTACACCCTTTGCCGGATAGAACTGGTTAGGATGCACCGTATCTACCGGAACAGTGAGCACCTTCAGCGCCAACGGATTTCCGTGATAGTTCTTGCCGTCGATCTTCACATCGAGTGCAGGAACCACATACACCTTCTCATCGAAAGAGGTAAGCGTATAGTCGCGGCTCACCTGGATGCGATCGTCGCCCATCTGCATCGTGTCGCCCTTGCTCTGCTCCACCATCTCTACACCAGGTACAATCTGGTCCTGAGGCTTGAAGGATGGCAGCACGATTCTGGCACCCTTCCGGGCTGTAGCCTTGAGGTGCAGGATGGTCTGCTGTCCGATAAGCAGCTGCAGGGAATCCATGCGCTGCTCCACGGTCTGACCGAAAGCCAGCGTAGAGCAACCCATCAGCGCCATCGTCAATATGATATTCTTTATTTTCATGTTATCTTACTTTAGCCTCTCTGTTTGAACAGCATCAGGAGCGCCTTCGAGAAGTCCTCGTTGGTGGCTACAGAAGTCCAATCTACCTTGCTCTTGGCAAAGAGCTGTCGTAGATTCTCCTGCTGTCGCAACCAATTTTGGGTGTGAGCCACTCTCAATTTCTTCGAACTGGTATCGATATACATCTCGTGTCCCGTCTCGGCATCCATCACCTTGAGCAGTCCCACGTCGGGCAGCTGCTTGGCACGCGGATCATACACCTGGATTCCCACCACATCGTGCTTCTGGTTGGCTATCTGCAGCTGGTGCTGATAGTCCTTTTTGTCGTAGAAGTCGCTGATGACGAAAGCCGTGCAATGGCATTTCATCACCCTCGTGAAGTATTCCAGGGCACATCCGATATCGGTACGCTGACTCTCGGGATGAAAGTCGAGCATCTCACGAATGATGTAGAGGATATGCTTGCGTCCCTTCTTGGGAGGGATATATTTCTCTATTCTGTCGGAAAAGAAGATGACACCTATCTTGTCGTTGTTCTGGATGGCACTGAAGGCAAGGGTTGCAGCTATCTCGGTAGCCAGGTCGCGCTTCATCTGGCGCATGGTACCGAAATCGAGCGAACCGCTCACATCCACCATCAGCATCACGGTAAGCTCTCGCTCTTCTTCAAAGACCTTGACGAAAGGGCGATGGAAGCGAGCCGTCACATTCCAGTCGATGTCTCTCACGTCGTCGCCATACTGATATTCGCGCACCTCGGCAAAGGCCATTCCCCTACCCTTGAAGGCAGAATGATACTGGCCGGCGAAGATGTTCTGGCTCAATCCGCGAGTCTTGATCTCGATCTTCCGAACTTTCTTTAAGATATCTTGTGTATCCAACTTAATTTACTTTGAATTTTGAACTAAATCAAGGCACTTCAACCTTGTTGATGATGCGGCTGACGATTTCCTCGCTGGTGATTTCGCTTGCCTCTGCCTCATAAGAGAGGCCGATGCGGTGGCGGAGCACATCGTGAGCCACGGCACGTACATCCTCAGGAATCACGTAGCCACGGTGCTTGATGAAGGCGTAGGCTCTGGCTGCCTTGGCAAGTGAGATGCTGGCACGAGGACTGCCGCCAAAGGTAATCATATCCTTCAATTCGCCCAGGCCGTAACGGTCTGGATAACGGGTAGCGAAGACGATGTCGGCAATATACTGCTCAATCTTCTCATCGATATACACCTCGTTGACGATGCTGCGAGCCTTCAGGATTTCCTCGGCTGTAGTAACCGGAGTAACGGTAGGCAGACCGCCCTGGATGTTCTCACGGATGATGAGCTTCTCTTCTTCGATGGTAGGATAATCGATGATAACCTTGAGGAGGAAACGGTCCACCTGAGCCTCAGGCAACTGATAGGTACCCTCCTGCTCCACCGGGTTCTGGGTAGCCATCACCAGAAATGGATTAGGCAAATGGAAAGTCTGGTCGCCGATGGTTACCTGATGTTCCTGCATCGCCTCAAGCAAGGCACTCTGCACCTTGGCTGGAGCACGGTTGATCTCATCTGCCAGAACGAAGTTGGCAAACACAGGTCCTCGCTTCACATGGAAGGCTTCATCCTTCTGCGAATAGATCTGCGTACCGATTACGTCGGCAGGCAACAAATCGGGCGTAAACTGTATGCGGCTATAGTCTGCACTAATCAACTGTGACAATGTTTTGATTGCAAGAGTCTTCGCCAGACCAGGTACACCTTCCAGGAGAATGTGACCATCAGAGAGAAGACCGATAAGGAGACAGTCAACGAGGTGCTTCTGACCTACGATGACCTTGTTCATGCCCATTACCAGGTTGGTAACGAACTGACTCTGTTGTTCAATCCGGATATTCAACTCACGGATATCAATAGCTTCTGCCATAATCTTATTATCAATTTTACGTTTAATTCATTCTAAAAACAGAACAAAGGGCACTTCCAAAATGCCCTCCGTCCTCAAATCAAACGCAAAAGTACTCAATTATGAGCACAAAAGCGAATAAAGCTAACTAAATTATATTAAAAAAGTTTCACAAACGCTATTTTTAGAAACTTTTAATAAAGCAGGCACACGAAGCATCAGCGATTGCGATGCTTCATATACCATGGATGTACTAGGAAATTATACATCAGGAGAGAAACCACTGTCAATCCGAAAGCCGGATACAGAAGTTCCTTATGCACAGGATTCAAGATCATCGGACCCATACCAAGACCCTTCGGATACAAATCCTTCACCAGCCAGAAACCCAACCCGATTCCTAAGCTCAACCCCAGTTCCCACGCCAGGAAGAAGGAGCTCATACTGGTGCCACGCTGGCAATGCTTGGCAAGCTTGATGTAGAAAAGCAGGAATCGGCTTCCGATGATGCCCACTCCCAAGGCAAGCAAGGCAGGTAAAAGCATTTCTTCGGCAAAATCCTGATTGCTTAAGGAAACAAATTCTGCTGCCGCGATCAATATCAGTCCCACGATTACCTGACTCTTCAGCTCAGCATCAGCAAAAACGTATTTTTCTGCCACCAATGCCAGAAACAATCCGCAAAAAAACATCACATAGACAGTGAGAGAATGAGGCAGCGACAGATAGAAGCCCGGTATCACCATGATGCATACAATATTAATGAACAGCGGAAATCCCTGAGGCAGGAAAAAGCGGTCGCTACTGATGAGTGACACGTTTTCAGACGGAGCCTTGAACGGGAACTTCACTCTGGAAACCAGCACCAAAGCAACCAATGCCAATACCGAGGCTACAGGAAAAACGACATTCATACTGAAGACGTTATAGACCAGAAGCGACAGCAATGGACCTACCGCAATGGAAAAGCGGGCAAACCAGGAGCTGATATAATTCGCCTCCGTACGCTGGAAAGATTCACAGGTATCGATAATCAGCGTACTCGCCAGCGACATCTCTGCCAAGCCCAGGAAAGCCCCCTGAATCAGACGCATCGCCACCAGCATCTCGAAGCCCACCTTGATGTTCCAGAAGGTTTCCAGATAATAAAGAACGACGAGACTGACTGCCACACCCAGAATGGATATCTGGCATACCCTATTGCGGCGATAGCGCTGCACCAGATAGGAGCAGAAGCCACCCAGAAGAAAGATGCCCAAGCCATAAGCAGCATAAACCACGCCAACCTGAGTAACAGAATATCCCTCCTTAGCCATAATATAAGGTATGCTCAGGAGGAGCATGTAGATGCTCGTCATCAGGAAGAGATTGGCGAAGCAGAGGCGCCAGAAGTCACGGTGCCACAGATTAAAATGCACCGGGGTATTTTGCGTATCCATCTTAGTAGCTCTCTTCTACGCTTGGATACTCCACGCTCTTCACGGCATCGATATAAGCCTTCACTCCCTTCTGCATCTCCTCGCCTACCTGGGCAAAATGACGCAGGAATTTTGGCTTGAAGCCCTGGGTCATACCGAGCGCATCAGCATAAACCAAAACTTGTCCATCACAACCGTTACCAGCTCCTATACCGATAGTTACAGCGTTTACCTGACGTGAAACTTCAGCCGCCAGTTTGGCAGGAACCTTCTCCAGAACGATGGCAAAACAGCCAGCCTTATCCAGAGCTTTGGCATCGCTGATCAGCTTCTCAGCCTCTGCATCTTCCTTGGCACGGATACCGTAACCGCCAAACTTATTCACACTCTGAGGAGTAAGTCCGAGATGGCCGCAAACAGGAATACCGGCATTGATGAGTGCCTGAACAGTATCCAGGATTTCCACGCCACCTTCCAGCTTCAGCGCATCCACGCCCGTCTCCTTCATCATTCGGCAGGCATTGCGCAAGGCATCTTCCTTGCAAACCTGATAGCTGCCAAAAGGCATATCACAGAGCACGAGTGCATGATTGCAGGCGCGGGCCACACTGCGTGCGTGGTAAATCATCTGATCTACGGTGACAGGCAATGTATCAGCATTTCCAGCCATCACATTGCTAGCCGAATCACCTATCAGGATAGTATCGATGCCTGCAGCATCAATGATGCCTGCGGTAGTGAAATCGTAGGCAGTAAGCATCGTAACCTTCTCACCTGCCGCCTTCATTTCGGCGTAGGTCTTGGTTGTGATTTTCTTTTTGTCTGTAGATAAATATCCCATATAATTGTGTTTACTTAAAAGTTTCTACAATCTTCTTCAGGTCATCGTATCCGAATCCATTGTAATCGGCTATCACATAGTCACTGTATGGCTGGATGCTCTCTGCTGAATTGGTAGTAGCGAGTCCGAGGGTAAACGCACCCGAAGCTCTCACTGCCTTCAGTCCGTTGAAGCTGTCCTCCAGACCCACGCATTCCTCCGGCTTTGCTCCGAAGCAGGCAGCGCCCTTCAGATAGCAGTCAGGATCCGGCTTGCTCTTGGCAAAGTCTTCGCTGGTGAGCACGCGGTCGAAATGGGTCTTGAACTCAGGATGATGCTTATACACCTGCTCCATCTTCTGCAGATTGCTGCTCGTCACCACAGCGCACTTCACGCCATGCGCCTTCACGTCTTTCAGGAAAGTTTCAAACCCAGGAATGTAAGGAAACGACATATTCAGCTCGAACTCATCGAGCCGGTCTGTTATCTTAGCCTGTTCCGACTTGCAATCGGTGTATCCATCAATATGAGCGAATGTGGCATCGTCAGTGAAGTACTTGTCGTAGATTTGAACCAGAGTCTGTCCCTTGATGCGAAGCGCAAAGTCAGGCATCTCCGGATGATACTCCCTGCCTATCATTCCCCAGAACACGGAATACTGGCTTTCGGTATCGAAAACCACGCCGTCTAAGTCGAATAATGCTGCTTTTATCATTACTTTTTATATTAAATAAATACTATCTAACATCTTTTTCGGGTGCAAAGTTACACATTTTTTTGCTAACTAGCCCTGAAATAACTACTAAATATACAAAAAAAGCTAATTTTATTTTGTTTTATCTGCAATTTACACTACCTTTGCATCGGTTTATATACATTAATAAATATAGATAGAAAGAAACAAAAACAAGATAGAATGAATATCATAGAGAAATATTTCCCTCACCTCACCGACGAGCAGAAGAAGCAGTTCGCTGCCCTCGACGGTCTGTATCGCGATTGGAATGCCAAGATCAATGTCATCAGCCGCAAGGATATCGACAACCTCTACGAGCACCATGTGCTCCACTCTCTGGCTATTGCCAAGGCGATCAACTTCCGCCCGGGTTCAGAGATTCTCGACTTCGGATGCGGCGGTGGTTTCCCGGGCATCCCGCTCGCCATCCTCTTCCCTGAGTGCAAGTTCAAGCTCATCGATGGCACCGGCAAGAAGATCAAGGTGTGCAACGAGGTGGCTGGCGCTATTGGACTCAAGAACCTGGTGGCAGAACACCTGCGCGGCGAGGACGAGAAAGGCAAGTACGATTTCGTGGTGAGCCGTGCCGTGATGCAGTTGCCCGACCTGATGAAGATCATCAAGAAGAACTTCAAGAAGGCGGGTCAGAATGCCCTGCCTAATGGTTTGCTCTGCCTCAAGGGCGGCAATCTGAAGGAGGAACTCAAGCAGTATTATAAGATTTCAGAAATCACCCCTCTCAGCACCTTCTTCGATGAGGAGTGGTTCAGCCAGGACAAGCAGCTGGTTTATGTTCCTGCTTAAATTAAAGAAAAAAGTAAAATGCTACATATCGAAAGATTCCAAGTCAACATGTTGCAGGAAAACTGCTACGTGGTCAGCGATGACACCCTCGAGTGCGTCATCATAGATTGCGGTGCCTTCTATCCTGAAGAGCGCAAGGCAATCACCGAGTATATCAGAAAGAACAATCTGAAGCCTGTTCATCTCCTCGTTACCCATGGTCATCTCGACCACAATTTCGGCAACGATACCATCTACCAGGAGTTCGGACTGAAGCCGGAAGTGGCACAGGGCGATGAGAAGCTGATGAAGGGTCTGGCTCATCAGGCAGAGACATTCTACCAGATGCAGCTCGACACCCACTTCCCTCCTATCGGTCATTTTTTTGAGGAAGATGAGGTAATCAAGTTCGGCAATCATGAATTCACCATCATTGAGACTCCGGGCCACAGCAACGGCTCCGTATGCTTCTATTGCGAGGCAGAGCACGTACTCTTCTCGGGCGATACCCTCTTCAAGAGCTCCATCGGCAGAACCGATTTCCCTGGCGGCAGCATGTTCCGCATCATCAACAGTCTGCGCCATCTCGGCATGTTGCCGGATGAGACACAGGTGCTGCCTGGTCACGGTGAGGCTACCAGCATCGGCGAGGAATTGGCTCACAATCCATATATGGACCGATAGATTCAGGAAGATACAGCATTCAGATGATTCAGAAGAAATCGAACACAGAGAAAATCATCCTGGGCATTGACCCCGGCACCAACGTGATGGGCTATGGCGTGATACGCGTCATCGGCAACAAGGCAGAACTGGTGGTGATGGGCGTCATCGACATGCGCAAGGAGAAAGATCCCTACTTGCGACTCGGCAGGATTTTCGAGCGGGTGACTGGCATCATCGATTCCTATCTGCCCGACGAGATGGCGATAGAGGCTCCCTTCTTCGGCAAGAATGTGCAGTCGATGCTCAAGCTCGGCAGGGCGCAGGGAGTGGCTATCGCTGCCGCCATCCACCACGACGTACCCATCCACGAGTACGCTCCGCTGAAAATCAAGATGGCGATTACCGGACAAGGTCAGGCTTCCAAGGAGCAGGTGGCGGCGATGCTGCAGCGCATGCTCAACATCCGGGAAGACGAGATGCCGAAATACATGGATGCCACCGATGCCCTGGGCGCTGCCTACTGCCATTTCCTGCAGATGGGCAGACCCGAAACGGGCGACAGGCACTATAGCAGCTGGAAGGATTTTGCTACCAAGAACGCCAGCCGCATAGAGAAAGGTACAGGCATGACGGGCCCGCAGGCAAAGCTTCTGGCGGCTATCAACCGTACCACGCACAAGTAGCCCAGCCCGGAAATATCATCCTGTTATCACGCAATCATATCAATAAAAAAAATAAGAGAGATGCAAAAGATTATCAGTATTCAGAATGGCGTAACCCGTATGCCGGAATGGCGTATGGCTGAGCCAGTTAACTTCGAGGCATGCGACGGCGAGCATATCGCTATCGTAGGTCCCAATGGTGGAGGTAAGTCGATGTTCGTGGACATCCTTGTGGGCAGACACCCGCTGTTGAAGCACGATCCTGATTACGACTTTTCTCCTAGTACCAAGCCCCTGGTGAGCGACAATATCAAGTATATCACCTTCCGTGATACCTACGGAGGCGACAACGACCGCACCTACTTCCTGCAGCAGCGCTGGAACCAGCTGGAAATAGATGAGAACACGCCTATCGTCAAGGATAAGCTGGAAGAGGCTTATCAGATGGCTGGCGAAGATACACCGGAGCGCAGACAGCTGCAGGAACACATCTACGAGCTGTTCCACATGCACCACCTGCTCGACAAATACACCATCCTGCTGAGCAGTGGAGAGCTCCGCAAGTTCAAGCTTGCCTCTACCCTCTTCTCAGAGCCTCGCGTGCTGATCATGGATAATCCTTTCATCGGTCTGGATGCCGACACCCGCGACCAGCTCAAGGAGCTTCTCAAGTCACTCACCACCGAGCATCATCTGCAGATCATCCTCGTATTGAGCAAGAGCGATGACATCCCAGACTTCATCACCCACGTGGTAGAAGTGAAGGATATGAAGGTATATCCTAAGCTTACCAAGGAAGAATATCTGGCACAGCGCAACCCCATCCCTGCCCATGTATTATGCGAAGAATTAGAACAAGCCATCATCAACCTGCCATATAGCGACCGGGAATATCACAGTCAGGAAGTGGTGAAGATGAACAAGGTTCGCATCCAGTATGGCGAGCGCATCATCCTCAACGACCTCGACTGGACGGTAAACAATGGCGAGCGCTGGGCGCTGAGCGGACAGAACGGTGCCGGCAAGAGTACCCTGCTCAGTCTGGTATGTGCCGACAATCCGCAGAGCTACGCCTGCGACATTGCCCTCTTCGGCAATCCTCGTGGCAGCGGCGAGAGCATCTGGGATATCAAGAAGCATATCGGCTATGTATCTCCAGAGCTTCACCGTTCCTACCAGCGGGATATGCCAGCCATCCGCATCGTGGCGAGCGGCCTTACCGATTCTGTGGGTCTTTATGTAAAGCCAAAGGAAGAGGATATGGACCAGTGCCGTTTCTGGATGAAGGTGTTCGGTCTGGAGGGTTTGGAAGATCGTGGTTTCCTGAAGCTGTCAAGTGGCGAGCAGCGTCTGGTTCTTCTGGCACGCGCCTTCGTGAAGGATCCCGAGCTCCTCATCCTCGACGAGCCTCTTCATGGTCTTGACAACAGAAACCGCCGCCTGGTAAAGGATATCATCGAGGCATTCTGCAAGCGAAAAAACAAGACGATGATCATGGTTACCCACTATAAGGAAGAGCTCCCTGCCTGCATCGACCACAGCATCTTCCTGAAGAGACATACGAAATAGGAAAGCGACTCAGTGACATCACAAAGCTATCACAATAAAACAAGATCTCCCCATAAGCACAGGCTTCTGTAGCCTGGCTTATGGGGAGATTATATTTGCGAGTTATTTGTCATTATAGTGACCTTCAACTTCAATTACAACTACAGTTATAATGTCATCAAAAACATTATATATAATTCTGTCATGAGCTGTAATATGGCGGGAATAAGTTATATCGTTTCCCCCTTTCATTGCCTCAGGATGCCCAATACCTTCACGAGGTGTTTCTGCTATACTATTCAGAACCTTTCTTAGTTTCTCAAAAAGAGGTCTATTCGAGTTTTTCCATTTTTTGATAACTTTAGTGGCATCTTTTGAATAATCTATTTTGTAAATCATAGAGAATCAAGCCATTTGTTCATATCGGTTGAATTTTCAAAATGAAGAGTCTCTCCTTTTTTATATTCATCCATTGCTTTATCAATCTTCTTCTGCAATTCTTCATCAATTGTATTATCCTCTACAACTTCAGAAGGATGGAGAATACTAATGAGAAGACTTTCCACATAGTTGTTAAGACTGCGATTGCTAGCCTTAGCCTTTTCTTTCAGTTCTTCCAGCAAACTGCTTTGGAACCTGAACGAAGTTGGGATTCTTGCTGCTGTTGTTGACATAATCATTAATACTTTAAATTAGTTCTGCAAATATACATCAAATCCCTGACAACACAAAGTTTTTTTGTGATTTTAACACATAATATTCCCCCAACCTGCCAAAACATACTGGTTGGGGGAATATCCGTGTAAACAATATTCAAGGAAGAGAGAATCTGACGAAAACGCCTGGAAAATGGGGAAAGAAGAGATTGAGAATTTTCCCTTAAGGATTTTTATTTTTTTCCTTAAGGGAAAATATATTTTTCCTTAAGGAAAACGCCAGCTTCTCTTAAGAGTTTTTTCCGCAACGTTTAATCTGTAAAGTTATTTATCACCGCCTGGCGTATTTCATAATTTTTAGGTATTGCATACCTTTTTTGAAATATGTACCTTTGCAGCCGGATTCAAGATAACATTTAATTATAAACATTTTAAAAGTTCAGAAAACAAATGAAGAATTTGACTTTTATCGTGCCGATGCTGACTATGACGGCTCTGTCTGCACAAGCTCAAAGCAGAATGGAAGACAGTACCATGCAGATTAAGGAAGTGGTAATCAGTACGACACGCATACCGGAGATCCGATCCAATTCAGCTTCTACTGTAACCATTATCGGTCACCAGCAGATTGTAGAGATGAGCAAGATTGCTCCTGACATGTCCAAGATTCTCGGTCTTCTCACTCCCGGAATGGCACTTTCAAGCAACACCACGAGTTCGCGTTCTCAAAGTCTTCGAGGCCGTAGCGTGTTAGTGCTCATTGACGGAATTCCACAATCAACTCCACTCCGTGCTACAGACCGTGACATCCGCACTATCGACCCGGCTGCCATAGACCATATAGAAGTAGTGAAAGGCTCTACAGCACTCTATGGCAACGGTGCTATCGGTGGTGTCATCAATATCATCACTAAGAAGAGCTTGACGGATAAGGCTTTCAATGGACAAACCGCCATGTCCGGCTCAACCTATGATTTCTTCCGCAAGAGCAAAGGACAAGGCTATAGATTTAATCAGCAGTTCTATGGCCGTGTCCGTCAGTTTGATTATCTCGTCAATGGATCCTATGGTCGCACGGGAAGTAACGTAGATGGCGACGGACAGTATATCTCTCCAAGATATGGCCTTGGCGATACCCGTACAACCAATATCCTCACGAAGCTCGGCTATCAGTTTGACAGCAAGAACCGCTTAGAGTTTATGTACAACTACTATCGAAGCCTGCAAGACACGAAGCTGATTCCTCAGACTGGCAAGTATCTCGTCAGTCCAGCTGTGGGGGTGAAAGGAGACCGTGACCCTCAGGCCGTTGATGAAGGCACTCGCTATAACCATAATGGATACCTGAAGTTTACATCCAAGGATATCTTCGCTCATACCGATTTCGAGGCTTCTGCTTATGCTTCCAGCCTCTTCACCATCTACGATTTCCGTAAAGCTAACAAGAAACAGCCACGGTGGGAAGAGACAAGTGGGCAGTCAGCAGTCAAAGACCGGAAACTTGGCTTTCGTGCCCAGTTCGACACACGACTTGTCTTCTCCGACAATGTCTTTACGAACATTCTCTATGGCTATGATTTCTTAAAGGACAAGACCGCCCAACCGCTTATCGACGGGAGGCTGTGGGTGCCATGGCTGACAAGCTACAACCATGCGCCTTTCGTTCAGACCAAGACAACACTCTGGCAGTGGCTCAACGTTAAAGTGGGCGGACGTTATGACTTCATCCGTGTGAAAGTGCCTGATTACCAGGTGCTGCGCAACAGACTTTCCGATCCTGTAGTGGACGTTAAAGGTGGCAACCTCGACTATGACAACTTCTCGTTCAACGCCGGTATCTCTTTCAACAAGTACAAGGTCTTCCAGCCATTCATAGCGTTCTCTCAGGGATTTTCCATCTTTGACCTCGGTCGTACGCTGCGTGCTGCCAAGGCTGATGTGCTCTCGAAGATCTCAACGGAACCTGTAAAGACCGATAACTACGAGGTGGGTGCATACTCCAATATCTCCAACTGGCTACAGCTGAATGCTTCTTTCTTCTACACCTACTCAAAACTGGGTAGTGACCTGGTGATAGAAAATGGGTTCTGGGTCGTCAACCGGAAGCCGCAGAAGGTGTATGGTGTTGAACTCAGTGCCGACGCACGTCTGTTAAGCAACCTCAAATCCGGTGTAAACTTCACATGGATGGAAGGCAAGGTGAAGAGTGACGAGGGTAAATGGGATGCTTACATGTCGAATATCTCTATCCCCGCTCCGAAACTCGCGCTGTATATTAATTATGAGCCGCTGCGCAACACGTATGTCAACCTGCAGTACGTTCACACAGGTAAGCGTGATCGCTTCTCCACTAACGAGAAAGGTAACTACAATGAAGGCGAGGGCATCGTTAAGTGCATCAACCTGGTTAATATGACTGCTGGCTATAAACTCCAAAATTGGGATTTCAGTCTTGGCATCAGCAACCTGCTAAACAACACTTATTACACGCCGGCCTCAATGATGATGGCGCGTGATGCTGAATATGCGCATGGCGACGGCCGTAACGTCACATTTACTGTCAGCTATCGTTACTAATCTTTACACACCGTTAAGAGGGCGGACATCCACATGGTGTTCTGCCCTCTAATATTTTTAAAGTTTTTGTTACGGATATCTTTCAATGAGGATGACGTATTTCATAATTTTTAGGTATTGCATACCTTTTTAGAAATATGTACCTTTGCGGCCTGATTCAAGATAATATATAATGTTAATTATAAACATTTTAAAAGTTCAAAAAACAATGAAGATTTTTAAGAATCTCATCGGTCTCGCTGCCCTGGCACTCTGCCTCGGTTTCGCTTCTTGCAGCAGTGACGACGATGCACCTTCTTATAGCAATGTGGCTGTAAGCAACTCTGAGTTGATGACTATCCTCAAAGCTAAGGGATTACAGTTCTTTTGTCTAATTTACCAAGTCTTAATAATGTAGATTTAAGTTCAATCAAAGCAAGTCTTAGAGATAGATATAATTCATACGAAGAATATGATTCGTTCCCTTGGAGCGAAAACATCTAAATACAAATTATTATTCACAATTAATTAAGTAGTTTTACGTTATGAAGTTTTTCAAGACGTTCTTCACAGTATTTGTTTTCATATTTGGAGTTATAGGGTATGTCTTCTTGTAAATCGTGTAAGGATTTGGAAAAAATAGAATAGCAATATAAATGAAGACAATTAGAAATGTAATGCTCATCGGCTTGCTGCTGATACTCGCCCTCCCTGTCGCTGCACAGCGAAAGGTGAAGTTCATGATAGCGGAGAAAGCCACTGAGCAACCAATCATCGGCGCAGTCATCACCTACGCCGACAATGAGAAATTGAAATCGCCACAGCGTGTTGTTACCAACATGGATGGTGAGGCTACTATCTCGGTGCCTCAGGGTGGCAAGTGTTATTACCAGGTGGTATCCGTAGGTTACAACCCTCTGAATGGAATCATCGGAAGCGTCAGCTCCCTCAAGCTCTTCATGACAGAAGACGTGATGAAGGTG
>ERZ773170.884-NODE-884-length-26461-cov-61.313830_pt1 | contig 26461 bp, 17 predicted proteins | sample MGYA00581002_ERZ773170 | MGnify/ENA primary metagenome ERZ773170 (study PRJEB29015, sample SAMEA2737811) | human gut metagenome | biome: human gut; feature: human-associated habitat; material: faeces | place: China | collected 2012 ... | reverse complement strand
CAAAAACAAACTACTTAAAAACTAATCTACTAAAACAAATCAAAAAAATATCTTTAGCGGCTTAAGCCGTCTTTTTCATTTATCTACGATGCAAAGTTACAAAAAAAGCAAATACGCGCCAAGCTTTTTTGCTAAAATTTGCAAGATTTTATAGTAAAAAACATATAAAAAGGGACTACTCTGTCGAGTAGCCCCCATTTTGATATCTTTACATTACATTTATTACATCATACCGCCCATTCCTGGAGCAGCTGCTGGTGCAGCAGGAGCAGGTTCTGGTTTGTCCACCAATACACACTCTGTAGTAAGGAAGAGGCCTGCGATAGAGGCTGCGTTCTCAAGAGCTACGCGCTCAACCTTGGCAGGATCAACGATACCGGCCTGACGCATATCCTCGTAAACATCCTTGCGAGCATTATATCCGAAGTCGCCTTCGCCCTCGCGTACCTTATTGACTACTACTGAGCCCTCGCCACCTGCGTTGGCTACTATCTGGCGAAGAGGTTCCTCGATGGCACGCTCTACAATGCGGATACCTGTTGTCTCGTCGGCATTGTCACCCTTCATATCCTTCAATGCCTCAAGAGCACGGATATAAGTTGTACCGCCACCTGCTACGATACCTTCCTCGATAGCTGCACGAGTAGCACAGAGTGCATCGTCAACACGGTCCTTCTTCTCCTTCATCTCAACCTCAGAGTTGGCACCTACATAGAGGACAGCCACACCACCGGCGAGCTTAGCCAAACGCTCCTGAAGTTTCTCCTTGTCGTAAGAAGACTTGGTGTTCTCGATCTCATTCTTGATCTGAGCCACACGGTCCTGAATGTTGGCCTTCTCGCCATGACCATTCACGATAGTGGTATTGTCCTTGTTGACAGTTACCTTGTCGGCAGAACCTAACATATCCAATGTTGCCTGCTCCAACTTCAGACCCTTCTCCTCAGAGATAACCACACCACCTGTCAGGATAGCAATATCCTCCAACATAGCCTTACGACGGTCGCCGAAGCCAGGAGCCTTGACAGCACAGATTTTCAAGCCACCACGCAAACGGTTGACTACCAAAGTAGTCAGAGCCTCAGAGTCTACGTCCTCAGCGATGACCAACAATGGGCGACCGCTCTCGGCAGCAGGCTGAAGGATTGGCAAGAACTCCTTGAGGTTGGAAATCTTCTTATCGTAAAGCAGGATGTATGGATTATCCATCACACACTCCATCTTGTCGGCATCGGTCATGAAGTAACCGCTCAAGTAACCACGGTCGAACTGCATACCTTCTACCACACCGATGTTGGTGTCACGGCTCTTGCTCTCCTCAATGGTGATGACACCATCCTTAGAGACCTTGCGCATAGCGTCAGCCAACAGTTTACCGATCTCAGCATCATTATTGGCAGAGACGGTAGCCACCTGCTCTATCTTGTCGTAGTTGTCATCTACCTGCTCTGCATGGTCCTTGATGAAGGCAACGACAGCAGCCACAGCCTTGTCGATACCACGCTTCAAGTCCATAGGATTAGCACCGGCAGTAACGTTCTTCAAGCCCTCAGTAACGATGGCCTGAGTCAGGATGGTAGCTGTTGTTGTACCGTCACCTGCGTCATCACCAGTCTTGCTGGCAACACTCTTAACGAGCTGAGCACCAGTATTCTCAAACTTATCCTCCAATTCCACTTCCTTGGCTACGGTAACACCATCCTTGGTAATCTGAGGAGCACCAAACTTCTTTTCGATTACCACGTTGCGGCCCTTAGGACCAAGAGTTACCTTCACTGCGTTAGCCAACTGATCGACACCCTTCTTCAAGAGGTCGCGAGCATCCATATTGTATTTAATATCTTTAGCCATAATATTTTCTATTTTAATATCAGCAAAAAGTTTTTTACCTTTTTACTTTTTTACCTTTTTACTTTTTTACCTTTAAAACTACTCTTCCACCACAGCGAGAACATCGCTCTGGCGCATCATCATATATTTAGTACCATCAAACTCGATCTCGGTACCGGCATACTTGCCATAAAGAACGGTGTCACCCTCTTTGAGAATCATCTCCTCATCCTTGGTTCCCTTTCCTGTGGCAACAACCTTACCACGCTGTGGTTTTTCCTTTGCTGTATCAGGAATAATGATTCCACCTACTTTTTCCTCGGCTGATGCAGGAAGTACCAGCACTCTGTCTGCTAATGGTTTAATGTTCATGATTCTATATTTTTTAATTGTTATTTTGTTGTTTGATGGCAAAAACCCTGCAAGAGTCTTTGCCTTGTCGATTTCGACTTATGCCAAAAACGTGCCAAAGAAACAAAAGGCAGACGAAACTGACAAAATTGTCAGTCACGTCTGCCAAAAGGGGTTCATCATGAAGCCTGGCGCAGGCAAGCATCATGTTGTTTATTTCTTTTCGGATATTGCCTCGTAGATGATTTCCGCCATCTTCACAGCTCCCTTACCATTGGGATGAATGCCATCGTCGAGCATCAGGTCGGCAAAGGTGTACTTCGAATGCAAGTCGATAAACCCGCACTTATTCTTCTTTGCCACCTTCTTGATGACAGGAATTTCACCGTTTACTATCACACTGTCATTAATGGTCCATGAGGGCTTGAAGGCAGGAATAGGCGAACAGAGATAAATCTTTGGCTTAGAGGGCAGTGCCTTGAGCGAATCGACCATCGTCTGCAAATCCTTTCCAAACTCGGCCTTGTGTACCCAGTTGTGGGTCTTACTGTCATTGGTGCCCAACTTGATGACAACGATATTAGGCTGGAAAGCCAAGGCATCGCGCCAGCCCATCTCTTTCATATAGGGCACGTCCCCCTTACATAATAAGGTACGCGCGCTGAGACCATAGTTCTTCACCTCATATCCATCACCCAACTTATTTTGCAAGATAGCAGGATAACCTTTCTGTGTAGCCATATCGATACCGGAACCATCGGTAATGGAGTTGCCGATACATGCCACACGTATGGCGTCCTTACGAGGCGCCTTGAAGCTGTCGAGCCAACGGGTAAGGTCGCTCAACATCTGATCGTGATAGGCCCAAGTGCTGCGGAAACCGAAACCATGTCCGCCTGTAGGATAAATGCACATGGAACTCTCGTTTCCTTCCTGACGCATACGGGAATAATAGGCCACGCCATTGGTTACAGGAGGAACAGCCCCATCATCGTTGGCCAAGAGGATGATGGCACGAGGTGTGAGATGACGGCGAACCTGTTTCTCGGTTGAGTAGTGGTCTACGAGTTTCTCGTCCTTCACTCCCTCTTCGCCCAAAAGATTATAGCTGGAGCCCCCATGTCCCTTCTTTGGTTTCATCGAGATGACAGGATAGAACAAGATGGAGAAGTTGGGGCGAGCATCGTATTCTGCCAGAGTGCTGACGGAAGAAGCCAGATGACCTCCAGCCGAGAATCCCATAATACCCACATCCTCACGGTTGATGTTCCAGACAGAGGCGCTGTCGCGCACGGTGCGCATCGCCTTGCAGGCATCTTCCATGGGCACAGTATGTCTGCCATGCGGCATACGGTATTTCAGCACAAAAAAAGCTATGCCCTGCTTGTTGAAATACTCAGCCCAGTCGTATCCCTCATGATTGAGGGCCAGATGAGAATAGCCTCCACCAGGACAGTCGACGACAGCTCTGCCCGAAGGGTTTTGGGGCAAATAGCAGGTCAGATTACTCTCACCGTCAGCCGTGAGGTTGAGTACGAACTTTTTAGCTGTCGACTGGGCTGACAAGGCAAGCACAGCCATCAAACAGGCCATAGACAATAAAATCTTCTTCATAATTACATTTTTAGGTTGATGTGTTTGTTTTTATTAAAAAGCCAGTTGGGCTTGTCTAATTCCCCAACTGGCAAAATCGTTTTCTGTCTTTTAATCAAAGAAACCAGGCTGATGATACTCGATGCCCAGCTCACGGTCTACAGTGGCAAGAATACCCTGCACCTGTCCCATGGCGAACATACGTCCCAAGAAACTGTAACCGGCATTATAACCACGGTTCTCGTCGCCGAGCATACACATACCATGGTCTACGCGCATAGGCAGGTTGGGATTCACCTTTTCGAAGATGCGTGCCAACTCTATGAGGTCAGCACGTCCACCCAGATGACTTGCCTCAGTAAAGTCGCCATTCTCGAAGATATGGCAAGAGCGCATGTGCACGAACCATGTACGGTCGGCATACTTACGAGCCAACTCTACCACATTATTGTGACTGCCAGCCGATAGAGAGCCTGCACAGAAGGTAAGACCATTGTGCTTGTTGTCGACAGCCTTGAGGAACCAGTTGATGTCCTCATCGCAAGTCACGATACGTGGCAAGCCGAGGATTGGGAATGGAGGATCGTCAGGGTGAACACACATATACATGTCGCACTCCTCGCAAGTAGGCATGATGGCATTGAGGAAGTAGCGCATGTTCTCACGCAACTGCTCCTTTGAGATTCCCTTATACAGATCGAGCAACTGACGGAACAACTCTACCGGATGTTCGTCGTCCTCCTTGATATTTCCACTCACGAAGCCCTGAGTCTTCACGATAATGTTCTCCACCAGCTTATGATCGTCCTCAGGAGTCATCTTGTTCTTCAGTTCTTCCACCTCCTTCAGGATGTCACGGCCCATGGCCTGACCCTTTGCCTGCCAGTCGGCCTCAGCGCCCTCGCGCTTCAAGATATGAATATCGAAGTAAGCAAACTGTGGGAACGAGAAGTACAAGTTGGTACTGCCGTTGGGGTTGTCGTGGAACAAGTCGGTACGTGCCCAGTCAAGCACAGGCATGAAGTTGTAGCAGATGGTATGAATACCCTCGCGCGAGAGGTTTCTCAGACTTTCCTTATATCGCTCTATCTGCTCATCTCTGTCGGCACCGGCATACTTGATGCTCTCTACCACAGGCAGAGACTCTACCACACTCCATCTCATTCCGTAACTTTCGATGTACTCCTTCAGGTCGCGGATCTTCTCGCGGGTCCACACCTCACCATTAGGTACATCGTGCAAGGCTGTAACAATGCCTTCCACACCAATTTCTTTCAACATGGCTAAGGTAATCTTGTCGTTCTTACCAAACCATCTCCAAGTTCTTTCCATAATGTTTGTTGATTCAGTTAATTGTTATTTGTTTTGAATAGTTTTTAACTCAATTTTCGCATGTAAGCTCCACACGCCCTGAAAGGGCAGAAGCTCTTAGCCCAGGGCACCGCCCTGGGTGTGTATGAACGCAAACCTGTCGCCCTGTAAGGGCAAAAGCTTTGTATATTGCCAGGTATTTGAAAGCTTTTGCCCTTACAGGGCGCCTTGCTGATTGACATTATACCCAGGGCGATGCCCTGGGCTAAGAGCTTCTGCCCCTTCAGGGCGTGCTGCTTGCATCCATTGCCCTGGGCTAAGAACTTTTGGGCTTTCAGCCCGTACTTAAACCACATGAGAAACTTCAGGTTTTTAATATTTTCTCATCATTAGTTCCGCGATGTCTGCTTTCACATTGCTGAGATGCAGCAATCTTCTGCAAAGATGTCGCAAATCGAATGCTGAATATCAAGCTTGCTTGAATCTTCTGCTGAGATGCGGCAATCTTTTGCAAAGATAAGCATTTTATCCGAATACAAGATGCTATTTCGTCTAAATTATTGCTTTTTAGCACAAATAAGTTTGGTAATTGTAGCTTTTTTGCTAAATTTGCACAATAAACAAACAATCAACATAAATTCAGCGCATTATGAAACAGTTTTTCAAGAGCGTGGCAGCCACCGTTGTGGGCATTTTCGCCTTTGGCATTATCATGGGCATCTTTACCTTCATCAGCCTGATAGGCATGCTGATGAGTGGCGACAAACCTTCGTTGCGTGACAATTCTGTCATGGTCATGAAGCTGCAAGGCACCATCAACGAGCAGGGACAGGAGGACGTGATGGGACAAATCACGGGCAACTCTTTCAATCAGTTAGGACTGAACGAGATTCTCTCTGCCATCAAGAAGGCTAAGAACGAGGACAAGATAAAAGGCATCTACTTAGAACCAGGCGCACTCATCACCGACTATGCCACCTTACAGGAAATACGCAAGGCACTCGAGGATTTCAAGAAGAGCGGCAAGTGGATCATCGCCTATGGCGACGCCATGACGCAAGGATGCTATTACCTCGCCTCTGTGGCCAACAAACTGTACATCAATCCTGAAGGATCGGTCGACTGGCACGGACTGGCTTCTCAGCCCATGTTCCTGAAAGACCTCTACGCCAAGTTTGGCGTCAAGTACACGGTAGTGAAGGTGGGAAAATTCAAGAGTTTCACCGAACAATATACTGAAGACAAGATGAGCGATGCCAACCGCGAGCAGGTTTCGCGCTACATCAACGGATTGTGGCAGCAGATGCTTAGCGACGTGTCCAAGAGCCGTGGTATCAACAAAGACTCGCTCAACCATTATGCCGACGGCTTCGTGGCCTTCGAAGACAGCAAACTGCTTAAGGCACACAAGATGGTGGACGGTTTCTGCTATTACGACGAGATAAAGAACATCGTGAAGAAGCAGCTTGGCATCAAGGACACCAAGCGCATCCGACAGGCAAGCATGAGCGAGGTGAATGCCGCCGTAGAGGACAAATACGATGGAAGCACCATCGCCGTCTACTACTGCCAGGGAGGCATTACCCGCCAGGCTACAACAAGTCTGTGGGGTGGCGAACAGCAGATTGTGAGCAGCAACGTGATTTCCGACCTGAACGACCTTGCCAAAGACGAGGACGTAAAGGCTGTAGTTATCAGAATCAATTCGGGAGGCGGCGACGCCTATGCCTCCGAACAGATATGGAGAGCTGTGAGCCAGCTCAACAAGAAGAAACCCGTGGTGGTTTCGATGGGCGGAATGGCTGCATCGGGAGCATACTATATGAGCATGGGCGCACGCTACATCATGGCTCAGCCTACTACTCTGACTGGAAGCATCGGCATCTTCGGAGCCTTCCCCGACATGAGCGGACTCATCACTCAGAAGCTGGGAGTCAAGTTCGACGAGGTGAAGACCAACCGCAACAGCGGCTATCAGGGAGCTTTGATGGCCCGCCCATTCACTCCCGAAGAGCTGAGCTACCTGCAGGCATACGTCAACCGTGGCTACACGCTTTTCCGCAAACGTGTGGCTGACGGCAGAAAGATGTCTGTCGACGAGGTGGAGAAGATAGCGCAAGGACGAGTTTGGCTCGGTTCGGATGCCAAGAACATCAAGCTGGTCGACGGCTTGGGCGGACTGGACGATGCTGTAGCCAAGGCTGCCCAGTTGGCTAAGGTCAAGGATTATCACACCGATGAATATCCATTGCCAGCCAGCTGGATGGATCAGTTGCTCAACAATGTAGAAACAGGAAGCGGCAACTATCTCGATGAGCAGTTGCGCCTCACCTTGGGCGACATGTACACACCATTCATGTGGTTGCGCCACATCAACGAGCACGAGCCTGTACAGGCTTCGCTGCCCTACGTACTCAACATCAGATAACAACCGCCTATATATAATAAAAAGTATAGGCATCTATTGTGACCAGGCGCGGTCATCTATTATGACCAAGTGCAGTCATCTATTGTGACAAGATGCACCTATATATAATAAGGTGAAAATAATAAAAATGAGAACAGAAGGAGATCTTATCAAGATAAACGAATGGCTCACCCCGCTGAGCTGGCTATACGGTATGGCAGTCCGCCTTCGCAACTGGCTCTTCGATGTAGGCATCAAGCGAAGCAAGACTTTCAGCCTGCCCGTCATATCCGTAGGCAACATCACGGTAGGCGGATCGGGTAAGACTCCGCATGTGGAATACCTCATCCGCTTGTTGCACGACAAGATGAAGATTGCCGTACTCTCACGTGGATACAAGCGCAAAAGCAGCGGTTATGTATTGGCAACCGAGGAAACCACGATGCCCGAGATAGGCGACGAGCCTTTCCAGATGCACCAGAAGTTCCCCGACATCTATGTGGCAGTAGACGCCAAGCGAGTCAGAGGAATAGAGCGACTGCAGTCTGACGAAGAGACAAAGGATGTGGACGTGGTATTGCTCGACGATGCCTTCCAGCACAGATATGTGAAACCGGGCATCAACATCCTCTTGGTGGACTACCATCGACTCATCATCTACGACAAGATGCTGCCGGCAGGAAGACTACGCGAGCCATTAAGCGGAAAGAACCGTGCCGACATCGTCATCGTGACCAAGTGTCCTAAAGACCTTCGTCCCATGGAGTTCCGTGTGCTCACCAAAGCCATGAGTCTCTATCCTTTCCAGAAGCTCTACTTCACGTGTATCGACTACGACGATGCCAAGGGCCTCTTCTGCGACAAGACACTCCCACTCCATGAGCTGAAGCAGCAGCACGTCATGCTCCTCACAGGCATCGCATCGCCCAAACAGATGGAGCACGACCTCAAGCCCCATGTAGGCGACATCAGAAGCCTGTCGTTTGGCGACCATCATCAGTTCAAGCCACGCGACATCGAACTCATCAACGACACCTTCGAGTCGATGCCCGAGCCACGCATCATCATCACGACAGAGAAGGATGCCGTGCGACTGAAGGAAGCCGAAGGACTGAGCGAACCCGTAAGACAAAACATCTATGCGCTGCCCATCAAGGTAAGTTTCATGCTCGATCAAGAAGAAAACTTTAACGAAAAAATCATAAGCTATGTACGAAAAAATTCAAGAAACAGCATCCTGGCTAAAAGAAAGGATGACCACAAGTCCAAAGACCGCCATCATTCTGGGAACGGGACTCGGACAATTAGCTTCAGAAATAACTGACAGCTACGCTTTTCCATATAGTGAGATACCCAACTTCCCTGTCTCAACCGTAGAAGGCCATGCCGGCAAACTGATCTTCGGCAAGCTGGGCGGCAAGGACATCATGGCGATGGAGGGACGTTTCCACTTCTATGAGGGCTACAACATGAAAGAGGTGACATTCCCCGAGCGTGTGATGTACGAGCTGGGCATCGAGACCCTCTTCGTCAGCAACGCCTCTGGTGGCATGAACGAAACCTTCCAGATAGGCGACCTGATGGTGATCGACGACCATATCAACTTCTTCCCCGAGCATCCGCTTCGTGGCAAGAACTTCCCCACAGGTCCTCGATTCCCCGACATGCACGAGGCTTACGACAAGAGTCTGCGCGACTTGGCTGACAGCATAGCCCAGGAGAAGGGCATCGACCTGAAGCACGGAGTATACGTAGGCGTACAGGGTCCTACCTTCGAGACTCCTGCCGAGTATCGCATGTACCGACTGTTGGGAGGCGACGCTGTAGGCATGAGTACCGTACCCGAGGTCATCGTGGCTCGCCATAGTGGCATCAAGGTATTCGGCATCAGCATCATCACCGACCTGGGAGGCTTCGACGTACCGGTAGAAGTCAGCCACGAGGAGGTTCAGAAAGCTGCCAACGCCGCACAGCCTAAGATGACAGAGATCATGCGCGAGATGATTCGCCGATCTTAACAACTTCAGAACTTGCTAAATTCAAATTCTTATAACAAATTGGACATCGCAAAATTGGGTGAGTTTGGTCTTATCGACCATCTCACAAAAGGACACGAAAACAAAAATGCTTCTACTGTTTATGGCGTAGGAGACGATTGCGCCGTGATGCACTATCCCGACAAGGAAGTTCTTGTCACGACCGACATGCTGATGGAGGGAGTACACTTCGACCTAACCTACATCGACCTGCAGCACTTGGGATACAAGAGTGCCATGGTCAACATCAGCGACATCTTCGCCATGAACGGTACACCACGGCAAATGACAGTAAGCATCGCCCTGAGCAAGCGTTTCTCGGTAGAGGACATGGACGAATTCTACAAAGGCTTGCGCATGGCATGCGATAAGTTTGGCGTAGACATTGTCGGAGGCGACACGACCTCATCGCTTACAGGACTTGCTATCAGCATCACCTGCATTGGCGAGGCTGCAAAAGAAGACATTGTCTACCGACATGGAGCCAAAGACACCGACATCATCTGTGTGTCGGGTGATTTGGGCGGAGCCTATATGGGTCTGCAGCTTCTGGAACGTGAGAAAGCCGTATATTATGGACAGGTGGAAGACATCCGCAAGAAGATGGCACAAGCCAAGGCTGCCGGCGAGACTCAGAAGTTGGCTGCACTCAACCAGGAGTTGACAGGTATGCGTAACTTCCAGCCCGACTTCTCTGGCAAGGAATATCTGCTGCAACGCCAACTGCAGCCAGAGGCAAGAGGTGACATCATAGCCCAGTTGCGCGAGGCTGGCATACGGCCTACAGCCATGATGGACGTGAGCGACGGACTGAGCAGCGAGTTGATGCACATCTGTCAGCAGAGTCATTGCGGTTGCCGCATCTACGAGAAGAACATCCCTATCGACTACCAGACGGCAGTCATGGCAGAGGAATTCAACATGAACCTCACCACCTGCGCCATGAATGGAGGTGAGGACTACGAGTTGCTCTTCACCGTACCTATCGGCGACCATGCCAAAATCGAAGAGATGGAAGGCATCAAGCAGATAGGCTACATCACACAGGAATCCCTCGGCAGAATGCTCATTACGCGAGATGGACAGGAGTTCGAACTCAAAGCCCAGGGGTGGAACCCGCTGAAAGACTGAGTCTGCCGACATCCTTGTGGACTATTCTTTAGTTAATAAACATTAAGCAAGAGAAAATATCTTCTTTTCTCTTGCTCAATCAAAGAAAATATTGTACCTTTGCAACCGCAAAATAAAACGATGGTGCCATAGCTCAGTTGGTAGAGCAAAGGACTGAAAATCCTTGTGTCCCCGGTTCGATTCCTGGTGGTACCACTCCTCCTTTCATTTGGCGGTTTCTGACTTCGGTTAGAGCCGCCTTTCTTTTTATAATTTATAATGAAGAATCAGGAAACAAACAAAACAAACTATATTCAAACAACTAAACATTTTAAAGATTATGAAGAAAATCATCATCTCTTTACTGGCACTTCTCGCTGTTACAGCCGTACAAGCCAACAACGATTATGCCAAGTATTACCAAAACCTGCCTGTACAGATGCCACAACCCACCCTGCCCACCATACCGGATAATCAGGTGAGCATCCTCGACTGCGGTGGAAAGGGCGACGGACTGACTCTCAACACAGAGGCTTTCGCCAAAGCCATCAGCCAGCTCAACAAACAGGGCGGCGGTCATCTGAATGTACCTGCAGGAATCTATCTTACAGGACTCATCTCACTCAAGGACAACATCGACCTGCACCTCGAGAAGAACGCCATCATCGTGTTCTCCGAGGATAAGAACGACCTGATCAAGGTCGACAAGACTACAGGTGCCAAGGAACTGAGAGCCGCAACAGCCATCACAGCCAGCAAGCGCAAGAACATATCTATCACAGGTGAAGGCACCATCGACGGAAACGGAGAATGGTGGCGAGCTGTAAAACGCAGCAAGGTTAGCGACGTGGAGTGGAAACAGTTCCAGGAAATGGGAGGTAGTGTCTCTGCCAAGGGCGACCTCTGGTATCCTTTCAATCTGAAACACCAGCCCAATGTGGCTTCCACGATGGAGGAGCAGGAGAAATACCGCAACCACATGATCCGCTTCACCGACTGTCAGAACGTTCTCGTACAGGGTGTCACCCTGCTCAACTCTCCTCGTTTCCACATCATCCCTACCCGTTGCCAGAATGTCATCATCGACGGCATCACCGTGAAATGTCCTTGGAATGCTCAGAACGGCGACGCCATCGACATCTCAAGCTGTAAGGATGTACTCATCGTCAACAACGTCATTGATGCGGGCGACGACGGTATCTGCATGAAGGGAGGAGCTGGCGAAAGCGGTGTCAAGGCAGGTCCTTGCGAGAATATCAACATTCAGGACAACACCGTATATCACGCTCATGGCGGTTTCGTCATTGGAAGCGAGTTCTCTGGTGGCATGAAGAATATCCTGGTACGCAACAACACCTTCCAGGGCACAGACGCAGGACTCCGTTTCAAGAGTGCTGTCAAGCGAGGCGGAAAGACAGAGAACATCTTCATCGACCATATCTATATGACCGACATCACAGGCGATGCCATCACTTTCGAGACCACTTACTGGGACAACCACGTAGGTGCCAAACAGCCTAAGGAGGCTGTCCAGAAAGCTGAGTTCGTACCCAACTTCCAGGACATCCATATCAGCAACGTTTATGTAAGAGGTTGTAAAAACGGAATCGTGGCACATGGACAGGAAGGTATGATCCACGACATCACTATAAAAGACTGCAACATCTTCTACAATAAGCAGGCACAAGACATCGACAAGGCTTGCAAGATTCAGGTAGAGAATGTCAACTTCAGTACCTTCGCCAAGTAAAGCAAACGACTACTTCACTACGGTAAGTATCTGATTGCATACCGTAAAGTGAATATCCATACCCTCATAAGGCATTCCATATACCTTATGAGGGTCTTTTTGATAATGCGGGCGAGGGTCTTGCGCCAGCACCTCTTTCAAAATCCCAATCTTTTCTTCTGTCATCCCCTGAGACAGCAGAAAGGTTTTTACTGTATCAGATATTTCTACCTGCAACTTATTCCACTTGCGTTCATCCACAAAGCCACTGCGGGCCTCAGGATGACAGTCGGCATACACTACATAGGGCTTGATGTCATAAATAGGAGTACCGTCCATCAGGTCGGCACCCTTCACATGAATTACAGGACCGCGGCTACTCTCCCACTCCACATGCGACAGACGCACAGAAGACAATCCGATGTTGTTGGGACGAAACGGACTGCGGGTAGCAAAGACACCCACCTTCTCGTTGCCGCCCAATACCGGAGGACGAACCACCGGACTCTTGGCAGCATGCCTGTTAGCAGAAAACTCCCATATCAGCCACAGATAGTCAAAACCCTCTATGCCACGAAGCGCATCTGCGTTGCGGTATTCGGGCTCAAAGACGATCTCTCCCTCCAACTCTGCCACCAGTCCAGCCTGCTTGGGAACACCAAACTTACTCTTGAAAGGTGAGCGAAAATGTGCTATTGGTTTTATTTCCATATTTTCTAATTTGCGCCAAAATTACACAATTAAATCCATTTGGAAAAGAAATAAAAAGAAAAAATTTGGTATTCCATGCTTTTTAATGTACCTTTGCATGCAAAACAATCAAATCCATCAAGAAATGAAAATCCAGAAACCCCAATATGAGATTTGGGAACAAATCGCAGGAGAAGCCGGCATCTATAAGCAGATAGAGCGTGCCGGAAGAGTATGCTACAAGAGTGAAGACCATACAACAGACGATTCTGCCAGACCATTCGTTGAACGAATGATTCAGAGCGAGCACTTCGCCATGCTCGAACATGGCACCGTCTATCTCGTGTGCAATCATGGCGAGCTGCCACTTTATCTCACCAACAGGTTCTCCCGTTGCCACACCGTCGAGGGCAAGGATTACATCACAACCAACATGCGCGTTCTTGCCGAGAACAAGTCACTCTCCGACCTGAAGTATCTCAGCAACTACGTGGCTGGCAGACATGAGCTGCGCATCACCGTGCATTTCACCACCCAGATTTCCATCACCCGCGAATACAATCGCCATCGCGCCAACTCCATGGCCGAGCAGAGCACACGCTACTGCAACTACACCAAAAACAAGTTTGGCAACGAGATAACCATCAACCTGCCAGAGTGGGTTTCCAATCAAGCCGACTTCGATGACGCAACAGCGGAAGTATCGCCCGAAACATTCTCTTCACTCTGCCAGGAAGTAGCCGAAGGCAAGTCACAGCAATGGAGCAAACTGCAGTATTGGCTCTTTGCCAACCTCGCCGCAGAGTATTCATATATGAATATGATCAATGCCGGTTGCAAACCACAGGAGGCACGAGCCATCCTGCCACTCGACTGCAACACCGAACTCGTGCATACTGCTTTCATCAGCGACTGGCGTCATTTCTTCGATCTTCGTGCTCTTGGCACCACAGGAGCCCCCCACCCTGATGCCAAACTTTTGGCCTATCCTCTCATGCAGGAGTTCCAGGAAAAGGGATATTTAGATGAAAAATAAACAAAACAACTGCCAAAAGATAAGATTTTCGGAATATCTGACATCATGTATCAAAGAAATACTTATCTTTGCAGTGTGTTTTTCATAGTATTAGATTTAAGGTTATCAAGGTTGGGGGCTACGGCGGTAGCCCCGTTTTTGTATAAACAGCCCTATAAACAGCCCTACAAGCATACGTATAACCACTTTTTTAAAGAAAAATCAAAAAAAGTTTCATAAATATTTGGCAGAAAGAAAAAATAGTCGTACCTTTGCAACCGCTAAAGAAAACCAAGCTGGTCATCTTGCAAGGAGAGATGGTAGAGTGGTCGATTACAACGGTCTTGAAAACCGTCGTACCGAGAGGTACCGGGGGTTCGAATCCCTCTCTCTCCGCAACAGAGTCCTGTAAGTCGAAAGATTTGCAGGACTTTTCTTTTTTGTACTTTAAAGTAGTCCCCCCTTACCACCATATAAAGCGGTAAGTTATGTGGCATTTACGATGATATAAGAACTACTGCAAAAATAGTCGCATCATACGACTATTTTTGCAGTGATTTCATTCTGTTCTTTTATTTCAAACCAAGAACTCTAGGATTACCACATTTCTATTCGCTTATTTTGTGTAAATACACGTTATTAACGACTACAAAGTAAGAGGCTAAAAATAACTACTCAGCACCCCTATTGAAAATAGAAAGGCCTTGAAATATGAAAGCGGCTTCGATAGTCAATGAAGCCTATTGCGTAGAGCAATTAAAGCGGCTTCGTAAGCAGTTGAAGCCTATTGTATTATTCTGATAGAAACTATAAAAAAATATAGTTGACCACTTTATTAATAATACGCGTTGACTCACAGTATTAACGTAACAACTCATGACAATATGGGTGTTGACTAATCCAAAGTGTTCATTCTGTTGGCAAAAAACTATAAAAAAGCGTTCACATTTCGGACTTTTGGTGCACCAAGGGTTCACCGTTTTACGCCTTTTGTGACGTTTTTGTGAATACCTGTGAAGGGTGGGTTCACGCCCTGAATCCCCTCTGTTTATCGGACTTCCGACGCTGATGTGAAGGGTGAACCCTCGTTTCTTGCTTTCACACGCATACGCGAAAGAAATAAATAAAGAAAGAAAACAGCTGTATGGGTAATGTCTTAAAAACATATAAAAGAATATATATATATATTATAATAGACGTTCACAACTTCACAAAATGGTCGCAAGCCCGATAAGTTATTCAGGCCTGCCAATGACTTACTGAGATTTCCCGGTAAGTCATTGAGACATCTCAGTGACTTACCGGGACATGCTAACTATTAAACTGAGGTTTCGTCCTTTCAGCCCGTACTTAAACCACTTACGAAACTTGAGTAACTTCTAAACTTGCTAAACTTCCATAACCAATAAATAGGCGTATAAATACCTGAAAGCATGACAATAAGAAAAAAGGCATATCGCAAGAACCAAAAGTAAATCACACGCAAACGATTACGTAGAAAATCTAATTTTAGACAAAATGGATTCATTCCTATTTAACATATTTTTCGTATCTTTGCAGCCGAAAAGAAAGTGCAATCGATTGCACAATTCATCGTATAAGTTCTCGACTGCGACCGCTCTATATGGATGTTTAAAACAGACTACCATCAAAAATAACTAAAGAAAACAATCAGCGGTGCATAAACTTTCCGTAAAGTATGAGATATTTAAAACAGCTAAATAAGCACAAGAACAATAAAACTAAAAGTGAAATGAAACACAAAACACTGACATTCCGCTTCCTCGACATGAGTCGAAGCGGTTTCGCTCGCCTGTTTCTTCTCCTTTTACTCCCTTGCCTCAGCGTCATTGGAGTGAAGGCTGATAGCAATGGGGGGGTAAAATTCAATTCCGGTGTCCGCTATTCGCAGTGGGCGATTAATTCACGTCTTCACGATTTCTATGCCAACACTACACATTTTGGCTTAGCAACCTACAATGCAGACGGAACTAAAAGCAAGGAAAGAATTGATAGCAAGAACAAGCTCGACTATGTTCCTGGTCTTGTTGCCAAATCTATGATTGAAGCGGCCGATTATTATCAAGACTTCGATTGGTCTAAGCCATGGTTCTTGAGCGTAAAGGAGTATGGTGATGCATACTCCAATTCTGTCCCTAATGGAGGTGGCAGCCTTGATGACCTCAATGCTGTAAAGCTATACATTGGTCTGCACAACAACAAAAGCGCAACAGAAACAGATAAGAGCAACGCAAAGACTGCTATTAGCAGAGCACAGACAGGGCTCGTAGCTCATAACGAGAGTAATTCTATTCAGGCTGGAACGCTTGCTGAGAAAGCTGGCAACACTGTTGTAGGTGGCTGGTTCCATAAAACAGCTTACAACAATCAGATGTGGTTAGATGGTGCCTATATGGGTAGCGCACTCTTGGCTCAGATTGTCAACTTCAATGGCACAGGAACTCATGTATTCGGAAGCACAACTGAAGACTGGGATATGGTATTCAAACAGTTAAACATAGTTTGGAATATGTGTTGGAACGCTAACGCCAAGTTGATGTATCATGCTTTCGAGGCGAATGCCGGAACTGGCACATCAAAATCTCATGCAGACACTTGGGCTGGCTTGAATGGTACAACTGAGCCTTATACATTCCACTCTGCAGCCTACTGGGGCAGAGCCAATGCATGGTATCTCATGGCTTTGGTAGATGTATTGGAAGCCATGCAAAAAGCTGGTCAAGAGAATACAACCAATTATACTACTTTGAAGCAACATCTCGCAGACCTTGCTGCTGGTATTGCTGCACGTCAGGATTCAAAGACTGGTGGTTGGTATCAGGTGATGGACAAAAATGATTCCTTCACAGCTACATCTTACGATAGTAAATGGAGTAAAAAACCTGCCAGCGTAACAAACTATATTGAAACTTCAGCAACAGCTATCTTTGCTGCTGCTTATTTTAAGGCTGTACGTCTTGGAGTTCTCTCAAGTACCACTCAATATGATTATAAAACAATTGCCAAGAATGCTTTCGAGGGTTTGGTAAACAACTACACCTATCTGGATGCTAATGGCGACATGCAGATTTGGGGCAGTTGCCGTTCTGCTGGTTTAGGTGGTGATAAAGATACTGCTTTAAAGGGCGCTGAGAAATATCGCGATGGTTCTAAGGAATACTACCTGTTGGGCTATGATGTTCCTATGGTTAAACAGTCTGAGAGTATTACCGAGGGCAAGGTTCTCGGTGGCTTCATCATGGCTGCTACTGAGTACGAGCGTGCTTACCAGAACCAGGACAGCAAGCAGATTCTCTTTGCTCGCGACTTGGCTCTAAGCTATGACTTCACTGCTACTGAAGGAACTCTCGATGCAACTGCTTATGGTGATGGTAACGTTACTTATCAGTGGTATAAGGATGGTAAAGCCATCACAGATGCCACATCTGCTACTTTTACTCCAACTGTAGCTGGAAAATATTATTGCATTGCTACTGCTAATGGTAAGAGTGCTGGTGACAATACTATTCAGACAAGCACTACTACTGTAACTATTGCCAATACTGATAATGGAAATACAGATAATGGTGGTAATGATAATGGAAACACTGGCGACAATACAGGTACATCCGATATTTTGTCTGCAACAGTAGTTGCAGGTAAAACGCTGAGTATTGCAACCAAAACAAGTCAAGAATTAACAGCTGACTATATAACAATTAAAGGTGGTACTGCTACGCTTTATAATGGTAAGGGTTCTAATATTGACATGATTACTAATACAGACGGAATCAAGCTGAATGGTAGTAGCGCTTCATATATGAAGATTACCCTCGATAAGCCACTTGCCAAAGGCGACGTTATCACAGCTACAAGTACTTCTGATTTGTATCTGACAAAAGATGCTACAAAAGCAACAGACATCAATCTTTACAATAATCCTTATACCATTCCAGAAGGAAGTTCTCTGATTGGTACTACTGAGTTTTATCTTTGGTACGGTAAATTTAAAGCAATCAAGATTACCCGTGCATCTACACAGGTAGCTCTTACTGCATCTTTCACTCCTACAACGCTCTCTGCTACAGAAGGCGATGCATCGCAGAATCTCCCTACTCTTAATGTCAAGGCTGGCGAAACCACATTGACAACAAGCGACTATACCGTAACCTATGCTTCTGACAATGATGCAGTAGCAAAGGTAGAGAATGGTAAGGTGAGCATCGTTGGTGAGGGTAAAACCAACATCGTTGCAACTATCAAGCCTAACGATACTAACAAGTATAAAGATGCTTCTGCCACATTCTCTGTCACTGTACAGAAGAAGCAAACTCCCGACACCCCAACCGAAAGCGAGGTTATCTACAACTGGGGAACTTCTGTAGGTACTACTACAGATGGAAAAAACAGTACTTCAAATACAGAAGTTATAACCTTTGGTAGCAACTTCAATGCTACAGAAGGAAAGTATATCACCATCAAGCCTAAGGCTGGAGGTTTCAAAGCGGGTGACGTCATCACACTAAAGGGTTACTGCAACAGCAAAAACCTTTCAGGTGTAATTATCTACGATGCCCTGAAAGGCAATAGTATTTTCAAATCAAACGTCTTAGCAAAATCAACCGATGGCGGTTCTGAATTTACTTTCACCCTTACCCAAGATTGCAATGCTCTCTATTTGGGGCGCTTCGGTCGCGGTACTACTTGTTTGACAAGTCTAAAGGTGGAGCGCCCTGCTTCATCTTCTAATAAGACTCGACTGACTGCTTCTTTCGAGCACAATGCTGACGTTGTAGTAATCAATACTCCTTCTGTAACACTGCCAGCTCTGACTGTTAAAGCTGGAAACAACACGCTTTCTGAGAATCAATATAAGGTAGAATACAAGTCAAATGCTGCTGATGTTGCTACACTGAATAATGATAATACCATTACTATTAAGAAATTAGGTATCGCAACCATCACAGCAACTGTTACACCAACAGATGCAGATACTTATGAAGGAACCACAGCCACTTATCAGTTGAGCGTAAAGGCTCCTTCTCCACTCAACGTTTCTGCAATGGATGTTACTATCAACACCACAGATGCGGAAGAAGAGCAGCCTGTTATCAAGGTTTATGGTGATAATGACAAACTCCTGAAGTTGGGTCAAGACTACACCTTGTCTTTTGCTGTTAGTGGAGACAACAATGTGACTGTTGATAAGGAGACTGGAAAATTCTCAGTTAAGAAAAATGCTGAAAACACAGCATTTAGTAAGGGAACATCTCTCATTACCGTTACTGCGACTCCAACAAAATCACTTGGAAGCAATTATACTGTAGGTACTCTTCAGTTCTCTTACTCGGTATCAGAAGGTAAGATCAAGCCTGTTTTCTCAGATTCATTCAAAGATATCACCATCAATCTGCATCAAGATAATAATAACAGAAAAATTACTGTTCCTCTGATTTACAATGGTGAAGACGTTAGCAGTTATTTCAACTACACATATACAATTAATGGACAAGCTCAGACAGTCACCGAAAATACACTTTACTATACACCAAATACAGCAGGAACATATACAGTTACTGTAAATGCAGAACCTGAAAATGGAGAGAATGGTACAGACGACTATAGGGACGTTTATGATAATCCTGATCCTATTTCATTCATTTTGGATGTAAATAGCAACAATAAGGTTATCATTGTTACACCAGATCCTGCAAGCATTGATATGTATGCAGGTACTACACGTGTAGCACCAGACTTGACGGTTACAGATGGAAAAACTACTCTTGCCGATACAGATTACAAAACCTTATGGTACTCTTCATCTCCAGGTGTCGTAAAGGTAGATGCCACAACAGGAAAGATAGAAGCTGTCAGTGAAGGTAGTGCGAATATCAGAGTCGTTGTCTCTGGTAATAAATCTGGTAATAAATTAGAAAGCACCACAGCTTTAATTACTGTCAATGTTGACGACAAAGCCTTGTATCGCGTCAAGTCAAATGAGTCAAAAGAGACCTATGGCAACCAAGCCAAGATGTGGAACCAGGACAGGACCTTGTCTGTAACACTCGGAGGATGGATGTTCCCTAACGACGGAAAACCAGACACAAAAATTCTCGATCAGACAAAGCAAAATCCTGAAAAGCTATCCAACAGCTATAAGTGGGATATAAAATCAACTAAAGCCAAGTGGAAGTTGACAGGATTCGACTACTATGTATCAGGAAACAATAGCAAGAATGCTCGTCAGGAGAATGGCTCCAATGCTATGCCTGAGACAACTACCATCGGAAGTGCTGACTTCAAAACATACACAACCGAGGTTAAGGATCCGATGTTCAATGTTCCTTGCTCTGGTTCATTCTTGGTGTTTAATCCTAAGACCAACGGTAAGGTAACTGCACACATCTTCCAGAATGGAGTCTTCGATACCAGCGGCGGAAAGTATTCTTATCGTCCTCAGCGTCGTGTATTCGTAATGGACGAGGCAGGCAACTTCGTAACTTCTACAGCCCACATCGAATCTACCAATGGTAAGCCTACTGGCGGAGTATACGATTTGACTAAATACGGGTGGGATTTGAACGGAGACAAAGCCCCAACGGAAGCAGAAGTAGCCAGCCATTTTGATGGTCTTGAAAGCTTCGTGATGACACAGGATGGTTTTAAAAACAACGTTTATCCAAGTGCTCTTTCAGACGACATCATGCCTAACAACAAGGCTATCACAAACCATCCAAATGACAAGAGTGCTCATGGATGGTGCGTATTGGCAGACTCCCCTGTCACTTATACATTTAAGGTAAAGGCTGGTAAGACCTACTATCTCTACAACTTCGGTTCGAAGATTGGCTTCTATGGCTTCTCATTCGACGAGGATGAAACAAAAACTGTTGACGAGGTTTCTTATGCAGACGACCAGACCAATACTATCAAGGAAACAGAGGCTGGTCACGTAGCAAAGGTTAGCATCAACCGCAGTATGAAAGCAGGAATCTGGACTACCTGTGTTCTTCCTTTCAGTCTCAACAAGCATCAGGTAGATGCCATCTTTGGTAATACATACAGCATTGACAATGAGAATGGTACCCAGATTCTCTATTTCGACCGTGTTGAGAATGGTAAGGTTTACTTTGTACGTCATGCTTACAACACCATCGTGGCCAACAAACCATTCCTTATCAAGCCAAGCAAGGATGTAGAGAACATCAGCACCGCTGCTGTAACTGACTATCCTTACGTAACTATCGAGGCAACCAAAAACGAAAATGGTAAACCTGACGATTGGTGTTCTGACAAAGTCTATACATGGGCTTCAAGCTACAGCAACGATATGATCGTAAAGGCAGGCGATGGCTTCATCAGTAATCAGGATGGTACATTCAAGAACTTCGTCGGCGAGAGTGGTACACTGAATGGCTTCCGTGGTTATCTGAAGCACCTCGACACACAAACTGGTGCCAAACCTATGATGCTACAGGTGGTAAACAGTAGCAACGTAGATGGCAACAATGGTGAAACTACAGGTATCGAAGATTTGATTATCGATGCTGACGGACAGCTGATGCCAGCCAATGGAAAGGTTTACAACATCAACGGACAGTTGGTTAGCGAAGATGCCAACAGCTTCCAGTCGCTGCCAAGTGGTATCTATATTATTAATGGTAAGAAGTATATCAAATAAAAACATTTGAAGAAATGAATAAAAAAGTATATAAAAAGCCACAGATATTTTACATTCCGTTACAGACAGAAAGTTTGCTGCAAACCTTATCAAAGGTTGAAAATAAAGACAATACTGGTGGTAACGCTGGCGGAGGTGTTACCACTAACAAAGACCAGCTAACAGGCGGAAAGGATCAATTGAACTCCAAGGAGCACTTTAACGACTTTGATTCCTGGGATTCCTGGGATTAAGAACTACCAATAATAGAAACAAGAACAACGAGGGAGCAACCTAACAGGGTTCGCTCCCTTGTTTTTTGCAGTTGAAATTTGGGTAACATTCAAAAAATTCGTAACTTTGCCGCCTGAAAATAAGAACAACATGATATATCCAGATAATTTTGAACAAAAGATAGAATTCAACGAGATTCGAAACCTGTTGCGTGAGCGATGCCTCTCCACCCTGGGCAAGGAACAGGTAGAAAAGATGCACTTCAGCTCTGATGCCGACGAGGTGAACGAATGGCTGTTGCAGACACGAGAGTTTCGCAGACTCATGGAGGAAGTGGAAGACTTCCCCCTGCAATACTTCTACGATGTGAGAGAGTCGATAGTACGCATCCGCGTGGAGAACACCCACTTGGAGGAAGACGAACTCTTTGACCTTCGCCGCTCACTGAGCACCATCGACGGTATCGTAAAGATACTCAACCACAGCGATGACGACGAGGCCGAACAAGAAGACGGTTGGCGCAGAGAGAAGAAATATCCCTACCCTGCACTGCATCGCCTGTCGGCTGATGTCATGTCTTTCCCACAACTGATACAACGCATCGACCAGATACTCGACAAGTTTGGCAAGATACGCGACAACGCTACCCCCGAGTTGCTGCAGATACGCCGAGAGTTAGCAAAGACCGAGGGCAGCATCTCACGCACACTGTATGGCATACTGCGAGCAGCACAGAGCGAGGGAGTGGTAGAGAAAGATGTCACCCCTACCCTGCGCGACGGACGACTCGTCATTCCTGTCATCCCTACCCTGAAACGTAAGATAAAAGGTATCGTACACGACGAGAGTGCCACGGGAAGAACGGTATTCATTGAGCCTACCGAGGTGGTGGAAGCCAACAACCGCGTGAGAGAACTCGAGGGAGAGGAACGCAAGGAGATCATACGCATCCTCACCGACTTCACCAACAAGGTGCGACCCTTCTCGCGCGAGATACTGGACAGCTACCGATTCCTTGCCATCATCGACCTGATACAGGCCAAGGCAAAGTTTGCAGAGACCCAGCAAGCCATAGAGCCTGAGGTGGAAGCCCACCCACACGTAGACTGGACAAGAGCCATTCACCCCCTGCTCAGACTCTCGTTGGAGAAGAAAGGCGAGAAGGTGATGCCACTTGACATCATGCTGACACAAGAGAAGCGCATCCTCATCATCTCAGGTCCTAACGCCGGAGGAAAGTCGGTATGTCTGAAGACCGTGGGACTACTGCAATACATGCTGCAGTGCGGACTGAGCATCCCCGTGAGCGAGCGTTCGAAGACGGGCGTGTTCCAAAACATCATGATCGACATAGGCGACGAACAGAGTCTGGAGAACGACCTAAGTACTTACTCCTCGCATCTGCTCAACATGAAGAACATGATGAAAGCAGCCAATGGCGACACCATCATCCTCATCGATGAGTTTGGTACAGGCACCGAGCCTGGTATCGGAGGAGCCATTGCCGAGGCTGTGCTCGACCGCTTCTGCCAACAAGGTGCCTATGGAGTCATCACCACACACTATCAGAACCTGAAGCATTTTGCCGACAGTCATGAGGGCGTGGCTAATGGTGCCATGCTCTACGACCGCCACGAGATGAAAGCCCTCTTCCAGTTGGCTATAGGCAGACCGGGTTCTTCCTTCGCCATAGAGATAGCCCGCAAGATAGGTCTTCCCGAGGAGGTGATCAAGGAGGCCAGCGACATCGTAGGCTCCGAATACATACAGAGCGACAAGTATCTGCAGGACATCGTTCGTGATAAGCGCTACTGGGAGAACAAGCGACAGAGCATACACCAGCGCGAGAAAGACATGGAAAAGACCATCTCGCGATACGAGAGCGACATCGAGGACATAGAACGAAGCCGCAAACAGATACTCGCCAAAGCCAAACAACAGGCAGAGGAACTGCTGAAGGAGAGCAACAAAAAGATAGAGAACGCCATACGCGAAATACGCGAGAAGCAGGCTGAGAAGGAGGAGACCAAGCGCATACGTCAGGAGCTGGATGCCTTCAAGGAAGAGATGCAGGACATCGACACCAAGGAGAATGACGACAAGATAGCCCGCAAGATAGCACAGATACAGCAACGCAAGGAACGACATGCCAAGCGTAAAGCCGAAAAAACTCAGAACCAAGAGAAGGCTGCGGCGGCGCTGCGCAGTGCTGTCAACAAGACGCAGCAGGAAAACCGTCCTCTATCAGTAGGCGACACCGTACGCATTAAAGGGCTCTCCACCATAGGAACCATAGAGAGCATAGCGGGCGATATGGCTACTGCTGTCTTTGGAGGTATGCGTACCAAGATGCGCCTCAACCGTCTGGAACATGCTGTCGCCACCACCGAGACCGACAAGACAGAACAACGCAAGGAGAACTTGGGCTCGTATGGCATCAGTACCGAGACACGCAACACGATAGACAAGCACAAGACCAATTTCCACCAAGACCTCGACATCAGAGGTATGCGTGGCGATGAGGCGCTCAATGCCGTGCAGTATTTCATCGACGATGCCATCCTCGTGGGTATGCCCCGTGTGCGCATCCTTCATGGTAAGGGCAACGGTATCCTGCGACAGCTCATACGCCAGTATCTGAGCAGTGTACCCAATGTCACCCACTTTGCCGATGAGCATGTGCAGTTTGGCGGAGCTGGAATCACGGTCGTGGACTTTTAAAGGAGTTTTTCCTTAACAGAAGTTAATAAAAGGAATATTTCTCGGGAAATATTTGGCAGGTTCAAAGGAAAGCAGTACTTTTGCACCCGCTTAAACGCAGAGACGGACAAGTCTCATACGACCAGCTCCCTCGGAATCCCCCAGGATGGGAACATAGCAAGGGTACTTGGTTGTAGCGGTGCGATATGAATCGCTTGTCCACCCGCCTCTTTAGCTCAGTTGGCCAGAGCACGTGATTTGTAATCTCGGGGTCGTTGGTTCGAATCCGACAAGAGGCTCAAAAAAAAGAGAATTTCATCTACAGAAGTTCTCTTTTTTTGTTTCCTACAGGTCTGTTTCTCCAAAAATATATAAAATTATCGCAGCATTGAACACTATATGCTAAAAATTGCTTACCTTTGCACGATAATACATAAATAAGACAATGATTAATGTACAGAATTTAGTTCAGACAAGGGCATTCGCCCGCCAGGACGGAGCCATCTTAGGACTTGTATGGATAGTCAGTTTCGCATTCACCATGCTGGCAGTAAAGCCCGACCAGTCGTTCTTGGGACTGATAGGCAACCTGCTGTTGATCAGCACTCCCTTTGTAGTAGGCAAACGCCTGAAGAGTTTTCGCGACTATGCCCTTGAGGGCACTATCTCTTTCCGCCGAGGCACCTTCTACTGTATGCAGACATTCTTCAATGCCACCCTGTTGCTCACCGTAGTACAGTTTCTGTGGTTCTCGTTTATGGACATGGGACCTTTCATGGCCTTATTGGAAAGCACCTACCAGCCCGTGATGCAGGAAGTGTACCATCTGTCGGAGGCAGAGGCAAAGGCCACCATCGACACCATCCTCTCGATGAAGCCACTGGCATGGGCTTCCATGTTTATGATTACCGACCTCATCGTGGGTGTGGTACTCAGCCCTGTCATCGCAGCCATCATGGCACGACGCATAAGTATCAAGAACATCAATAACCAACAATAACACACCAAACAAATGGACATATCCGTTATCGTACCCCTATACAACGAGGAAGAATCGCTGCCCGAGCTCTTTGCCTGGATCAAGCGAGTGATGGAAGCCAACCACTTCAGCTACGAAGTCATCTTTGTCAACGACGGCTCTACCGACCACTCATGGCAAGTGATAGAACACTTGGCAGAGGAGGCCGACCAGGTGAAAGGCATCAAGTTCCGTCGCAATTACGGCAAGAGCCCTGCCCTGTACTGTGGATTCAAAGAGGCACAGGGAGATGTGGTCATCACCATGGATGCCGACCTGCAGGACTCTCCCGACGAGATACCTGAGCTCTACCGCATGATTACCCAGGAAGGCTACGACCTGGTATCGGGCTACAAGCAGAACCGCAAGGAGGGAGACCCTCTGTCGAAGACCATTCCTACCAAGCTCTTCAATGCCACAGCACGCAAGGTGAGCGGCATACACAACCTGCACGACTTCAACTGCGGACTGAAGGCTTACCGCCGCGACGTGGTGAAGAACATCGAGGTGTATGGCGAGATGCACCGCTACATCCCCTATCTGGCAAAGAATGCCGGTTTCGACAAGATAGGCGAAAAGCCTGTGCATCATCAGGCCCGCAAGTTCGGCAAGTCGAAGTTCATGGGCTGGAACCGTTTTGTCAACGGCTATCTGGATCTGATGACCCTCTGGTTCTTGAGCAACTTCGGCAAGAAACCTATGCACGTGTTCGGATTCTTGGGCAGCGTGGTGTTCTTCATCGGTTTCCTGTCACTGGTATGCCTCGGCATCGACAAG
>ERZ773170.868-NODE-868-length-26789-cov-11.594898_pt1 | contig 26789 bp, 25 predicted proteins | sample MGYA00581002_ERZ773170 | MGnify/ENA primary metagenome ERZ773170 (study PRJEB29015, sample SAMEA2737811) | human gut metagenome | biome: human gut; feature: human-associated habitat; material: faeces | place: China | collected 2012 ... | reverse complement strand
TGCGGACATTTTATGGAAAAAAGGTCGCTTAGACGAAGATATTAAACAGACGGCATTAGCATATATCGAAAGCAACTCAGATGTTGAACGTTGGAATTTAGAGTCATCTGCTCTGGGAAAGAAAAGAAAAACAGTTTTGGAAAAATTAAAGGCTAAATTACTTTCACCGCAGCCAGAGGCAAAACCGATTCGGATAAAGAAATTCTATGAGTGCCCCTGGAATATTGGTGATGTGTTTGCTTATCCATTGATTAGCAATCTTGCAAAAGAAAACGGGTTACATGGAAAATTTATTATATTTCAAGTTGCTGCAAAGAGAAAAATGAAAAAGAATGTCGATGAGTATCCTGTGGTTCGCTGTTGGATTGCAGAGGAGTTAACGTTTCCTCCCAAAACAACATGTGTGAAATGGAGTGGTATTCCAAGGAATGATGGAAATTATAATTACGGTTATTTTATGATTGCATCTTCTATACGCTCCGTTCCTAAAAGCATTCGTTTTATTGGAAATTTTGCTGAATATATTCCCGTTGATGATGGTGGAAATATTGAAGAAGCTTCAGATGGTGTTATATGGAAGTGCTTTGAAGAAAAGATTGTAAAAGATTATCTGAGAGATATAGAATGACAGTGACTGGTACAGCACTGAGGTTTATGTTCGTGGTACAAATCTGCTGGCGAAATTCAGCAAGCAGAGCGGCAATGTCAAGACGGATTATCAGTATTATACGCAGAATGCACATGGTGATGTGGTTAACCTGACAGATTCGACAGGTGAAATTACCAAGTCCTACACCTATGATGCGTTTGGTGTGGAGAAGAATATCGATGACACTGATACGAATGCGTTCCGGTATTGTGGTGAATATTACGATTCGGAAAGCGGCACGATTTATCTGCGGGCTAGATATTATAACCCTACAACTGGTAGATTTATTTCGAGAGATTCGTATGCAGGTAAAAAAGAAGATCCACTTAGTTTAAATCTGTATACGTATTGCGGAAATAACTCATTACTTTATTTTGATCCCAACGGTCATTCGTTTGCATTGCCGATGGAAGCGGTGTATATTACTGTAGGACTTCTTGCCGTTACAACATTATCGATAGTTGCTATTAATGCAAATAATTCGCAAATACAATCATCTTGTAGAAGCCTTTCAAATACTATAGCTAACTCAATTCGTGGTGATAGTGCTCTGATCGAGTCATTAAAGCTACCGTCTATGAAGGGTGAGATGACAAAAACAAAATCTTACTTTTCTTCGCCGTCTGATTCAATTACAAATCCTTATCTTTCAAAGTGGTCTGATTCTTTTGAAAATGCTAAGGAAAAAGTCAAAGAAAAAGATATAGCAACAACATTAGAAAAGAAAAAGTATGATCCAGTTATTTTTCCTGAAAATCCTAATGATTTTAATCCGGTTGGAATGACGAAGCATTCATACAATCAAGGAAGAATTATAAAATGGGGGTATACTGATAAAATAGCTATTTTTGAATGGAATGAAGATGAAAAATATGGAAACCACTACCGTTGTATGCTGCCAGAATGGAATAGTAAGCATAGTGAAAGCGGAAAGGCTAAGGAAGTAGTGCATTATTATGCTGGTCAAATAATGCCTGAACCATGGGCATCATGGTATAAAGGATATTAAAGCGGTGTTTATGGAGGAAGCTGTATGATTATATCATGTAATAATATTCGTGAAATTGAAAATATCAATTTGCATGATGCGTATATTGAAAATGTAATCTATAATCATTCCAATAAGGTAATTAATGTTGAGTTAGAAAGTGAATGGGAAAAAACTGATTATGATTTGAGCTTTCATGAAGTGCTGTATTATGAAATGACTTGTTGCGATTTTTGGGGCTGCGGATATAATGTGATTTGCTGGTCAAAATTTGATACAACTGAAATTTTCGATAAGTTATTGAGAATCGACAGAATAGAAAAAGCAGAATCTAATTCTGAAAGTAATACGATAATGGATTTATCAGAATATATTGGAATAGATATATTGCTCAACTCCGGAGACCATCTAAAAATAATATGCAAATCAGTGATAATTAGCTAAAAATAGTTTTTATTCAGTAATATGGAAAGCTTAACGAGACTAAGACCAACACCTATGACGGTCTGAATCAGCTGATTGGCTTTACCGATGGCGAAAAGTCCGGATATACCTACTATACGCAGAATGCACATGGTGATGTGGTTAACCTGACAGATTCAACAGGTGCAATTACCAAGTCCTACACCTATAATGCATTCGGTGTGGAGAAGAATATCGATGACTCTGATACGAATGCGTTCCGGTATTGTGGTGAATACTACGATGCAGAAACGGGTACGGTTTATCTGCGGGCACGGTATTACAATCCGAGTACGGGTAGATTTATTTCACGAGATAGTTATGCAGGCAAGAATGAAGATCCATTAAGTTTAAATCTTTACACTTACTGTCATAATAATCCTGTTTTATATATTGATCCAAGCGGTCATCTTATTTGGCCCGGACAGATTCATGACGCTGTTCAGAATGATATTGTATATGGAGATCCTTATACTAATTATTCGGATATGAGAATTCCAACTTCATCAGGTAGTCGCGATCTAGTAAAAGAAGTAAAAATCAGCTATGGCGATGATGCAAAAAAATATTTTGGAAAGAAAAGTGGGCGAGCTGATATCGTTGATAAATTGACCGGTGAAGTTTGGGAAGTAAAATCTGACTATAGTGGAAAAGGTCTGACAGAAGCAAAACATGACATTGATGGATATATAATGGATGGAAACAAATATAAAAGCAAGAAGTTGAAGCTCAATCCGGATCTTTATACGAAGTCAATTGATCCAGAAGCTAAAAGTGTTAATGGAACCACTCCTATAATTGGAGGCATCGATGAAAATATGAATGGTAGCTTTGTGTATAGAGCTGGAGCCTATGAGTATTATGATGTTACATATTGGCAACCAGAAGAAGGAGTTATTCTTTATAATTATTCACGGAAAAAGCTAAATGCAGAAGAAATGGCATACGAAACATTGTTGATTTTGTTATTAGCAAGTGCCGCTTATTCCGGAAGTGGCGTTGGACAGCCAGCACCGGCTATGCAACCAGCTATCTAGTAACTATATTGCTATATGTTGAAAGGAGTTTAAATTTGCATACATTTTCCACATTGTACAAAAAGATGTTTCGGCAATTACTGTTTCCCTATGGATATAAACTTCATAAAAGTTTGTTTTATAAGGAAATTAATCAGGAACAGTGCTTTTTTATCACTGCAAAAAAAGAACGATACGCACCTTATTATACTGTATATTTGGATATGCTTCCCTATTGTATGGATATAGAAAAAGAAATAGAAGATGTTTGTGATATTTCAGATGAACTTGGTTTTGATTTACCGGGTTTGATGAAAAAACTTGAACCATCTCTGTTTCATCCAGAACCGGAAATCATAAAGGAATACTATGCATCCAGGCTATACGCAGATTTTTATGACGAAGACAGAACAATAAACAGCCTTCGAAATGCTTGTAGTGATATGGAAAAATACATCCTGCCTTATTTCCATCGGTTCGCAGATCTGGAATATTTCTATGCGGAAGAAAGTGAAACATGGAATTTTGCAGATCCTGTACATTATGGACTATCTTTGAAACTGCACCACTATGAAGATGCCTTGCACTGTATTGAATATCGCATATCTGATTGTCGCCGTATCATGGCGGATCATGTCCAGACACAGAACAGACTGCATACTGGTACACTCATGAATCGGGATAGGGTTATTTTAAAGAAAGATCCGGATTATGCGGAAGAACTGACAAAATGGATCGCAGATTGTGCAGAGAAAATTGCCACATATGAAAAGATACAGAATCATATATTGCATAGGTCTACAACAGAGTTAGATAAAATGGTTACAGAAATAGAAGAAAGAAGTCGTATACACTTAAAAAAACTGCTTAATGCTAATTTCTAATTTCTTGAATCCACCACTCACAAGTAGGAACATGACCAACTCCAAAATTCCGATCAATTCATTTTTGAACAAAGACAGATGATGATTATGGAATCCGATATGAAGGATTTGAAATTTATAACAGTTTCGTATCAACAACATTTCGGTTTTTGGAAGATAAGTGTATTAGATGTTATTTCGGCTATAATTTAAAAGGATTTTCCGAGTGATATATTCAAGGCAATACCGCACAAAAAATAAAAAGGTACAAATACAAGATTTGTACCTTTTTTGGTGCCGCTGACCGGACTTGAACCGGTACGGTATCGCTACCGAGGGATTTTCTCACTACTCTATGTTACCATAGCCACACAAAATTGTATGTTGTAGTCCGGACTTGGTCTTTACCATATCCTTTCGGACTTAGGTAGTCGGTGTAAGGTCTCTACACTCACTCTTGCGAGTTAGCACGGCGTTCTGTTTGTGCCTTCGCCGTTTTAGCCGACTTCTACACCACAGATTTCTCTGTGGGCACTCTCTGCGAACAGATCGCAGACGCACTGTTCATGCGTACAAACATCAAAGTCCCTTGTGTCTGCCTATTCCACCACAGCGGCAAAAAATTCACTTTCGAAAACTGTCAGAAAATGTAGAAATCATTTTCAAACACAGCATAATTATTATAGCACGTTTTATGAAAAAAGTCAAGTGTTTTTTTACAAACACACATTTTGCACTCTGACAGCAGTGCATTATAACGACATAAGGCAACACCAAAAAGCACATCACTCTTTGCAGCCATTTCCTGCAAAAAGTGATGTGCCTCTTAGCCTTCTTATGGCAATACCGCACAAAGATTGTGCGACAGATGCGTCGTCAAATTTTTCGTCAGATGAAACAAAAAGCGGAGTGAATACTTGATGTATTCACGAGCATTTTTGTGAAATATGACGGGAAATTTGCAAGCAGATGGCGTACAAAGTCGCCAGACGCTCTTTGTGCGGCATTGCCTTATGCTTTTATGCTTCTGAAATAATTTCCGATTTCATCAGATCCTGTATCTCCTGCCGATTCGGCATCACCTTTAACGCACCCTTTCTCGTCGTAATCAGCGATGCTCCGGCATTTGCAAAACGCAGCAGTTCCAGAAGCTGCTCTTTTGTGAGCTTGTTCACTTCATGCTCCAGCACATAGTTCAACACGCAACCGAAAAATGTATCTCCTGCACCGGTTTTTTCCACAGATTTCACATCATAGACCGGTGCTTTTGCTGTTGCATTTCTCGTGTAAGCACAGCTTCCGTTTCCGCCCAGCGTGATGCAGATCAGCTGTATCTGCGGATATTTTTCCAAGAGTTCCCTTGCTGCCCGGTCATAATCCGAATGCCCGAACATAAACTCCACTTCATTGTCTGAGATTTTCAAAAGATTGCATTTGGAGAACCCGTATTCGATTTCAGTTCTTGCATCTTCAAGATTGTTCCAGAGCGGTTCCCGCAGATTCGGGTCAAAGGAGAGCATTGCTCCGCTTTCTATTGCGGTATCTATGGCAAATCTGGTGGCTTCCCGAACGCCTGCATGGGTCGAGGAAAGTGTACCAAAGTGAAAGATTCTGGAATCCTGAATCAAATCTGTACGCACTTCCTGCCTGGTCAGCATCATGTCTGCACCCGGATCACGAATAAAGCTGAACTCCCGTTCACCACCGGCAAAGGTATGCACAAAGGCAAGCGTCGTGGGAACACCTGCATCTGCCACCAGTCCGTCTGCACAAATTCCAACCTCTTTTATGGTTTCAGAAAGCTGCCTGCCGAACATATCTGCTCCGACTTTTCCAATGAACGCCGTATGCTTTCCCAGCTTGGAAAGCATGGCAAGCACATTACAGGGAGCACCGCCCGGGTTCGCTTCCAGTAAGGGGTTTCCCTGCGGACTGATTCCGTTTTCGGTAAAATCGATCAGCAGTTCTCCTAAAGCTGTTACATCATATTTTTTCACTGCATTTCCCTCATTCTATCGTATAATCATAAATCGTCAAGTTTGCGTGCAATGTAATGGAATCATTTCCAAAGGTTCTTGTAATTGTCAGCAAATCGTTTGCAGAATTTACCTGAATCGTTCCCTCCAGAGAAAATGCCGGATGGGTATTCCGCAGTGTCATTAGTTTTTTCAGTTCCTGTACAACAGGACGTTCCTGCTCTTTTGCCACTTCTTCTTTTGAGTAATAATGGCGATTGATGTCTCTGCCGTTCTTCGTCTGTTCCATCAGAGCAATGTCATTGCTTCCAGCAAGCATTCCTACATAATATACCTGCGGGATTCCCGGTGCAAAAAACTGTATTGCACGAGCAAGCAGATACGCCTTATCATTGTTTCCCAAAGCCGAATAATACGTCGTATTTACCTGATAAATGTCCAGATTATGATAAGCTTCAGAGCTGTAGATCTTCTTGACATTTGCCCCCTGGCTGTACATCTGTTCTTTGACCTTTTCAATTTCCTCGTCCGGCAGCAGGTCTTTTACATCCACAATGCCAATGCCGTCATGCGTGTCCAATGTCGTAAATTGTTTCATGGGACACATTTCCAGCCAATGCTTCAAATATTGTCCGTCATGATTATAGAGGGCATGCAGTGTCAGCACCGGAAGAGCAAAGTCATAAACCCAAAAGCCCTGATCGGAAATTTTCATGGGAATGGTGTAATGTTCGTGGATTTCCGGCAAGATCTCTACATGTTCCTTTTTGACAACATCTTCGATCTCATGCAGCAGTTCCCAGATGTCCGGTTCAATAAAAAAGCAATTGGTATCCGGTTTCTTTACAGCATAGGCAAATGCATCCAGTCGAATGACAGATGCCCCGTGATGACACATAGAGAGCAGTGTATCCCGAATAAATTTCTTTGTCACCTCTGTGCGAATATCCAGATCGATCTGTTCCTCACAGAATGTACACCATACTTTATCACGGCTGCCGTCCGAAAAAGTGACATCCACATATGGTGCTCTCGGTTTCCGCTTATAGATCAGATCTGTCTGCTCCTGTGTGGGTTCTCCGTTTTTCCAGAACTGGCTATACCGGATAAACATGTCCTTATAGGCTGAAGCATCTTTCTTTTCTAAAAAATCTTTGAAATACACAGAGCTTGCTGAAATATGATTGACCATAAAGTCAAACATCAGATAATACTCTTTTCCCAATGCCTCTACATCTGAAAAGTCGCCGAATTTCTCGTCAACCTTGTCGTAGCACATCGGGGCAAACCCTCTGTCCGCAGAAGACGGGAAAAAAGGCAGAATATGCACACCGCCAACAGCATTCTGATAGTATTGATTCAGCAGTTCATGCAATTCTTTCAAGTTATTTCCCATGCTGTCCGCATAAGTAATCAGCATAATTTCATTTTTTAAGTTCATATCCGCACCTCACTCTATTGTATACAGGGTATGTCTGGAAAGGGGTTTCTGGGCAATATGACGGAAAATCTGCAAGCAGATTGCATGCAAAGCCTTCAGACGGGCTTTATGCAGCGTTTCCTGAAAGTAACTAGTTACTTTGTTGATTACAGCATACCATGAAACCAGTTACTTGTCAAGACTTTTTTCTGATTTTTGTCGCAATTTCTAAAAAATATGAAAACGTTTTGTGCAGTTCTACGAAACTGGTTACTTTACTAATTCTTTTATTGATTCACAAACGATTATGTGCTATAATGAAGAGAGAAACAGGAGGCATAAAAAATGGCGAAAAAAAATGTAACCTTTGCAGATATTGCAGCATATACCGGTTTTTCCAAAACAACGATTTCCCGATATTTTAACAATCCCGACTCCATCACTGTGGAAAATCAGGAAAAGATCGCAAATGCCTTAGAGGTGCTGGACTATAAGGAAAATAAGCTGGCAAGAGTCATGGCAAACGGCAAAACAGAAATGGTTGGCGTGATCATTCCCAACTTATATATGCACTATTATTCGGATATGCTGGATCACATCATCTCGACCTATGAGGAATACGGCTATAAATTCATCGTATTTGCAGGAAACGAGGATGCCGATGTGGAACGGCGATATATTCAGGAACTTCTCGCCTATAAGACAGAGGGGCTGATTATTTTAAGTCACACGCTTTCTTCCAAAGAACTGGCAGAATATCACGTTCCTATCGTTACCATTGAGCGGGAAGACGAATATGTGTGCAGTGTCAATACAGACAACTACATGGGCGGCGTGCAGGCTGCAACCGTCCTCGCCAAAAGCGGCTGCGACATTCTGCTCCATGCAAATGCAGATTTTCCAAATACCATTCCAGCTTACAAACGCATTCAGGGATTTCAGGATTTTTGCGAAACAAATGGGTTGGAACATCGCATCATGATTCGGGATTTTGGTGCCAACTTTGAAGAAAACAATGCAGAGATTGCAAAGCTTTTACAAGAGATCGAAGAAACATATGCAGAGAAAAAAGTGGGAATCTTTATGCCCAATGACACCCACGCCAACATTCTGCTCAATCTTATTGTACGAAAATACGGCACATTGCCGGAACGGTATAAAATCATTGGTTTCGACAACTCTCCCGTTTCCAGAGAGGCGATTTTTCCCATTACCACAGTTGGCCAACAAATGGACAAAATCGCACAGGAGGCAGTAGAACTGCTTTCACTGCAAATCAGCGAACGAAAAAAACGCAGGCCCAAGCCGCTTGCCGCACCGATTCACAAGGTGCTTACACCGATTCTAATCCGCAGAGAAACCACAAAATAAAACCACATCTATGCAAAATCCCCTTATCAGCGAATACTGGTAAGGGGATTTTTTAGAACCCGTCTTCACAAGAAATATATGTGGATTTTCGAGCATAATTTTGTTGCAGACAAGGAAAAAATACGCAGGCGGGCTGTCGCCCGGCAAGTGTTTTTCACGCAGTATGCAGCAAAATTTGCCGAAAAGACACGTGTATACGCTTGTGAAGACGGGTTCTTAGATAGATGCTCATAGAGCAATGCTGTTGTTTACGATTTTGTTTTCTCTTCGTGTTTTTTCAAGTATGCGTTATAACAATCATCACAAAGCGTTTTTTTCCATGGCATATCCATTCTGAACATACCTCTCTCACCGCAGTATTCACAGATATGTGCAGACCTTTTTTCATATCCTCGAACGAGTTCTGATATATCATGCCTGAGTTTCTTCTTTGCTTCGTTATCCTCACAATTCTGAGGTTCAAATCTCAAAGAAGCAACACCGAGGAAATCAATAGCCTGTAGTTCGCCAGATACGCCTTTAAATTTGTAATAAAACCTGAGTGTACCGAACTTCTCTTTTATCTGAAGAATTTCCAAGTCAATCTCATTTGCCGGAATACCTTCTTCAGCATATCTATTCGTGATTCTTTGACATAATTCGTAGATCAGTTCGAACCAGCCTGAACTGCATTCGCACCCCCACCTGCGATATATATTTCTTTCTTTTTTGTCCCGATTTTGCTGCATAAACGGGAAATCGCTCTGCAATTGTTTTTCAAAACGTTCTTTCATAAGGCAAGTACTCCTTTAACAAAGGCATGTGTATCTTATGCACAAGAATTTTCTATGCCAACGGTGATTACACAACAAAATAAGAAAATCTAAGGCAACACCGCACAAAGCTTGTGCGTAAGGTGCGTTGTCAGATTTTTCGGCAGATTGCCTTTACACCGTCAGCGTAAAATCTTGCTGAAAAGACCTGCATTTCATTTTTATGCGAACACATTCTAGTATAACACATCGTTTTAAAAAAAGCAAGAAAAAATTGATAAAGTGAAGAACAACTACACTTTGAGGTTAGGGTGTCAAGCTTTATTATACTACATCAGAGGTAAAAGGCGTTTTCAGAGGATAGCAAACAGCCTGAGATTCCAATTGTAGAATCTCAGGCTGTCTTTCGTTTGTATGCAGTGAGAAAAGTGAGATGGTTTTGGCATCATGTTTATCGGGAAACACTGAATAAAGCTTGTGCGTAAGATGCATTGTCAGATTTCTCGGCAGATTGTGTGCAAAGCCGTCAGGCGGGCTTTATGCAGTGTTTCCTTTGTTCATGCAGTTTTCCAAAATTCTTCCACAAGACCATTTCTCTGCGGACTGATTCCGCTTTCGGTAAAATCGATCAGCGGTTCGCCCAAAGCTGTTACATCATAGGCAATACCGCATTCACCTTACTCTGTCGTATACAACGTATATGCTTCGCCAGTGACTACCTCCGACAATCCGTATACCACACTGCTGATCACTGCTTCGCCCTGATTGGCATAGACTTCGATCAAATTGGAGTCTACATAGATCTCCAGTTCACAGCCGTCCCTGAGTACCGGTGTTTCCGCAGTCAGTCGATATTTGCCGTCTTTCACAAATACAGCAGAGCGATCTGTGAAAAGCTTGTCCTGTTCCCGCCAGATCCGGTATCCGCCAATGTTGATACACTCGCCGTTTTTCAGCGAGGTCTTTACTAGATAACCAGACTTTCCCGCCTGCTCCGGCGAAGAGATCTCCTTGGTAAAAGCGTTTTGGATATGCGGATGAGGACGGAAATAAATGCGATCGTTCTTCACAGAAACCACTCTTGGAATACACATCATGCCGTTCCACTTACCATCTACTGCCTGCGGCATTCTCATCCATGCAATAACAACACGATTGCCATCTTCATCAGTCGTACTCTGCGGGGCATAGAGATCCAGCCCATAGTCCAGAAACTGAACGTCATCTGCAAGCTGCATCGTTCCGGTCGCTTCATCGAATGTGGAGAACAGACAGATCGCTGCGGAATCATACGCTTTTCCATCATTCAAAAAAGCCATGGGAGAAAACACCGTGATCCCCTTACCGTCCACCTCGAAATAGTCCGGACACTCCCACATCCAGCCGAAGTTGTCCTTTTCCACGTGACTGAGATACTTCCAGTTCTGCAAATCCCTGCTCTGATAAATCAGCAGTCTGCCCTTGTGGGCAACAGAGCTTCCCAGCACCATGTACCACGCATCTGTTCCACGCCATACCTTCGGGTCACGGGTGTGCGTTTTGCTGCCGATCTTATCTTCTGCAATCGTCGGAATGATCGTCTTCTTTTCTTGAAGGTTATCAAAAGTCATACCGTCCGCGGAAGAGATCATCATCTGTGCTGAGAGAAACTGATCGTTCCGACAGTGGTTAATGTTCTCCGGATCCTCCTCCAGATAGTTGACACCGGTATAGTACAAGTACATCGTTCCATCCTGCTCCACAGCACTGCCGGAGAAACAGCCGCTGCGGTCGTCGGTCTTGGTAGGATACAGGGCGATTCCCTTTTCCTCCCAGTTCACCAGATCCTTGCTGACAGCGTGTCCCCAGTGCATTCTGCCCCACTGCGGTGCGTAGGGAAAGCACTGATAAAACAGATGATACTGTCCCTGATACCAGATAAATCCGTTCGGATCATTGATCCAGCAATTCGGGGCTTTGAAATGAATTTTCTGCATAGTATCCTCCTAATTAGAAAAGGCTTTCTTCGGTTTGTGTATCAAAAAAGTGCATTCTGGACGGAACAAAGGCAAAATCAATGGTATCTCCGGGCTTGCTGATCTCATATTTGGATACTCTCGCCACCGAGGCAGTGCCACCGAAGTTAAAGTACAGGTTGTTCTCATTTCCCATAACTTCTACACTATCCACCGTTGCAGACATGATATTATCCTTGTAAAGATCCAGATTCTGCGGATCCAGCTTGATGTCCTCGCCACGTATGCCGAGAACCAGCGTTCCCTGTCTGCCGTTTAGGCTTGTCACAACAGATTCCGGCAGCTGCATCTTACTGCCGTCGGAGAAAGTCATGGTATTCCCTGCCACCTTTACTTCATAGAAATTCATCTGCGGCGAACCGATAAATCCTGCCACAAACTTGTTTGCCGGATGCTCATACAAGTCCATCGGCTTGCCCACCTGCTGGATCACACCGTCTTTCATAATGACAATGCGGTCTGCCATAGTCATTGCCTCTACCTGATCGTGCGTCACATAAATGGTGGTACTGCCCAGCTGCCGGTGCAGCTTGCTGATCTCGCTTCTCATGCTGACTCTCAGCTTAGCGTCCAGATTGGAAAGCGGCTCATCCATGAGAAACAGCTTCTGATCCTTGACAATTGCACGTCCCAATGCCACTCTCTGCCGCTGACCGCCGGAAAGATTCTTCGGTTTCCGATAACGGTATTCCGAAAGTCCCAGAATATCGATTGCCCAGTCCACCTTCTTCTTGATTTCCGCTGCCGGTACCTTCATATTCTTCAAACCATAGGAAATGTTCTTTTCCACTGTCATGTGCGGATAGAGGGCGTAGTTCTGAAATACCATAGAGATGCCACGATCTCTCGGCAAAACTGCATTCATACGCTTTCCGTCAATGTAGAAGTCGCCGCTGGTGATTTCCTCAAATCCGGCAATCATACGAAGTGTGGTCGATTTTCCGCAGCCGGACGGGCCAACAAAGGCAATGAATTCACCTTCTTCAACGGAAAGACTGAAATCGGTTACGGAATTTTTATCTGCACCTGCATATTTCTTACAGATGTTCTTCATTTCAATAAAGCTCATAAGTTAACCCTCCTTGGAACCTGTGGAAACAACACCCTCTACAATCTGCTTGGAGAAAAGGGCATAGATGATAATAACCGGAATGGTAATCAGGGTGATGACAGCAAGCGTCTGTCCCATGGTTGTATTGTCGTTGGATGTGATAGAGTTCAAACCGATCTGAGCGGTCAGAAGATCGCTGGACGTGAACACCAGTGACGGCCAGAGGTAATCATTCCATACATTCAGGAATGTGAAAACACTGACAGTTGCAACGACTGTTTTAGACATCGGCAGCACCATTGTAAAGAAATACTTCACAGGATTGCAGTGATCCAGCTGTGCAGCCTCCCAGACATCATCGGGCAGGCTGACAAAAACCTGACGGAACAGGAATATATTAAACGGATTGACGATCATCGGAAGCACATAACCAAAAACGGTATTCAGCAGTCCCATTTTGGAAACGAACATAAAGTTGATGGTGATAATGGTTTCTGTCGGAATGATCATCAGCATCATGATGATCGCCAACCATCTTTCACGAAACGGAAACTTGATCTTCGCCAAGGCATAACCTGCCAGGCCGTTGACGATCACACCAGCCACGATCATGATTGCTGCATAGAACAGTGTATTTGCCATAAACCGGAGGAATCTTGTGTTGAACAAAATTTCCTTATAGTTATCGAAAAATCCCTTTCCCGGTGCGGGCGGAATAAATGCACTGACGGAATTCATATCTGCTGTGATTGCAGCGTCCGGTTTAAACGAATTTGCAATCATCCAAATGACTGGAAACAGAAAGAATAAGGACAACACCAGCATTACTGCAACAAGGATTCCATTAGCGATTTTTTGCTTTTTTGTTTTCATGTTTCTCCTCCTTGTCCTTTGTCAAAAATGTTTGAATCATAGTGAGTATGACAACGAATACAGTAAAGACGATTGCCATTGCCGAAGCAAGTCCAATTTCCCAGTTTACCGTACCGGTTTCGTAAATATCATAGACAATGGTATAGGTCGAATGAGACGGACCGCCGCCGGTCATTACCATCGGCTGCACGATCATACGGAATGCACCAATGGTTACTGTGATAAAGACAAATACACAAAGCGGCTTCAGTTCCGGCAGTGTGATATTCTTGAATTTGCTCCAGCCGCTGGCGTGATCCATTTCCGCAGCCTCATAGAGTGCCGGATTGATTGCCTGTAATCCGCCGAGGAATATGATCATCTGATAACCGACACCCTGCCAGACACTCATCAGTGCAATGGAAGGCAGTGCCTGATTGGCACCATAGATAAACGGCTGTGCATCAATGCCAAAGTGAGAGAGAATCGTGTTCAGAATACCCTCCGGACTATAGATCTGCATCCAGAGATTTGAAACAACTGCCAGGGACATGACCACCGGAATAAAAAATGCGACCTTGAAGTATTTCTTACAAACTGTGACTTTATTGATGAGCAGTGCCAGTCCCAATGCTCCCAGTGTTTGCAGCGGAACAATGATCAGTACAAACTTAACGGTATTTCCAAAAGCTGTGGTAAACAGGTCGTCCTTAAAAATGGTACTGAAATTTTCCAGTCCTACAAAATGTGTCAGCTTTGGATTTAATGCAAAATAATCTGTAAAGCTGTAAATTAATGTGAGTATCATCGGAATGAACAGGAACACCGTCATTAAAACCAGTGCCGGTCCGAAAAAAGCCATTCCGAGAATGGAATTCGATTTCTTTTTCATGTTATCTTGTGTAACGCTTGAGCTTTGCGTTGATCCTTTCTACAGATTTATCCATTTCGTTTGTGACGTTTTTGCCGCTCAATCCAACGTCCTCCAGAACCTGCTGGAACGATGTGCTGACCTGCGGATAAACAGGTGTTTTCGGTCTGGGATGACCGTAATCTCTCAGCTGTTCGTAAAGTGCCTTATAATTTTCGTCTTCCTCAAAAGTGGTAATCTGGTCATATGCCGCATAAGTGGAAGGCATACTCTTGGTTTTCTCATAGAGAAGAACGCCGCTGTCCACACCGCTCATCCATTTTACCAGCTCTGTAGCGGCTTCAATGTGTTCCGTTTTTGTAGTGGCAGCATATGCCCAGGAACCAGTCGGCGTATATCTGCCGCCGTCCCAGTTGTCACTGACAATATACGGTGCAACGCCAAGGTCGATGTCACTGTAACTCTGATAGATCGTGTTGACTTCCCATGCACCGTCAAACTTGAACGCTGCACGTCCGCTTTCAAACAGGTTTTCAATGGGTGTTGCTGACATATACTTGTTTTCCACCAGTCCTCTGAAGTACTGGAACACCTCCGCATTTTTGTCCGAGTTGAAATACCCGTCTGCGGTAAGACCGTCCTCACTAATGAGATCGCCGCCATTGGACCAGATAAATGGAGCATAGTAATAAATGCTGGATTCGCCGACCGGAAAGGTCATGTCCAATGGATACCCGTTTTTGCTGTCCATGATCGGTTTCAGCTGCTCCAAAATATCCAGAAATTCCGAGAACGTCCAGGGGTGATCCTTATCGGGCACTTCAATTCCTGCTTCCTCCAGAATCGCCCTATTATAATAAAGACCTACGCTGGATTCCATGGCACCGAGTGCATACAGTTTGTCATCGACCGTTCCCTGATCCAGAATGGAATCCAGATAAGCCGATTTTTCTTCCTCGCTCAATTCGGCAAGCGGCTGAATAATGCCGTTTGCTGCATAGGCAGAAATATTCGGTCCGTCTACGGTGATGACATCAGGAAGATCTCCCGACATAACCGAAGCATTGATCTTATCCGAATAACCGCCGCCGCTGTCATTTCTCGGAATAAATTCAATGTCTGCAAAATAGGTTCCGTCATACTTTTCATTGAAGCGTTCCACCGACGCTTTATAAGCTTCGCCTTCCGGTGTGTCTTCAATGGTATGCACCCACATGCTGATGTACTGCTCTCCCTCATCATATCCCTTTACATCACCAGGCTTTACGGTTTTGCTGCATCCTGTAAGCGGAACTGCACTCGCCAGAATTGAAAGAGCCGTCAGAAATAATGGTAGCTTTTTCATCGCTGTTTCCCTCCGTTCTTTTAAGTAACCGGTTACTTTACTGATTACATCATACCATGGAACCGGTTACTTGTCAAGACTTTTTCTGATTTTTGTAGCAATTTCTAAAAATCCTGAAAACGTTTTGTGCAATTCCACGAAACCGGTTACTTTACCGATTCTTTTATTGATTCAAAAACCGTTGCGTGCTATAATGAAGAGAGAAACAGGGAGCGTGAAAAATGGCGAAAAAAATGTAACCTTTGCAGATATTGCAGCATATACCGGCTTTTCCAAAACAACGATCTCCCGATATTTTAAGGCAATACCGCTGAGAAACTGGGGCAGAGTTTTGGGAGAATTGGAAATTATGTACCTCTTTTTGATGTTACTCCATTTGAAAACGAGTGGACGCGACGTGGTCCATGGATTCAAGCGACTTTCTGGGTTCTTACAAAAGACATGATAAAAAAAGTCAGACGTTTCAAAGCAGCCAAACATTGTGAGCCGTCTATTGAAAAATGAACTGCATTTTATATCGTGATATAAGTGCTGCCGTTAAAAAACGTAAAAAAAATTAAGCTGAAAAACGAGGGAGTGATATTGTGCATATCTGGACACTTGAGAATTGGAAATATAACTTCACAAACATTCAATCAAGAAGAAGCGGGCTTAGATTCCGTTTTACCCCTGACGTTAATACAGAAGTAAGAGGAGCGTGCCTGAAATTTGGAAAGTGGTTGAGAAAAGAGTATTTTTTCCCAATAAGGGTTCCAGTGTATGTGAAAGGGAAAAAATACATTAAGGCAATGGACGGCGAAATGGTATATGGTACTTTTTTCCAACCATATAACAAGACATATGAGCCATATATACGTGTGGCAACGGGGAGTTATACAGACAATTCGATAACATTAGGACGAGACGATGCTTTAGCTCTAATACTAGAAACAATAGCACACGAATTGACGCATTATTTTCAGTGGATTAACGATATTGGGCTCACAAAAATTGGATATGAGCGTCAAGCTTCTTCTTATGCTGATTACATTTTAGATGAATACGCCAATGTGGTTGACCATCCTTAAAAAAATCAAGAAAGAATCAAAACCAATATCCAGCGGTCTGGATATATCTGCAAAAATAAAACTGAGTCAGTATGAGAAACTGGGGCAGAGTGCTTGGCAAGCTGGAGATCATGTACCCCGACAGACAGACTGACTGTTGGAGAAACTTGACAAATTACGGTATTTATTTTAATACTGTAAAAAATTGAGCGGTTGTTCTTCAAGCTGCTCGCAATATCGTTTTTTGTCACTGTTGTTGAATTTACAGAAATTTTTTCGCAGAGACTCGATAGGAGTGTTGGTTATGAACTTTATAAAAAAAAGAAAATTGGTGCTTTTCATTGCTTTTTTCTTGCTTTTTATCTGTATCCTTTTATTGTGCAAAATTGAATCAAATATGCAGAAAGAAAGTAAGCAATTAAACTTACAAAATATATCCAGTATCGAAATTCTCATATCAAAAGATTATGAAACGAAGGAAAGAGTTGTCATAGTCGATGAAACAGCAATCGAGCAATTTATGAATTATTTTAATTCCATTAAATTAGTTGAAGTTGATTCCGGTCCTCTCATTGATTTACCATATGAGTGTATTGATGTTTATATCCAAGGAGGTTCCAGAGGTTCTATTGGAAGTATTTCAGTATGGGAAAATTATCTTACAACTTGGGAACAAGATGTTGCCGATTGCATGTCTATTAAGCATCGTATGGTTCATTCTGGATTTAACTATATTACAGGAGAAAGTGATGTTTCTATCTTCTTAAAAGAGTTGATCAACGATTATGCGGATCAGTAGCATGATCTGCAAACTTGAGTTTATCTCTCATAAAGGTGTATTTGAAATTGTCAATAACACTTGACACATTATGTATCTGGCAACCCACGAGATTACAAAGAAGTGGACGATACCGCTGAGAAACTGGGGCAGAGTTTTGGGAGAATTGGAAATTATGTACCTCAACAGGCTGACCGTTGGAGAAACTTGACAAATTACGGTATTTATTGTATACTGTAAAAAAATTGAGCGGCTGTTTTTCAAGCCGCCCCACAATATCGTTTTTTATCACTGTTGTTGAATTTACAGAGATTTTTTCGCGGGGCCACATAAAAGAACCATTGATGTTATTATAAAATGATTTCTTGGAGAATGATTAATATGATAATTACTACTCATGAACTTTATGATTTTTATTATTTAATAACAGTTATTAGAAATGAAATAACTGACAAGAATAATATATATATATTAAAAAAAGTTACTGATTTATATAAAAATGGCGTTGAAGAAATTGATGATAATCGACTTCGAAAATTAATGATTAGTCTTAATATATGTGATGATAAATGGAGTGTTCTATGCTATGAAAATAGATATTCACAAGAATCAGGGTTATTAAAGGATAAAGAAAAAATGGAATTTTTAATCACAAATATGAATGAACTAGAAAATCTTCTTATACAAAAAAAATATGATCAGGCATTTGATTTAGCTGATGCATTGCATATGTATCCTGAAATTGTTGCCAATAATCTCAAAAAATTTCCTAAAAGTTATTGGAAGTTAATATATAATCCTTACAAAAAAAAGTGGATTAAATAATTGTTCCATGCCGTGTCAACATATCCATTTATTCCAATTGCAAAACGATATGAAAAAGAAGATGAACATGGCAGACCAATCGGCGATTTTTGTTTTGATTATGAATTGGGATTGATTATGACTTCTAAGCGAAATATGTCGGACACGTTCTTCTATCTTGGCGAATTGCCAGTTCAGATGCCGAAAGGTGCATATCAAAAAGAAAAATGTCAAGAATCCGGATGTTTTTATACAAAATGGATTAAGATTGAGGAACTTTTTCTTGGAAAATATACAAAATTCGTTGAGGAATTGTGATTTAATGAGATGTGAAACTGTACAGTAGGCATTGTGAACTGTTCATAACCCCAATACACTAAAGAATAAAAAACTCTAAGAGAGGAATTGAAGTCCATGAAAGAAGTTGAAAAGCAACTAATCACAAAAGTCATACCCCAAGACCTCGAAATCTCTATGCGTTCGAAAGGCAGCCGCTGCTAGATTACGATTTAGGGCAACACCGCATAATCTCCACCTACAAACAAAACCACCCAGCAAAATGCTGAGTGGTTAGAGAAATGTTCCATTTTCCATCGCAAAGGCACACTGAATCAGACCGTCAGAGATTTTCTGGCAGCCAGATACAGATTCGCCAATGCGAACATAATATTCAATGTCACAATACCGCCGGTCGCTTTTGCCCATTTCAGTGCAGTTTCCATGGTATTTCGATTTTCATAAACCTCAGTAAGGCAGGCTTCTGACGCATCGTTATCATTGATGTTCGGCGAATATGCCAGCATTTCAAACCCGCGGAGCAAAGGCTCTTTTCCCGTTTTGCTTTTGATATAGTCAATTTCCTCCATTGGATTTGTCTGGGTGTGCTGTCCGGTGATGATCGCTTTTCCTGCGGTTTCTGAAAGAAAATTCAGAAGTGCTTTTGCTTTTTCTGTTGCATTGGGATTGACTATGTTTTGCATGAATCATACTTCCCGTCATGTTTTTATACGCATTTGAAAAATGGAGAAACTGGATTTCCGCTTTCTGTAAACAAGGCTGCCTCACCAAAATTGTACCAGGCATATTTGACGGCAGATGGAAACTTAACTGCGGGATTTGATATGCAGAGCATATTTCCGTGAATTACGTCTGCCTTTGCAGGATAAAATAAATTGTCTTCTCCAGAAATTTCAAAAGGGCAGCCATTCGCTGTCTGCATAACCAATTTTTCATGCAGATGATCAAATGTCACATATAGCTTCCCATTGTCTGAAAACAGCTGTGCCGCTGTTGCTGTGATCGTTCCCTGCTTGTCGTATACCAGATTTTTTGCAAGCTGAAACAAACGTTCTCCCGGTGTTTTTTTATCCAATGGATGAATATTGTCATATTCACCGCAGTCTGCCAGAGAGATCATGCCGGCATTTTGAATCATCATGGAGGCAATGTATTGCTGTTCTCTCTGCAATGCCCAATAACTGTCATCTTTTTCGCCATCTGCAAGATACATTGGCAGCTGAACAAACAAAAACGGCAGATTCCAGTCATTCCAATCCATTCGCCATTGTTTCACCAACATTTGCATCATATCCGAATAATCTGCGTACCGCTGCACGTCTTCTTCTCCCTGGTAGTATAAAAATCCACGCAGAGAATAAGGTGCTATACGCCGAATCATTGTTTCATGAAGTCCATTGGGACGAAACGGCGACTGCCACCCAACTGGCTGCGGCCACGGACATTCTCCGCAAATTTTATGGATTTCTTTCCACGATGCCTGAGGATCTTTCTGTTTTACTTCTTCTGTGCTTTTTAACCAGTGCTGATATGCACAGTTGTATTCTTCCATTTCTTTTGTATACTGCTGAGAGGATTTTTCTCCCACAAGAGCAGCATAGTTTTCCAAATAATTCTTTCCGCTTTCCAGTTTTGCAAGCTGTTCTTTGCTCATCCAACAGGTAATGGAACTTCCGCCCCAATAGCAATCTATGATACCTACGATGCAATGCAGCGTTTCTGAAAGACGGCTTGCAAAATAAAACGCTATAGCGGACATTTCGCCCACATTCCGGTTATCCGCAATCTGCCATGTGCTGTTTTCTTCCTGCGATTTCTGATTTTCATCCAGCACAGAACATTTCAGAACCTGATAAAACCGTATGTTTTTTCCACTGTATTCCTCAGCAACCTTGATGCCATTTTCACTGTCTTTCAGTGCCAGTTCCATGTTGCTTTGACCGCCGGCAAGCCAGACTTCTCCAACAGCTACATTTTGAATCACAATGGATTCCGCTGTATCTGATGCCACAAGTGTATATCCTGCTCCGGCACATAATGGCTGTAAAGCAATTTTCCATGAACCATCAGCACAAACCATGGTATCCGCAGTTGCTGTAAAAAGCGATACTGTCACAATAGTGCCGGGCGTGCCTGTCCCCCACACTTGTATCGGCTTGTTTCGCTGTATCACCATATTGTCCTGAAATATTCCTGCTAATTTTAACATAGCTACATCTCCTCATAAATTTGAGGCAATACCGCACAAAGCCGTCAGGCGAGTTTTATGTGGTATTCCTCTCAGAACTTGTCTTCACAAGCGTATACATGTGTCTTGTGAAGACAGGTTCTCAATTTTCTCCTGTTACGATACTGCTGAAAGCCGGTGAATCATCTCAATGCACATTCTGCCGTTGTGATAAGGACATTTCCAAGCGTGTGCCAAAGCCTGATTTGGCTTTGTGGTGTTGTCAGGAGAAATATCTTCGATCCATTCTCCTGTTTTTTGTCAATCACATATTTCTGAATGTAATTCCAGACACCTTCTGCAATTTTTAAGGCAACACCGCACAAAAAGCGTCTGGCGACTTTGCACGCAATCTGCATACGTCAGATACGAAACAGACTCTCATATTTCACAAAAATGCTCGTGAATACATCAAGTATTCACTCCGCTTTTTGTTTCATCTGACGAAAAATTTGACGACGCATCTGTCGCACAATCTTTGTGCGGTATTGCCTTGATTCTATTTTACACCTGTCAAGTATCCTGTTTCTATGAAATAGAACGCAAAAAATTGTACAAACCGATTATTTGCGAATTGACGAAGGCTACTGGTTTGTGATACAATACAGATTGGGAGGAACGGCAAATGAAACTTTTTGAATATATTGACTTTATGCAGCAGCCTTATGATATTTTCTATACAGACAGCACGCATTCTCCGCTGCACTGGCATTATTACAGTGAAATTTTATATATTATCAGAGGCTCAATAAAAATTGTATGCAACAACAAAGAGAAAATTTTGAAAAAAGGTGATGTGTGTTATTGTTATCCGCTTCAGCTTCACGAAGTCAGAAAGGACAAAAATGAAACTGATGAAATAAAGTACGCAGTTATAAAGTTTAACATTCACACCATTCACATTCCAAAAGCCTATCTGCAAAAAATGTATGATTATTTTGTGCGTCGGACAGCAGACAACGATTTCTGCCTGGTGATAAACGAAGACAAATCTCACGAGACCATTGGAAATATCATTTCTCACATTGTCGCAGAATACGAAAAAAAGGATGCTATGTATATGCTTGCAGTGCAGTCAGGAATTCACATGCTGCTGATCGAAATTGCAAGAAACGTTGAAAAATCCGGCATCATGCAGCGGGAAAAGCATACAGACATCAGCCTGTCATGTTATCATATTCTGGAATATATTGATACGCATTCTGCTGAACCGCTGGAGGTACAGCAGCTGGCAGAGATGTGCCATATGAGCTACTCCAATTTTGCAAGACTTTTTCGGGAAAATTATGGCCGTTCCTGTAAGGAGTATATCAAGTATATTCGCTTGAACAAAGCACAGGATCTCTTGCTGAACTCTGATTATGATCTGGATTATATTGCTCAGGAAACCGGATTTTTTGATTGCAGCCACTTTATCCGAACCTATAAAAAATGGCGTGGAATCACACCAAAACAAGAGAGAATGCAGAACAGAAAAGTCCTGTGATCATACAAAAAAAGCCGCCTGGAGTGTTCTAAGGCGGCTATGCTATCATACAGCAATTATTTTTTGAATCTCGGAATTGATACAGATCGATTGAGATGCGATTTCTTTTGGACAAACTGCCTCGCCAAAATTCAAGCAGGCGTACACGGCTTTCGGATTTTTCGCCGTCATCTGCCAGAACGGATACTTAATAATTGCAGGCGTATTATATCCCACACCAAGTTCCAGAAATAAGATATGCAGATTTTCGTGCCTGCGGAGAAATTCCGCATACCGATCTGCCGCACGATACCAGCCCTTGTCCTGTACAAAAGTATTATCTGAACGCAAATTCATGGTCATAGGTTTTCCGCATTTCGGACAGCGTGGAATAAGCTCTGTTGGAACACGCATATCTTCCTGAAATTCCAGCATATCTTTCACGCATTCTTCGTTATCATAAGTTTCCTGACAACAAGGCTCTGAACATTGAAAAAGTCCATAATCACCCTGTGTGTAGAAAAGTCTGTGCTTGTCAAAACCAGCTTTCTGAAACTGGTGGTCTACATTGGTGGTCAGCACAAAATAATCTTTGTCTTCCACAAGTTCAAACAATCTCTTGTAAACACCGTTGTCAACGTCCATATAGCGGTTGATATAAATGTATCTCGACCAGTACGCCCAATGTTCTTCCAGAGATTCAAATGGATAGAAGCCGCCGGAATACATATCCCGAACGTTATATTTTTCAATGAAATCCGAGAAATATTTTTCAAAACGCTCGCCGCTGTATGTGAACCCTGCCGCAGTGGAAAGTCCTGCTCCTGCACCTATGAGAATGGCATCTGCGGTTTCGATTTCATTTTTCAAACGTTCTATCTCAGCCGAAAAGTCCGTTGTATATTTCGTAATCTTTCTCTGTAAAAACATTGAATATCACCTCTATATCGTGGGTTTTCAGAAATTCTCTCACCGTCTGCACAGCGATCTCCGCTGCCTTATCCTGCGGAAAGCCGAACACACCTGTGGAAATACAGCAAAAGGCAATGCTCTTTATTCCACTTTCTACCGCAAGTTCCAGACAGCCCTGATAACAGCTTTTCAGCAGCTCGCAGTGTTTTTCAATCAGCCTGCCCTGTACGATCGATCCGACGGTGTGGATTACATAATTGCAGGGGAGGTTATAAGCAGGCGTGATTTTCGCTGTACCTGTCGGTTCTTCGTGTCCCTGTACTTTCATGATCTCCGCACATTTCAGCCGCAGGCGAACCCCGGCAAAGGTGTGGATACAGTTGTCGATGCAGTTGTGGCAAGGGCGATAACACCCAGTCATTCCCGAATTTGCGGCATTGACGATCGCACCGCATTGCAGCGTTGTGATGTCGCCTTTCCAAAGATAAATATTCTTCTCAACAGGCTGTAAGTCGGCAATGTCAGTAATACCTTTCTGTACTGTCAGCTTTTGCAGAAATTCGTCCTCGGCTTTGAGATATTCCGCACTGGCTTTCCCTGCCGGTCGAATGTTAACAAGGCTGCGATATAGGAGAAATTGTTCCGATTCCTTTGCTGGAATAGTTAAACCGTTCCATTCCGGACGTTCTGAAAGCAAATATGCAATCAAATTATTTAATTTTTCATTTGCCATCATCTTTCATCCTTTATAACCGTTCGATCGCTCCCACAGGACACTTTTCAAAGCAAGCACCGCAGTGCAGACAATTTTGCTGACGGATAATAGCTTTTCCATTTGCAAGGTCAATACAGTTTTGCGGACAGACTTTCTGACAGATTCCGCAGCCAATGCACTTGTCTGTAACTTGATAGCCTTTGAACTCTGCATTGCCGTTTCCAATGGTATAGGTTTCTCGGAAAATCGGGTTTACGCCAAGATTAAAGTACTCTATCGAGCTGTCTTTTATCTCAAAGCAAATACCGATATATCGCTTGTCACCGGGGTAGAGATTTGCAAGATAGGGCTGTTCTTCAAAAATGGTGTCAATGGCAGTTTTCTGCTTTTCCTCAGCTACAGGGTAAGCCTTTGCGGAAAGCCGTATCATCTCCTTGAATTTCGTATAAACAAGTATCTGCACACGTCCGTCGGAAAGAAGCTCCTTTGCAACATTTTTTCCTCTTGCGGTGAAAAAATAAAAGGAGTCCTCGTCATAATGCACTGCACTGATGCAACGTATCTGTGGATTGCCGTTTTCGTCAACGGTAGCGACATTCAGTACGCCCACAAGCTCCATTTTCTTCAAACAAGTTTTTGCATCCATATGGAACACCTCATTCAATTATTTTGATTCTATTCGGTTTCCTTGGCTTTGTATGCGGCTGTTCGCCGTCGATGTATCCAAGAATAACAAAGTGCTTATTCGTATATTTTCTGATAGAATGTCTTGCTTTGATAATATCCATCAGCATAATTTTTCACCTGTAATGTCATTGTATTCTTTCCAGCACTGTGGGTCGAGAGCGTACAGATTGCCTGTATAGCCAAACGTCACCGCAGGGCAGCCCCTGCAGTATCCTCTCAACTCGCATTTGCTGCATTTTTCAAACTTGTCGAATTGTCGGTATGCTTCCAACTCGTTGCCTACAAACAATTCATACATCGGCTTTTCAAAAACGCTGCCTATTCTGCTTTTCATTCTACGGCAGGCGTAAACGTCACCTGTGGGGAGTATTGTCATATGACCAATACCACAATGACAGCCGTCATAGATCATATTCGGATCGCTGTTTTCCGGCAGCTTGAAAATGCCCTTCTCATAGAGATACAGCGTCCACAAATGGTCTTTTAGCTGAAAAGTGGTCTTACAGCCGTTTGCTTTATGCTCTGCAAATTTGCTGTGGCACATATCCATAAAATCACGATACTGTTTCGGCAAAATGTGGTATTCTTCAGACTTCTGACCACTTGTAGGGCAGTATCTTCCGAACGCAAACACGTCCACATTCTTTTCTGCACAAAGGTCGATCAGCTGCGGAAATTCACCGATATTCGCACTGGATACAGTAGACATAATCGCACAGTACATTCCTGCATTTTTGATACAGTCGATCTTTTCAAGAGTCGTATCAAAAGAACCGGGTTTGCGGAACATATCGTGTGTTTCTCTCATTCCGTCAAGGGAAAGCTGATACTTCACACAGCCGTGTTCGTGAAGCTTCTGACAGACCTTGTCATCCAGATGAAAAGGGTTGCCGAGAATTGCCCAGCGTATATTCTTTTCTTTCAGCAGCTCCGCCAGTTTCCAAAAATCCTTGTGCAGAATAGGATCACCGCCTGTGATGTAAAAGTATGGCGTTCTGCCGATTTTTTCGCACATTTCTTCACAGGAGAAAACGACCTGCCGCATCTTTTCCCAAGTCATTTCCGTCAGTTTTTTGCAATTGTTCTCTGCAAAGATATAGCAGTGTTTGCATCGTTGGTCACAGGCGTCTGTGATGTGCCATTGGAAAGCAAAATATGATTTCATAAAGTCGTTCCCTCCTGATCTATTTCAAACGCAAAAGCGTACGATTCTCTCAGCAAACGCACCGTATCAAACGATGCGTCTGCTTTTTGGAAGTTGTGTAATGTTACACTTTACTTCTTGTCCGGGTCAGCTGCACCGCAGGCAGAACCGCAAGCAGAAGCTGGAGTTTCCTTCGGGTCAGCTGTACCGCAGGCAGAACTGCAAGCGGATGCCGGAGCTTCCTTCGGGTCAGCACTGCCGCAAGCAGAACCGCAAGCAGATGCCGGAGCCTTCTTCGGGTCTGCCGCACCGCAGGCACCGTTGTCACCGCCAAAGGCAGCAACTCTGTTCAGCATTTCACTCATTGTGATTTCCTCCTTGTTTTTATTCAGGTTTCCCTGTTGTTATCAGCATACCACACATTTCTGTACTTAAAAAGTACGCACTTTTTTGTAAGGTAGTTACCAAAAGGTAACGATTGTGCATTTGCTGGGTTTTTGACGCTAAATTTTATTGTAAACAATTTATGAACAAAAACTATTGCGTTTTTACCTGTAATATGCTATAATGAATGTAACATTCTAAATGAAACAAATGAGGTGTTATCATGATAAAAAAAGAAGAATTGCCGGAATGCCCTGTGGCAATTACAGTACAGCTTATCGGCAACAAGTGGAAGCTGTTGATTCTGCGTAATCTGCGAATGCGTCCGTGGCGTTTCAACGAACTGCAAAAATCTCTGGAGGGGATTAGCCAGAAAGTGCTGACAGAAAGCCTGCGTTCCATGGAGGCAGATGGGATAATCAATCGCACAGTATATGCAGAAGTTCCGCCGAGAGTGGAGTATTCCCTCAGCGAATTGGGTGACACCATGCGTCCGATCTTAGACGCTATGGAAAAATGGGGAAATGATTATAAGGCAACGTTTCATTGAAATTTATCATGATGGTTTGTCAAGTCAAGTGCAACACCATTCAAAATAAGACCTTTCCAAAAAACGCATCACTTTTCTCACTTCTAAAAACCCGATAAAACAACCAGCCTGAGATTCCGATCATAGAACCTCAGGCTGGTCTTATCTTT
>ERZ773170.852-NODE-852-length-27179-cov-3.684044_pt1 | contig 27179 bp, 14 predicted proteins | sample MGYA00581002_ERZ773170 | MGnify/ENA primary metagenome ERZ773170 (study PRJEB29015, sample SAMEA2737811) | human gut metagenome | biome: human gut; feature: human-associated habitat; material: faeces | place: China | collected 2012 ... | reverse complement strand
TATGCCGACCTATAATTTTGCTGTGGTCGTTGATGACCATTTAATGCGCATCAGTCACGTGCTGCGTGCCGAAGAACATTTATCCAATACTCCTAAGCAGGTACTGCTTTATGAGGCCTGTGGTTTTGCTGTTCCTAAATTTGGACATATGCCGATGATACTTGCTCCTGACCGCAGTAAGTTAAGTAAACGTCACGGCGCAACTTCTGTTGAAGAATTCCGTGAACAGGGGTATTTACCGGAAGCAATTGTAAATTATCTGACTCTGCTGGGCTGGGCTCCGGGCAACGAAGAAGAAATTTTCTCGCTGCAGGACACTGTGGCTCAGTTTGAATTGGAAAAAATGTCGAAAAAGGCAGCCGTTTATGATACGAAAAAACTTACATGGATGAACGGACAATATTTATCAGCATTGCCGCTTGAAGCAGTTCTGCCTGAGGCAAAAATCTTCTTCATCAAATCCGGCCTGGTAGATGAAGCATGGCTGGAGGCAAATAAAGATTATTTTGCCCGTTTGGTAGACGTAGTGCGCGTACGTGTCAAAACACTGCAGGAAGTTGTTGAAGCCGCAGAATACTTCTTTAAAGATGTAGAAAGCTATGATGAAAAAGGTGTCGGCAAGCATTTTAAACCGGAAGCAGCCGAGCTCTTAACTGTCTGCATCAATGCGCTTGAAGCGTTAGAGACTTTTGATCTTGCCAGTACGGAAGCCGCTTATAATAAGATTGCCGAAGAGCAGGGATTATCACTGGGAAAAGTTGTGCATCCGACACGCTTGGCTCTGACAGGGCGTACTGTAAGCCCAGGCTTATTTGATGTTATGGTGCTGCTGGGGAAAGAAACTACCTTGAGCAGAATGCGCAAGGCTGTTCAATATATCAAGGCCTTAGCTTAAATCAAAAATATTTATTGAAAGAGGTGCGACGCTGATGAGAATACTGGGGATTTTACTGTGCTGCCTGATACTGGGATTAAGTACTGTAGCTTTTGCCGAGCAACCAACAACTGTTTTCAGCAAAGTTGTTGCGACAAAGAATATGCAGGGCGAGATACCGGAGATTGATGGTCTGAGATATACTAATCTTCAAAAAAGTGTTAACGGCATTTTGAACAGCAAAGTCAAAGACTTGCTGGCGCAGGTTGGCGGCAGCGGTACAGTCAGCTATGAAGTGAAGCTGAACCGTCCCAGCTTAGTTGGTATTTTGCTGAAAGCGACTAACGGCGGCCGTACTGCTTATCAGGCTGTAAATTTAGATATGACTACCGGCAATGAGTTCAGCATTCGCGATTTTGTTGGCGAAGGCAATGCCGTACATGAAATTTTAGGCGCTTATGAAGGCGTGTTATTTGCTGATAACGGTATTTATACGCGTACCAGCAGTGGTGCTGCTTACAGTAATTTTGTTTCTTATAGTAAATTGTTTCCGTTGCTGCGCACAGGCGAAGCAGGCCGTTTGCTGACGGTATATGGATTGACTCGTGCTGTTGAGGATAAGGTCGTAACTGTGAAGGCCGGAGAGCTGCTGGCTTTACAGTTGGAATCCAATCGTACAACGGGTTATTCCTGGTTTGTAGAGGGTAATGGTTATGCTGGTCAGTTTTATGAACTGGGACGTTCTTATGTTTTGCCTGGTAATGCTGCCAACAACCGGACCGGAATGCCTGGATTAGAAATAATTGTTTTCGGTGCCCAGGAGCCGGGCGAATACAAGGTGAATATGGAATATAAGCGTGCCTGGGAAAAAGGCAGCGGCTTTGACAAATTCAGCTTTACTGTTAAAGTATTGTGATAACGGAGGTCTGAGATGGAAAAAACTGCCGTTACCGTGAAAATTTTTAATGATGAATATACTTTAAAGACTGATTTGCCGCGTACTGATGTGGACGCGATTGCGGCAATGGTCGATAAAAAAATGCAGAAACTGGCGACAAGCCAGCATTTGGTCACAACTTCCAAAGTCGCTGTATGGGCGGCGTTGGATCTGGCGGGAGAGTTATATACCTTACGTCGTGAATATGAAGCCTTGCTGAAAGCGGCGAAGGATATTTAGAGAAGAGGTTTTTAGTTAATGAAAAAGCAAACCATCGAACTGCTCGCTCCTGCCGGGAGCTGGGAAGCGTTGGAAGCGGCGGTGAATGCCGGTGCTGATGCTGTATATATGGGCGGCAAAGCTTTTGGCGCACGTCAGTATGCCAGTAATTTTGACCGTGAAGAAATGCAGAAGGCTGTTTACTTTGCTCATATGCACCGTGTGCGACTGTATATCACTGTCAACACGCTGGTCGATGACAGTGAGCTGGGCGAATTGGCTGATTATCTGCTGTTTTTGAGTAATGTGGGCATCGACGGTATTATCGTACAGGATCTGGGTGTGATCCGTCTGGCCCGGCAAATAGTGCCGGACCTGCCTTTGCATGCCAGTACGCAGATGACGGTTACTAATTCCGAGGGCGTTAAGCTTGCTGCTGAAGCCGGTATGGAACGTGTTGTTCTGGCGCGCGAGTTGAGTCTGGAAGAAATAAATACGATCTGTCATGGCACAGATACAGAAATAGAAGTTTTTATTCATGGAGCTTTGTGCGTATGTTATTCAGGTCAATGTTTGATGAGCAGCCTGATCGGCGGCCGCAGCGGCAATCGCGGACGTTGTGCCCAGCCGTGCCGTCTGCCTTATAAGCTGGTCAATGAAGCAGGAGAAGATCTGCTGAGCGGCAAAGACGCAGGGCAATATCTTTTGAGTCCTAAGGACTTGAATACTTTGGATATTTTACCGCAGCTGATCGAAGCTGGTGTAACATCCTATAAAATCGAAGGACGTATGAAGCGTCCTGAATATGTAGCCGTAGTTGTCGATGCTTATCGCAGGGCTATCGACAGTTATCTTGGCGGTGATTATCAGGTGCCGGAAGAAGATTTTGCCAATATTGAACAGATCTTTAATCGTGATTTTACAACTGCTTATCTGCTGGAGCGGCCCGGTAGGGAAATGATGAGCGACCGCCGGCCAAACAATCGCGGTGTTTTGGTGGGGCGTGTTGTTAAGCTTGATAAAGCTGCTAACAAAGCGACACTGAAACTTGATAAAGAATTGCATTTGGATGATGGCTTAGAGTTTTGGGTCAGCGTGGGTGGTCGTGTTGGCACTACTGTGACGTCACTTTTGCAGAACGGACAGGAAGTAGCTGTGGCTGCCGCAGGTTCTCAGGTCACTATCGATGTGCCGCATGGCATTAAAATGAATGACCGTGTTTTCAGAACCTTTGATAACCGTCTGATGACATATGCCGCACAGTTCTTTGGTGAGAAGGCCAAACGCCGTATCCCTGTAAATGCTTTAGTAACAGCAAGAGCAGGCAATCCAATGACGGTGCTGCTGACTGATGACGAGGGCAATACAGGCTATGGTGAAACGCAGTTTATTGTAGAAGCTGCCCGCAAGCATGCTTTAAATGAGGAAACTGTGCGTAAACAGGTAGATCGACTGGGCACGACTGAATATGAGCTGTCAGACTTGGTGCTGGAATGTGATGAAAACGTGATGGTGCCGATGAGCGAGATCAACGAGGCTCGCCGTTTAGCTGTCGAAGCTTTAGATACTGCACGTCTGGAGGCTTTTGCGCCGATGCGTGTACAACGTCATAAAGTTCCGCGTGATCTGGTTCCTGCAGAAAAAATCAGCCGCAGTAAACATGCGATTTTGACTGTGCATGCCGATACTGTTGATAAAGCACAGGCTGCTTTGGCAGGAGGCGCTGATTATATTATTTTTGGCGGGGATATTTTCAGCAGCAGGCAGCTGTCGAGGCAGTCTTATGCCGAAGTTGCCGGTCTTGCTCAAAATTATGGTAAAAAATGGGCTATAGCGACACCGCGTATTGTTAAAGAAGGACAGCTGCCTTATTTTGCAGAGCTGTTTGCCTATTGGCAGCAGTTGAAGCCCGATGCTGTTTATATCAGCAACAACGGCTTGTGGCAGCTGGCGCAGCAATACAGCGGGCTGTCTTTGTGGGCCGATATGTCTTTGAATATTTATAACGATCAGAATTTGGAATTCTGGCGTGAACAGGGCGCCGTGGGAGCAACCCTGTCAGCCGAGCTGACAATGGCGCAGGTAGAACATTTAGCCGCAGTCAGCCCCGTTCCTGTGGAATGTATGGTGCAGGGTCGGATTGAAATGATGGTTTCAGAATACTGTGTAGGCGGCAGCTTTTTAGGTGATCTGCATCAGGGCGCCTGTAAATTTAACTGCCGGGAGCAGTTGTTTTTGAGCGACCGCAAGGATGCGAAGTTTCCTATAGTTACTGATCAGAACTGCCGAATGCATATTTTAAATGCGCATGACCTGTCGATGCTGACCAATATCAAGCATATGGAAAGTATCGGCGTTGGCCGTCTGCGTTTAGACGCGCGTAATTATACTAATGAAGAAACTGCATCATTAGTAACGCTGTATAAGGAAGTGCTGCGAGGTGACCGCGAAGTTGCGGAAACCCTGCCGCATACGACCAGGGGGCATTATTTTCGCGGCGTATTATAAGGAGTAATTATGGCAAGATTTGCTGTTAAGACATTAGAATTTGATAAAGTAAAAGCGCTGCTGGCCAGCAAAACTGCCACCTCGCTGGGGAAGGCGCAGGCTTTAGCGATACGCACAGAAAGTGAGTTCAGTATCGTTAAGCGCTTGCAGGAGGAAACAGCCGAGGCACTGCGCCTGCTGGATGAAGGGAAAAGATTCCCCTTTGGCGGCGCGCATAATATTGTGGCTGCTGTTAAGCATGCCCAATTAGGGGCTGTGCTGGAAGCTGAAACCTTAATGGAGATCGGCAGTACGGCTGCGGCGATCCGTCAGATCAAGACCTTTTTACAGGAGGAGAGTGAGCTGGCACCGACTTTGGCAGCCTATGCCGAAACTTTGCAGCCGCTGCCGCGTCTGGAAAAACAACTGGAGAATGCTATTTCTGAAAAAGGCGAGATCAAAGACAGTGCTTCGACAAAGCTTGGCGGCTTACGGACTGGCATTCAGATAGCGAAAAACCGTGTGCGTGAACAGCTGGAAAAAGTCCTGCACGATCCCAATAATCAAAAATATTTCCAGGACGCGCTGGTAACTATGCGCGGAGACAGATATGTCATTCCGATCAAACAGGAATATAAACTCAATTTTCCGGGCGTCGTTCACGACCAGTCCGGCAGTGGAGCAACCCTGTTTATTGAGCCGATGGCTGTTGTCAACCTGAATAATGATATCAAAAAATATATGGCCGAAGAAAAAGAGGAAATAGAACGGATTCTGAGGCAGCTGTCCGGCAGCGTCGGGGCAGACGGTGATCTGCTCACTGCCGGCGTCGAGACTCTTACAAATCTTGACGTTATCTGTGCCCGTGCTTATTTGGCGCAGGCTCAGAAAGCCGTAAGGCCAATGCTGCATTTAGGCGGCAAAGTCGAGATCGTGCAGGGACGTCATCCGCTGCTGGATCAAAGTCAAGTAGTGCCCCTGGATATAGAATTGGGCGGAGATTTTAATACGCTTTTGATCACCGGTCCAAATACCGGCGGTAAAACCGTAGCTCTAAAAGCGGTCGGGCTGTTTGCGTTAATGGCGCAGGCCGGCTTGTTTTTACCTGCCCGCAGTGCTAAAATGCCGGTTTTCAGAGCTATTTATGCCGATATTGGTGATGAGCAGAGCATTGAGCAGAGCCTGAGTACTTTTTCCGGACATATGACCAATCTGGTAGAGATTTTAAATGAAGTGCGCAGCGGTGATCTGGTACTGGTGGATGAAATCTGTGCCGGTACTGACCCTAACGAAGGTGCTGCCCTGGCTATGGCGATGTTAGAGCATTTGCATGAACAGGGCGTGCTGACAATGATCACGACACACTACAGCGAATTGAAAACATTTGCTTATGGACATACGGGAATGGAAAATGCCAGCGTGGAATTTGATCCTGTCAGTCTGCGGCCGACCTACAGATTGCTGATGGGTGTTCCGGGCAGCAGCAATGCTTTCAATATCAGCAGAAGGCTGGGACTGTCGGAAGAGATTGTTGAAAATGCCGGTAAACTGCTGGATCAGGAACATGTGCATATGGAAGATGTATTGCACGAGCTGGAAGGCGAACGCCGCCAATATGAATCGCAGAACAAAGAAATACAAATGCTGCGTTTGGAAAGTGAGCGGATTAAGCAGGAGCTGCACAAGCAGAAACAGGAGCTTGACCGCCGCAAGAACGAAATGCTGCGTAAAGCCCGTGAACAGGCTGATGAGATTTACCGCAGCAGCCGTAGGGAATCGGAAGCTATTTTAAAAGAGCTGCGCTCAATGAAGGCTGACTTTGATGCGAAAAAACTGGAAGCTGCTGCAGAAGCCGCGCGCAAACAGTTAAATAAACAGTTCAGTGAAGATGCGCCATTGCCGGAAGGTACGCCGTTGTCAAAAGAAACTGCCAAAGTCGGGCAGACTGTCTTTTTACCTTCACTGCGTCAAAATGGTACGATTGTTGCTGTTAACGGCGGCGATGTGACAGTGCAGGTAGGTATATTAAAAACTAACGTGCCTGCTAAAAATTGCCTGCTGGTAAAAGGTAAGACCAAAGTGAGCGAAGATCTGCGGCCTAAAAAACGCAAGGGGTATGCCCATGATATGCTGGTCACACGTACTGCTTCTACCAGACAGGAACTGGATGTTCGTGGTATGACGATCGAAGAAGCGATACCGACCGTAGATAAAGGCATCGACGATGCACTGCTGGCAGGTTTGCCGGAGCTGCGTATCATTCACGGCAAGGGAACAGGTGCTTTACGTGCCGGACTGACTGCCTATTTATCCGCGCACCGTGCGGTCAAAAGACTGGAGCTGGCTTCGCTGCATGAAGGCGGTGCCGGTGCGACGGTAATTTATCTGTAAAAGGCAGTTTTGTGTAAAAATGTAATACAATCAAGAAAATTTTGTAGAAGATATTGACCGAAAGACTAAATAATGTGATAATAGTTAGTGAAAATATATGCTTTCTGTGCGCTTGGAATGGATTTTCCGGGTAGCAAGTTAACAAACGGGGGGAAGTAAATGGCTACACTAGTGAAAAAGTTTGGCGGCAGCTCGGTTGCGACACCTGAGAAGATGCATGGTATCGTTGACCGGATTCTGCGCGAACGTCAACCGGACGACAGAATCGTCTTAGTTGTTTCCGCTATGGGCGACCATACTGATGATTTGCTGACTTTAGCTGCTAAAGTCAATCCCGAAATGCCGAAAAGAGAACTGGATATGCTGCTGGCGACAGGCGAGCAGGTCTCCATTGCCCTGATGGCCAGTGCGTTCTGTGCCAAAGGACAGCCCGCAGTATCCTTTACCGGTGCTCAGGCTGGTATCAAAACGAACGATAAGCATTCTAAAGCCAGTATTTTAGACGTACAGGCCTGTCAGGTCAAGCAGGCTCTGGACGAAGGCAAGATAGTTATCGTTGCCGGGTTCCAGGGCATTACTGACTTGGGACAGATCACAACTTTGGGCCGCGGCGGCAGCGATACTACTGCTGTTGCGATTGCGGCAGGTCTGAAAGCGGATATGTGCGATATCTATACTGACGTGGACGGTGTTTATACCGCTGATCCACGTATCGTACCGGGAGCGCAGAAGCTGGACGAGATCACTTTTGTGGAAATGCTGGAACTGGCCCGCCTGGGTGCAGGCGTTATGCAGCCGCGCGCCGTAGAGTATGGTGAGCACAATGGCGTTGCCATCCATGTACGTTCTACCTTTAACGACGTACCCGGAACTATTATTAGGGAGGAATACACAGTGCAAGAGAAAAACTTTGTTATTCGCGGTGTAGCGCACGATACTAATGTCGCAAAAATCGCCGTTCGCGGTGTCAGCGACGAACCGGGCATTGCCTATAAAATCTTCTCGGCTCTGGCTGAAGCCAATATCGATGTCGATATGATCGTTCAAAGCGCAAGCGCTACCGACCATAAAAATGACATCCTGTTTACCGTTACCCAAACCGATATGGTAGAAGCGATGAGCGTTATTGAAAGCCTGAAGGAAACGATGCATTTTGATAAAGCTGACATTGAAGTCAATGTTGCCAAGGTATCTATCGTTGGTGCAGGTATGCTGGGCAGCCCCGGTATTGCCGCAGGTATGTTCGGTGCGCTTGCCAAAGCCAACGTCAATATCGACGTTATCAGTACTTCCGAAATCAGCGTTTCCTGCCTGGTGCCGGAAAAGGACGTTAAAACCGCTGTGAACGCTATCCACGAACATTTCTTCCCGGAAGGCGCAAAATAAAAAGCAAGCAAAGTTACTTATATAAATTAAGGAGGCCTTTTACCAATGATCACTAGTATTGCAGCTAATCATGCTAAAGGAAAATCTGCCCAGGATAAAATTTTCGGCGCTAATGCCGCTGCCGTTGCCGCAGCAGCTAAATACGGTGCTGACAAAGTAACCAATGCCACTATCGGCGCTATTTTAGACGAAGATGAAAAACTTGTTTGTCTGCCGACTATCGAAAAGGTTTACCGTGGTCTTGCGACAAACGAGCTGATCGCCTACGCTCCTATTTCCGGACTGCCTGATTATCTTGAAAAAGTTATTACTGCTGCTTTCGGCACTTCCAGGCCTGAAGGCTATATCGCCGCTGTTGCTACTGCCGGTGGTACAGGCGTTATCCATCATACTATCTGGAACTATATGGATGCAGGTGAAACCGCGCTGACATCCGACTGGTACTGGGGACCGTATAAGGTTTTGTGTCAGGATATGGGACGTAAGCTGGATACCTATAAAATGCTGGATGAAAATAATAAATACAATCTGCCGGCTTTAAAAGCCAAAGTCAACGAGATTTTGGGTAAACAGAAAAGCCTGCTGCTCATGATCAACACTCCGGCTCATAACCCTACTGGCTACAGCCTCAGTGAAGAAGACTTGCAGGGCGTTATCGACATCATCAAAGAAGCGACTGCAGGTACTGATAAAACTGTAACGCTGCTTTTAGACGTAGCATATATTGATTATGCCGGAGAAAAAGAAGAAGTTCGTAAGATCTTCAAAAAGCTTTCCAATCTGCCTGCTAACATTCTCAGTATTGTGGCATACAGTATGTCTAAAGGCTTTACACTTTATGGCCAGCGTACCGGCGCTATGATCGGCGTTTCTTCTTCTAAGGAAATCATTGAAGAATTTGCCGCCATCAACCAATATACCAGCCGTGCGACCTGGTCCAACATCAACCGTCCGGCAATGAAAACTCTGGCTAATATTTACAGTGACCCGGAACTGCTTGCCGCTACCGAAAAAGAGCGTGACGATTATTATCAAATGATCAAAGCACGTGCCGACCTGTTCACAAAAGAAGCCGAAGAATGCGGCTTGCCGATGCTGCCTTATGTAGCAGGCTTCTTCCTGTCCATTCCGGCAAAAAATCCCGATGCTATCTGTGATAAACTGCACGAAGACAATATTTTTGCTGTTCCTTTGGCTGCAGGTGTACGTATTGCCGTTTGCGCAGTACCGCTTAAAAAGATCGCCGGTATGGCTGCAAAAGTACAGGCTGCAATGCAGGTTGTAGAAAAATAAGCATTGATAACAATCAAAGACCGGAGCTAAAAAAGTTCCGGTCTTTTTTCCCATAAGGAGTATTTATGAAAATTAAATTGACATTACCCAACAATATTATCAGAGAGTATCCTGCAGGAACGACGCTGTTGGAAGTCAGCAGAGACTTTGCTGCTAACTATCAAAGCCCGATCGTGGAAGGTATTTTCAATGGCATTGGTACTGATCTGCAAAAGCCTGTTTTTGAAAATGGTACAGTTGATTTTATAACGCTGGATACGGAGGAGGGGATGCGCGTTTATGTGCGCAGCCTGCTGTTCCTTTTTCTGGTAGCTATCAAAGAGCTGCGGCCGGAAGTAAAAATTGAGGCCCGTAATTCCCTGGGCAGCGCTTTATTTTGCGAAATCACTAACGATATCGTACTCAGCAACTACGATTTAAAGGCCTTGGAAGACTATATGAAAGAGCTGGCAGCCAAGTCTGAACCGATTATTTATAAACATATAAATAAAAAAGAAGCTGAAAAAATTTTATGCGAGCGGAACGAAGCTGACCGCTTGGAGCTGCTGCACGCTATTGATGATGATTTACTGCTGACCTGTTATACCTTGAAGGGCCATATGGAATACTTTTTCGGGCCGATGCTGCCGGATTGCGGTTATTTGAATCTGTTTGAACTGATAAACTACGAAAACGGCATCGTTATAAATTATCCGGAAACGGGTCAGAACGAACTGGATGTTTTTGTTGACAGCCCCAAACTCAATAAAATGTTCCACGAGATGGAAGAATGGTCAACTATGCTGCAATGCAATACTGTTGCCAAGCTGAACCGCATTATAAAAGAGGACCATGCCGGAGTGATCATTCAGGTGGCTGAGGCACTGCATGAAAAAAAGATCGCCGCCATAGCTGATGAAATCACTGATAAAGGCAAAGACGTACATCTCGTGTTGATTGCCGGTCCTTCTTCCTCGGGGAAAACGACCTTTGCACAAAGATTGAGCATCCAGCTGGTAGTCAATGGTCTCAGACCTGTGCCGATATCAATGGACGATTATTATAAAGAACGTTTGAATACACCGCGCAAAGCGGATGGATCTTATGATTTTGAAAGCGTCGAAGCTATCGATCTGGAATTATTCAACGACCATTTGAAGCGTCTGCTGGCAGGTGAAACAGTTAAAATACCCAAATACAATTTCCGTACCGGACTGCGCGAATACCGTGGCCGTGAGCTGACTTTGAGCGATAACTCTGTGCTGATCGTCGAAGGTATCCACGGCTTGAACGAACGTATTTCTGCCGTTGTTCCGGCCCGTAATAAACTGAAAGTCTATATCAGTGCCCTGACGCCGATGTCGCTGGATGATTACAACCGTATCCAGACTACCGATATGCGTCTGCTGCGCCGGCTGGTGCGTGATTCGCAGTTCCGTTCGCATGACGCGCTGATGACTTTGAAGCTGTGGGACGATGTACGCCGTGGGGAAGAAAAATATATTTTCCCATTTCAGGAAGAAGCAGATATTATTTTTAATACCACGCTGGTGTATGAGTTTGCAGTATTGAAAAAGTATGCCGAGCCTTTGCTGCAGGGCGTACCGGAAACAGAATCGGTCTATACTAACGCGCAAAGACTGCTTGGACTTCTTAGCCATGTGACACCGCTGGATAAAGAGCTGATTCCCAAAAACTCTATTTTACGTGAATTTGTGGGCGGCAGCGCCTTTAAAGAAGCCCTGTAATTGAATAAAAGCATCACCAACGGCAGCTTTTTAAAAAAGCTGCCGTTTTTATATGTATCCATAGAGATTTGGTAAAATCCTGTTTTTACTTATCCTTGATATTTTGTAATTTATTAATCCGACAAATGGAGTATTTTTGTTGATTTTTGTTGCCGAAACCATTGATAATACCAGTTAAAGAGGTATATAATTATAAAAAAGCTGCCTTTTATTGAATTAAGTAACAGAAATAAATATGCCTATAGCTGCTTTGCAAATGATTGCTTATACAGGGGATAAAGCGCAGAAACAGCGGGCTTAAAGCAGGTTTGTAACCATTGGGGACTTTGACTTTAAGTTTTGTGGCTACAGGAAGAGACGCTGCTTCCTGACAGGGGGATTTTATATGCAGAAGATGATTTATCATTTAGGGGTCGATATTGGTTCGACTACGATCAAATTTGTGGTCTTAGATGAAAAGGAGCGAATAATTTTTAAAGATTATTTTCGCCATTTGTCAGATCCCAGCACTGCATTTTTACAAGAGATTCAGAAAATTCTCGCTATTATTGATGGCAGGGAATTTTCGTTGATATTGACCGGTTCGGCTGGTTTTGGATTTGCCGAACGTATGGGGGTGCCGCATGTACAAGAGGTTATTGCTTGTCGCGCGGCGCTTCGTTCTTTGCTGCCCGAAGCGGAAACAGCAGTTGAATTAGGCGGTGAGGATGCCAAGATAACTTGGCTGGGCAGTTCGCCGGAACAGCGTATGAACGGTGTCTGTGCCGGCGGCACAGGCGCGTTTATCGACCATATGGCGTCGCTTTTGGGTACTGACGCTGCCGGACTTGGCAGTATGGCAGAAAGCTGCAAGCGTATTTATCCGATCGCCTCACGCTGTGGTGTTTTTGCTAAAACTGATGTGCAGGCCCTGATCAACGACGGTGCTTCTAAAGAAGATATCGCCGGCTCGGTTTTGCAGGCGGTAGTTCATCAGACGATCGGCAATTTGTCGCAGGGACGTCCAATAAGCGGCAAAGTTGCTTTCCTGGGTGGCCCGCTGCACTTTTTACCGCAGCTGCGCAAGCAGTTTATTGCTACTTTAAAATTGCAGGCTGACGCAGCTTTGATAACTGAAGATGCGGATTGCTTCGTCGCTATCGGTGCTGCTTTGGCAGGTAAGGACGGCGAGATTTTTAACGAAGAAAAGCTGCTGCAGGCCCTGGCAAAAGTGAACGATGCGCCGCTGGACGCAGTGGCAAAACTGCCGCCGCTGTTTGCAGATGAAGCTGATTATGAAAAATTCTGCTGCAGACATGCCCAGCACCAGGTAGAGCGTGAAGCTTTGGCCGCATATAACGGTAAATGTTATCTGGGTATCGATTCCGGTTCGACAACTTTAAAAATGGCACTGCTTTCAGAGGATAACAAACTGCTGTGGTCTTATTACAGCGGTAATAACGGCAATCCGGTACAGATCGCCGCTGCTGCCTTAAAGGATCTGTACGGAAAAATGCCTGCCGGGGCTGTGATCGGCGGAGCGGCTGTTACCGGCTACGGTGAAGAAATGATGAAGGTCGCTTTTGGCGCTGACTTCGGCGAAGTTGAGACCGTAGCACATTTACGGGCGGCACAGTTTTTTGCGCCGCAGGTTTCCTTTTTGATCGATATCGGAGGACAGGATATCAAATGCTTTTTTGTGAAAAATGGTATTCCTGATCGCCTGATGCTGAATGAAGCGTGCAGTGCCGGCTGCGGTTCTTTTATCGAAAACTTTGCGCAGGGGCTGGGGCTTGACGCTGGTGAATTTGCCAAGCTGGCTTTAACAGCGCAAGAACCCGTTGATTTGGGTGTACGCTGTACTGTTTTTATGAATTCTAAAGTAAAACAAGCGCAGAAGGACGGTGCGGCCATTGGCGATATTGCAGCCGGGCTGGCTATTTCCGTTGTTAAAAATGCGCTTTATAAAGTTATTCGTCTGCGTGACGCAGGCGAGCTTGGTGATACCATCGTCGTGCAGGGCGGCACCTTCCACAGCGATGCTATTTTGCGTGCTATGGAACAGCTGACAGGCAAAGAAGTCATCAGACCGGATATTGCAGGGCTGATGGGTGCTTTTGGCGCTGCGCTGCTGGCGCACGACCGCTGTCTGGAAAAATCGACATTGGTAGATGCCACAACACTGTCTGCTTTTGACTACCGCAGTAAAAGCTATCGCTGCGGCGGCTGCGGTAATAATTGTTTGGTAACTGCTCACTACTTCCCGGCAGGAGTATTTCATACGGGCAACCGTTGCCCGCGCGGTGCTGGGCTGCCAATGACCAATACCAGCGCGCCTAATATGTATGCATATAAATACCACCGGGTTTTTGATTACGAACCGCTGCCGTTAGAAGCCGCTAAGCGCGGTGTCATCGGCATACCGCGGATTTTGAATATGTACGAGGATTATCCCTTCTGGTTCACGCTCTTTACCCGGCTGGGCTATCGGGTCGAGCTGTCGGGACCGTCGTCAAAGGAATTGTACGAATCGGCCATGGCCTCCATACCTTCCGACTCACTCTGTTATCCGGCCAAGCTGGTGCATGGACATATCCATGATCTGCTGGTAAAAGGGGTCAAAAAGATTTTCTATCCCTGTGTTCCTTACAATGAAAAAGAATGTCAGAAGGCTAATAACTGCTATAACTGCCCGGTCGTAGCAACCTATGCCGAAAGTGTCTACGCCAATATGGAAGAGCTGCGGGCGGCCGATGTTGAGTTTATGCATCCATTCCTGCCGCTGTACCATGATAAACGCCTGGCAGAACGTCTGGCAGAAGTTTTCCGTCAGGAAGGCCTGAAGCATAAGGAACTGGAAGCTGCCGTACAGGCAGCACGTACCGAACAGCTTAGCTACAAGCAGGAAATCAGAGATATGGGGCACAAGCTGCTGCAAAAAGTGCTGGACGGGCATGGGCATGCCGTAGTTTTGGCAGGGCGTCCGTATCACGCAGATCCGGAAATCAACCACGGTTTGCCGGAGATGATCGCCTCCTTTGGTTTAACAGTCATTTCGGAAGATGCGGTTGCCGACCTGCCGGAAAGCCTTAAAGGGCAGTTGCCGGTAGTTGTTGACCAGTGGTCGTGGCATTCCCGGCTTTATCGGGCGGCAGAATTTGTGGCTGCACATAAGGAATTAGAGCTGATTCAGCTCAGTTCCTTCGGCTGCGGGCTTGATGCCATCACCTCAGACGTAGTAAAAGAGATTTTAGAGCGTCATCACAGGCTGTATACCTTACTGAAGGTCGACGAGATCAACCATATCAGTTCCGCACGTATCCGTATCCGTTCTTTGCTGGCGGCCATACGCGAACGTATTGATAAACATCAGGAAACAGACATACCTGCTTATATACCGCCGTCGTTTTCAAAAACAATGCGGAATACACACGTTATCCTGGCGCCGCAGCTTTCACCAGTGCACTTCCAGTTTATGGAAACTGCTCTACGCCGTGCCGGATACAAGCTGGAGATCGCGCCGCTGCCGGATCGGGAAGCAGTAGCCTTAGGTCTGAAATATGTCAATAATGATATTTGTTATCCGGCAATCCTGGTTATTGGCCAGATGCTGCGGGCGTTGACGTCGGGCAAATATGACCTGAATAAAACCAGTATCGCTCTGTTCCAATCGGGCGGCGCCTGCCGCGCGACCAACTATATCGCTCTGATGCGCCGCGCTTTGCGTGATGCAGGGCTTGGCAGTATACCTGTTTTTTCGCTGTATGGTGAAAAAAGCGATGGGTTTTCGCTGTCGTGGCATTTGCTGAAGGATATGGTCAAAGGCTTGCTGTATGGCGATTTACTGATGCAGCTGCTGCATCGCGTACGTCCTTATGAGCAGGAAAAGGGCGCGGCCGATGCTTTGTATAAACTGATGTCACAGCTTTGCAAGGACAGCCTGGCAGGCTTGACTGGCTTATCATTTGAACAGACGATCAAACGGGTGACTGCTGCTTTTGATGTGCTGCCGCTGCGTGATAATGTGCGCAAGCCCAAGGTAGGCATCGTCGGCGAAATACTGGTCAAATATCATCCGGTTGCCAACAATAACATCGTCAGCTATCTTGAAGCTGAAGGCGCCGAAGTCATACTGCCGAATATGATGGACTTCTTCCTGTATGCGGCTTATGACGAACAGGTCAAACGCCGTCTGCTGGACGGAACGCTGGGCAATGTGATCAAGTCCAAATTATTTATGAAGTTTTTGGATTATTACCGCAAGCCGCTGAATATAGCGCTGCAAAAGAGTAAACGCTTCAGTGCCTATGAGCCTTTATCGGCCTTGATCGCTTTGGCAGAAAAACATCTTTCTACCGGCAATATGGCCGGCGAAGGCTGGCTGCTGACTGCCGAGATGGCCAAGCTGCTGCGCAGCGGCATAGATAATATCGTCTGCCTGCAGCCGTTTGCCTGCCTGCCGAATCATGTTACCGGCAAGGGCATGATCCGCGAGCTTCTGCGCACTGATCCTCAGGCGAATATCATTGCGCTTGATTGTGACGCGGATGCCAGCCAGGTCAATCAAATGAACAGGATCAAGCTGATGCTGGAAATAGCAAAAGAAAAGCTGCAGCAGGCAGAAGAAAAAGCCATAAACGCATAAAATACATAAAAAAGCCGTATGTCTTATGACATACGGCTTTTGTGTATTCAGGTCAACGGTGTTTTTTGAAATAGGCTAAAGCAACATCAGGGAACAGGGCATAAGATAAAACATCGTCGATGTCGGCGTTGGGATAGCCGGCAGCAGCCAGTTTGGCCTTCAGGCTTTCCATTTGCGGCGCAATATCGTCAGCAGGGCGATGATCGATCTGCGGTTCGTCACCGATAGCCAGTTTTTTGACTTCAGGATCGATCGGCGCAGGCGTGCGGCCATATTTTCCGCGCACAAGGTCTTTGACTTCATTCGGAATCATCTTGTAACGTCCTAAAGTGACGTTCAAAGCAGCCATAGAGCCTACGATCTGGCTGGTAGGTGTTACCAGCGGCGGATAACCAAGCTCGGCGCGTACACGCGGCATTTCTTCCAGTAATTCTGGATATTTATCGGCAGAACCCATTTCCTTCATCTGATTCAGCAGATTCGACAGCATACCGCCGGGGATTTGGAAGGTGAGTACCTTAGGATCGATGGGAATATTGTCGTTCAGGCCAAAATCTTTAACAAGCTGTGTTTTGACGCCGCGGAAATAATCGGCAGCCTTGTGCAGCTTGGTCAGTTCGATACCGGTATCACGGGGCTGGCCCTGCAGGGTAGCGACGATAGCCTCGGTAGAAGGCTGGCCGGTGCTTTGTGCGAACGGAGATAAAGCGGTATCGATCATATCGACGCCGGCTTCGATAGCTTTTAAGTAAGTCATATCGCCCATACCGCTGGTAAAGTGGGTATGGATATCGATCGGCACGGTAAGCTGCGATTTGAGCGTACGTACCAGTTTTTCGGCATTATACGGCGACAGCAGTCCTGCCATATCCTTGATGCAGATCGAATCGGCGCCCATTTGCACCAGCTCCTGGGCAACCTTTAAAAAGTCTTCGTCCTTATGGTAGGGGCTGATAGTATAAACAAAAGCACCCTGTACGTGTGCGCCTGCTTCTTTAGCGGCACGCATCGAGCATTCCATATTGCGGGTGTCGTTTAAAGCGTCAAAAATACGGATAATGGAAACGCCGTTATCGACAGAACGTTTAACGAATTCTTTTACAACATCATCGGCATAATGGCTGTAGCCCAGAATATTCTGACCACGCAGCAGCATCTGGATCGGTGTTTTGGGTAAATGTTTTTTTAAAGTACGCAGGCGTTCCCACGGATCTTCATCTAAAAAGCGCAGGCAGGCGTCAAAAGTAGCGCCGCCCCAGGCCTCCAGGGCATAATAGCCCATATCGTCAAGTTCCTCCAGAACAGGAACCATATCGGTAATACGCATTCTGGTAGCCGCCAGAGACTGATGACCATCGCGCAGAACAGTTTCTACGATTTTAACAGGTGTGGTATTCATAACAAACCTCCTTGTAATAACTAATATCCTTACTGTTATTTTAGCACAGTGCAGTCGAAATTAAAAGATACAAAATACTGCATACACAGGAAAAGTTATTAATTAGAAGGCTTTTTAAATATTTATAATAACAAACATCATAAAATATAATTTGACCTTATAAAAGCACCAAAAAAATTTTTCCGGCAGGTATCTGCATTCGGATTTTATGCACGCAAGAACAGTAAAGTGCTTCTAAAAGTAACATTTGCAGCAGCTTTAAAGCTATTGATAAAGACTGTTTCGGGTGTGTTGAATCGAACTGACATATAATATATAATATATTATTATTGCAATGAATATAAATTTGAAAGTCTAGGGATAGAATTATGATGAAAAGGGAATATTTAAACGAAAATGTATATGAAGCGCTGCAGCGTCGGTTAAAGTTCCTGTTTGAGGAATTTGATAATATCTTTGTATCATTTTCCGGCGGTAAAGACAGTGGTCTGCTGCTCAATCTGGTGCTTGATTTTCAAAAGGCACATTATCCGGATAAACGCATCGGCGTTTTTCATCAGGATTTTGAAGCGCAGTACAGCGCTACCACAGAATACGTCGAGAGGACCTTTACACGGATCGAAAAAGATGTGGAGCCGTATTGGGTCTGCCTGCCGATGGCGACAAGGACGGCACTCAGCAGCTACGAAATGTACTGGTATCCCTGGGACAACACCAAAGAAGATGCCTGGGTCAGGCCGATGCCTCAGCACGAATATGTGATCAACATCAAAAATAACCCGATGACGACCTATCGTTACCGTATGCATCAGGAAGACCTGGCCAAACAATTCGGCAGGTGGTACCGTATCGCGCATGGCGACAAAAAAACAGTATGCCTGCTGGGTATTCGCGCTGATGAATCGCTGCAGCGTTACAGCGGTTTTTTGAACCGGAAATACGGTTACAAAGAAACCTGCTGGATCAGCAACCAGTTCAAAAATGTCTGGGTGGCTTCGCCCATATACGACTGGAGCACCAGCGATGTCTGGCACGCCAATTATACGTTTCAATATGATTATAACCGTCTGTACGACCTTTATTATATGGCAGGGCTTAAACCCGACCAAATGCGTGTCGCTTCACCCTTCAACGATTATGCCAAAGACAGCCTCAATCTGTATCGGGTCATCGATCCGCAGATCTGGGTCAAGCTTATCGGCCGTGTACGGGGCGCTAATTTCGGTGCTATTTATGGCAGAACGAAAGCCATGGGTTATAAAAATATCACACTGCCGGCAGGCCATACCTGGGAATCATATACCCGCTTTTTACTGGCAACACTGCCGGTAAGGCTCAGGCAGAGCTATATCAAAAAATTCAAAACCTCGATTGAATTCTGGCATACGGTGGGCGGCGGACTGGAAGAAGAAACTATCCGCGAGCTGGAGGAACACGGCTATAATATCCGGCGCAACGGCGTTTCCAATTACACCGTCATGAAAAACTCCCGCATTGTTTTTATCGGCAAAATACCTGACCATACCGACGATATCAAATCTACCAAAGATATCCCCAGCTGGAAGCGGATGTGCTTCTGCATCCTGAAAAACGACCACCTGTGCCGCTTTATGGGTTTTGGGCTGACACGTCAGCAGCAGAAGCTGGTAGATGTTCTGAAGAAAAAATACAGTAAGGTTTGTGATGAAAAATGAAATTCAGCAGTCCTGTTTACAACATAATTTCCGTACCAATCGAAAAGATCGAGCCTAATACCTACAACCCCAACTCTGTGGCGCCGCCGGAGCTGAAGCTGCTGTATGACAGCATCAAGGAAGACGGTTACACTATGCCCATCGTCTGTTATTATGACAGCGAAAAAGATCTGTATATAATCGTCGACGGTTTTCACCGTTATCGCATTATGCTGGACTATCAGGATATTTACGAACGGGAAGGCGGCAAACTGCCGGTATCGGTCATCGATAAGCCCATCGACTGCCGGATGGCAAGCACGATCAGGCATAACCGGGCCAGAGGCTCGCACGATGTCGACCTCATGAGTAACATCATCAGCGAGCTGCATGAGCTGGGGCGTTCGGATGCCTGGATCTCCAGGCATCTGGGTATGGATAAGGATGAAATACTGCGGTTGAAGCAGATTACCGGACTGACAGCACTCTTTAAAGAAGTAGAGTTCGGCAGAGCCTGGAAAGCGATTGAAAATGACTTGCAGGACGAGTGGGAAGAAGTTGAGAAATAAGTAGCAGCATGGCAATTTAAGATTGAGCGATCAAGAACAGACATTCATTTTTTGAATGTCTGTTTTTTGTTGCCCGAAAAAGTTTATTTATTTTAGCTGGAAATGATTATTTTAGGCTTTTTGAAAGAAAGTCAAGAAAGAGTTCTTCTAAAATTACAAGAAAACGTTTGTTGGGTAAGCCGTGACACCCTGCGGTTCATTTCTCGCCTGGCGGCTATCAAACCGTAAGGGCAAAAGATAACCAGGCTGCGGCGAAAATATCCGTTAGTATGTCTTGTGGGGGGGTACAGGTGTGCTATAATAGTTAAAATTATTACTGTAACAAATGTTTTTGAAGTTTTAGTAAATAAAAATTGCTAAGTGTAGGGCAGAAAGCAAAAGGGAGAGTGTAGATGATGAACAAAAAAGTATTGACTATGGCAGTCATGGCGGCAGTCTGCGGTATGGCTGCTGCTCCGGTATGGGCGGCCAACAGCGGCGGTACTGTAAACGGTGATGGGAAATTTGTGGGTGATAATGGTGCCGCCGATAACAGATTGCTTATAGATGAGGATTCGAGACAAGAGATTATCAGCGGACTGGGAACTGGTAATGATAAGGTCCAGAACAACAGCATCGAGGTGAGCAACGGTACAATTAGTGAAAAGATTATCGGTGGTATGAGTGAGGGCGATGGTGATATTGATTCTAACAGCATCACTATCAGCGGCGGCAAGATGAGAGATGCTGTTTATGGTGCCTATACGGAGGGCAGCGGCGCAGTTACCAATAATAAAGTTATCATCGGTGGTATGGCAGAAACGAGTAGAGATCCTGTTGCTGGCGCTCTAAGCCAGGGGTCTGGAACTGTTGCTTATAACAGTGTTACAGCCACAGGCGGGAATATCTATTCTATTTTTGGTGGCGGCAGTGCTGAAGGAATTGCCGAATATAACAGCGTCACAGTAGAAGGAGATACTATTATAGAAGATTCTGTTGGTGGCGCTGCAGCTCTGGAAGGCGTAGCCCGGCATAACAGTGTTACGATCAGCGGTACTGCAGAGATCAAAGGAAAAGTTTTTGGCGGCAAAATTGAAACTTCAAGTTCTGGAGATTTAATCGATAACAGCGTCATGATCAGCGGCGGCAGCATTAGAGGTGAGGTTTATGGTGCCTATACGGAGGGTGATGGAGCTGTTACGAATAACAGCGTCACTATCAGCGGTTCGGCTGCGGAAGTTGACAGAGAAGTTTTTGGCGCCTATACGGAGGGCAGCGGCATTGTTGCTTATAACAGTGTCACGGTCTCAGGCGGAACTATTAACATGTTAGCTACTGGTGGCGTATCTATGGACAATGTTGCCAGATACAACAACGTTACAGTTACAGGTGGCACTATTAAGGGTTCTATTTATGGTGGTATGAGTGAAATTAATGCTATAGAAAATAAAGTCATGATCAGCGGCGGCAATATAGGTGGTGATGTTTATGGTGCGGAGAGCAAAACTGAGAGTAGTGCTACGGGCAATGAAGTCATTATCAGTGGTACGCCGACTTTTGAATCAGCATATGGAACGAATATTTACGGTGCCAGTACTTTTGATGGCGAGATCACAGGCAACAAAGTTACGATCAGCGGCAGACCGGTTTTTAAGTTTAATGACCCGGACAAAAATATAAAAATTTACGGTGGTTATGTTGATAATGCTGGTAATGTGACGGGCAACAGTGTTGAGATCAACGGTGACATGAAATTTACGGAGTCGCTAGAAATTTATGGCGGTTATGGGGGTACTGGCGCAGTGACAGGCAACAGCGTCACTATCAGCGGCAGGCCGATATTTGCTGCTGACAGTGTTATTTACGGCGGTTATAGTGCCAGCGGCGGCGAGGTGAGCGGCAATATCCTGAATATCAAGAGCACAGACATTACCGTGTCCAATATCAAGAATTTTGACGTCTATAATTTTTATCTGCCCGATACTGTGCAGGCTGGTGATGTGCTGCTGACTGTGACCGGCGGCAGCAGCAATGAACAGACTGACCTTAAAGGCAGCAGTGTCAATGTGGGCATAACAGGCTCGGCGCCGGCCCTGAAGTCGGGAGATAATGTGACCTTACTGCACAACGCTAACGGCATTCTTGCCGACGGAACGACAGTATATGGCAAAATGACCCAGGGCGTCAGCCTGGAATACGACTTTACAACGGTTTTGCAAAACGGTGATTCACTGGTAACTACGATCATCAAATCCGGTATCAGCGACGATACCAAATCACTGGTAGAAACGCAGGCGGCAGCAGCAGGCTTTATCAACAGCGGCGCGGACCTGCTGGTAAGCAGCGGTATCACCAGCATGTCGAAAGTAACATCAACAGAGGACAATGCGATCTTCGGCGCTATGAGCGGCGGCAGTATGCGTTATGATACCGGGTCGCATGCCGATGTGAAAGGCTATAACTTCGCTTTGGGTATGGGCAAAGCGGTTGCCAACAATGCCGGCAGGCTGACCTTCGGGCCCTTTGTGGAATATGGCTATGGCGATTATACCAGTTACCTGGACAACGGCGTGCGCGGAGATGGCAAGACTAAATATTATGGCGTTGGCGTGCTGGCACGGCAGGATGACAAAAGCGGCGTCTACTATGAAGGCAGTTTGCGTTACGGCCGTATGGACGCCGACTATGCCAGCAATGATCTGGGCACTGCTGGCGTCCACAGCAGCTATGACAGCAGCAGCGCTTATTATGGCGCTCATCTGGGCATCGGCAAGGTGACCGGGCTGAACGATACTACCAAAGCCGATGTTTATGCCAAACTGCTGTATACTCATCAAAACGGCGACAGCGTGACTTTGCAGGGCGAAGGCAATGGCGAAGTGTACGACTTTGACGCTGTGGACAGCACCCGTGCCAGAGTAGGGGCAAGAGTGAGCAAAGCTTACAGCGAACGCGGCACCGGCTATGTAGGCCTGGCGTATGAATACGAATTTGACGGTGAGGCAAGGGCGACAGTAAAAGGCTTCAGCACACCGGCGCCCAGCATCAAAGGCAGCAGCGGCCTGGTGGAATTGGGCTACATTTTGCAGCCACAGGGCGTCAACGACCCGACTATCAATATCGGCTTACAGGGCTGGGGCGGTAAAAAGCAGGGCTTCACAGGTAATGTGGATTTTGTCTGGACGTTTTAAGTAAGCGCAGCTTAGTCACAAGCGGTAGCGCAGTGAAGAAGCGTGACGGCGAACTTATCCGAAAGACGCGGCCGATCGTAAGCATCGTGGATTTCCTATACCGAAGAAGTCGGCAAATACGAAGTATTGCGGCGGCTATCAAACCGTAAGGGCAAAAGACAGCCAGGCTGCGGCGAAAATATCCGTTAGTATGTCTTGTGGGGGGGTACAAACATGCTATAATGATTGCGGTTATTACTATAACAAATGTTTTTGATATAAAACAAAAAAGTGATGCTTTGGTTTCGATATTTTAAACTAAAATACTAATATTCTCGAAAACTGAGGTGAAGTATGTACGATGAAAGCTGGCTGCCGCGTATCGGCAGCCATATCCGTCTGCTGCGCGGTGCCTGTCAGTTCAACCAGCAGCAGTTTGCCGAACGTATCGGCATCAGTCAGACCCATCTGAGTAATATCGAGCATAACAATGTGCAGGTCAGCTTAAAGCTGCTGGTGCGCAGCGCCAATGTTTTGGACTGCACGCTGGAAACACTGCTGGACAGAAAAGCGGCGGCTGAATGGGCACAGGCACATGATGCCGAGGCTGACGAACAGGCGGGTGCAAAAAGCAATAGTGTGCCTGAAACTGCAGCCGCAGAAACTGACGAACAGGAGCAGTACTCGCTGGAGGAAGTGCGCCTGCTGCTGAAGCTGCTGCAGCTGAGTAAGGGCCGCTGAAAGCAGCGGCTGTACTTTTTGCAGCTTGGATAAAAACTCTCAATACCAGCTCCGCAGTAATAACTGCGAGGATATAAACAAGTTTTTCAAAGGGGGCGGCGCGGCAGAACAAAAAGCAGTAAAGACCGAAAAAGACTGAACTGGGAAAGAAAGGAGGCGCAAAGTGGCAGAACAAATACATATCGGTTTTGGGATCGACAAAAACTTCGGCAGATTCGCCGGGATCACCATCACCTCGCTGGTGCATAACAATATCGCTAACGAACTTATCATACATATCGTCTATGACGAATTATTGCCGGAGGATATGGACAGATTAAAAAAGACGGAACAGTTATACCGTAACCTGACACTGCACTTTTATCAGATCACCAGTACCGAGGGGATGACTTTTGTCGTACCGCCGGGTCATATCACCCAGGCCATGTATTACCGCTATTTATTTGCCGAAATGCTGCCGCCCGAGATAACAAAAATCCTCTACCTGGACGCCGATATCATCTGCAAGGGCAATATCCTGCCGTTGTGGCAGACGGATCTGCAGGGCAGAGTTTTGGGGGCTGTACGTGACTGGGGTGAAGCCAAAAGCTGCGGACGTATCGGTTTGAAGAATGGCCGCTATTTTAATTCCGGCGTGATACTGATGGATCTTACTAAGTGGCGGCGGCAAAAGCTGACCCAGAAGCTGTTCCGGTGGCTGGAACAGGTAGGAAGCACGAAGATCCTCTGGGGCGATCAGGACGCGCTCAACGGCGTTATCGATGGCTGGTTTACCGAACTGCCAAAAATTTATAACGGTATTGTCATCAATAACACGGTACTGAAAGCAGAGCCTGACGACGTTATCGTGCATTATATCGACTATATCAAGCCGTGGCATATCTATTATATGGACAGTGATGCTAAAGAACTGTACTGGCAGTATGTCAAAAAATCGCTGTGGAGCGATTTGAAACCGCAGGACGGCAATACGGTAGAAACGGTGCTGCTGACGGCGCGTTTGCTGCATAACCGCGGCGAGTATCAAAAGGCGGCTTCATATTACGAAGCAGTGCTGAAGTACCTGCTGGGTGATAAATATTTTTAAAGACTTCAAGAAGAAATAAAGATAAATCAAATTACTAAAATATAGGGAAGAAGGATGAAAATGAGTAGAAAACAAATGCTGACAAAAAAGGTGGCCCATACCTTACTGGCCATGTCGATCGTATCGGCCAGCGGCTTGAACCTGTGGGCTGGTACAGCCTGGGCGGCAGACGACGGAAATAACGGCGCCGATAATATCCAGGGGAATGTCAGTATCTCTGCCGGCGCTGACCTTGGTGGGGTTGGTGGTAATGGTACAGACGGTGCTGCCGGCAGCGGTACTGATGATGCCGGCGGTAATGGCGGTAACGGCGGTGCTGCAAGCTTTAGCGGTACTTTGACTGTTAACGATAGCAATAAAGCTGTAAGTGTAACAGTCAAGGGGGGCAACGGCGGTAACGGCGGTGATCAAAGTGCTCAGACTAATGCTATAACTGGTAATGGCGGCAGTGGCGGTGAAGCAGAGCTGCAGCTGACTGTTGGGAGCGATGTGCAGACAGGGGCTTTGACGTTGAATGCAGAGGCAGGTAACGGTGGTAATGGTGGTAGTGATACTGCTGATAGAGCTCCGACTTCGGAAGTGACTGTGGGTAATGGTGGCGCCGGAGGTAACGCGGCGGCTGGTATAGCCATAACTGATGGCAGCCTGACAGCGACCAGTATCAGCCTGACTGCCAAGGCCGGCAGTGCCGGGTATGTGGGATCTGTTAGAAAGGAGGGCAAGGATAATCACGGTGGCGATGGAGGAACAGCCGGTACTGCCTCTATTAAGGGTCTTGTTTTGAGCGGCCAGCAGGCAGCAGTAAAGGTGGCAAATAATATTGTGATCACCGGTACAGGTGGTAAGGGCGGCAATGGTGGTTCTACTTATGGCGAGGCCGGTTTGGCTGCTGTGGGCGGCGCGGCCGAAGCCTATGGCCTGGTTGCAGCAGGTAACGGCACTTACGCTGTACAGTTTGCGGACTTGACGCTGCAGGCTACCGGCGGTAATGGTGGTAGCGGCGGTAACACTAGTATTTTCTACAATCAGACGACGAATAATAGCCAGGGTGATCCATATATGAGTACTGACGGTGCTGACGGCGGCAATGCTGTAGGTAAGGGCCTGCTTGTAGAAAACGGTGATGTACAGCTGACAGCTGAGAATATTACCAGTACGGTGGCTGGTGGGAATGGCGGCGGTGCTGGGGATAATAATAAAGCTAATAGGCGAGATGCTGCTGCTAAGGTGGCTAACGCTGGGCAGGGCGGAACGGCTTCAGCAACAGGTATTGCAGTTACAGGCGGTTTAGCAGATACGCTGTCGATAGGAGCCATAAAAGCTGCAGCGACCGGCGGTAAAGGCGGCACTGGTGCCAATGGCAGTTTTGATAATGTGCATGATGGTACTGATGGTGAACAAGGAGGCGTTGGCGGCGCTGGCGGTGAAGCCTATGCTTATGGCCTGTTCAGCAGCAGCAGTACGAAAATAACAGCTGACAGTATCACTGCAGAAGCTGCAGGCGGATTTGGTGGTAATGGTGGTAATGGTGGCAACAGTGAGGTTTATAGTAGTAGTATAGTCGCCGGTTCTGGTGCTAACGGCAGCACTGGTGGCAGCGGCAGCAATGCGTATGCTTATGGTATTTGGGGCAGCAGTGTTACAGAAGTGACTGCAGGCAGTATCAGCTCTACAGCGACAGGCGGGCAAGGCGGCACTGGCGGCGTTGGCGGTAACGGTAGCACTAGCGGTAACGGTGGCATCGGTGGTACTGGCGGCAACGCTTTTGCTTATGGCGTGTATGGCAGCGGCAGTACGCTTATTGCCACCGATAGCATCAGTGTTGAGGTAACAGGCGGTGCTGGTGGAAATGGGGCTACTGGTGTAAGTGGTGCTAATGGCAAAGATGGTAAAGATGCTACTTCATCTAGCATAGGTACCGTTGGCGATATAGGAGGTACTGGTGCCGATGGCGTTAGCGGCGGCACTGGTGGACTGGCAACTGCCTACGGTCTGCACAGCAGCGGCGGGATCACCGTATTTACTGCAGAGAGTATCAACGCCCAAGCAACAGGTGGTGCTGGAGGGACTGGTGGTAAAGGTGGCCAAGGTGGCACTGGTGGCCGAGGTGGCCAAGGCAATGGGGCTGTTCCAGGCAGTAGTGGTAATTTAAATGATGGTTATGACGGCGGTACTGGCGGTACTGGTGGTACTGGTGGTACTGGTGGTACTGGTGGCAGCGCTGTGGCCTATGGCTTGCACAGCAGCGGCGGTATTACGATACTGACAGCAGACAGAATCACTGCCCAGGCCAGTGGCGGTACTATGGGCAGTGGAGGAATAGCTGGTTCTGAAGGATATGGAGGATATGGAGGATATGGATTTGGTAATTATGGTCAAAAGGGTGCACAAGGTGCCAGTGGTATAGCCGGTGCTGACGGACAGAAGGGCGCGCAGGCCGAAGCCTATGGTGTGTATGCTGATAATGGCGCTGTGATCACTTTGAGCGCGAAAACTGACAGCGGCACCCCCAGCGGTACGATCACTATCGGCGCTAAGGCGGATAATGCGACAAGGACAGAAGCCTACGCAGTGTATGCCGATAACGCAACAGTGCTGTTTAACGATAATGCCGTATTAAATA
>ERZ773170.839-NODE-839-length-27457-cov-5.953981_pt1 | contig 27457 bp, 23 predicted proteins | sample MGYA00581002_ERZ773170 | MGnify/ENA primary metagenome ERZ773170 (study PRJEB29015, sample SAMEA2737811) | human gut metagenome | biome: human gut; feature: human-associated habitat; material: faeces | place: China | collected 2012 ... | reverse complement strand
CACCGTGCTGGCTGATGAGGCTGGCGATGTGGACGATAAGGGTCTCACTGGACGAGCCGCTGAGGAATTCCAGCGCACCGGCCCTGGTCATGCCGAGGCCCACCATGCCGATGACGATGGACGCCGCCATGGCGATGACCACCCAGACGGTGGCAATGCGGCGGCTGAGCACCAGCTTCTTCTCGTCCTCGATGGCCATGAAGCGGAGCAGGATGTGGGGCATTCCGAAGTAGCCCAGGCCCCACGCCATGGTGGAGACGATGTCCAGCAGGCTGTACGAGGTGGCCGTGCCCTCAGCGGCGTTGTGGCTGGCCATCATGGTCAGGTAGCCGGGCAGGCTCTGGGCGTTGGCCACAACGGCATCCCAGCCGCCTGCCGCGCCAATGCCGTATACCAGCACAGCCACAAGGGCCAGGCTCATCACGATGGACTGGATGAGGTCGGTGGTGGTAACGGCGCGGAAGCCGCCCGTGATGGTATAGCCCACGATGACGCAGGCCGAGACCACCATGGCCGCCATGTAATCCACACCGAACAGGCTGTGGAACAGCTTGCCGCAGGCCGCAAAGCCGGAAGCCGTGTACGGGATAAAGAACACGATGATGATCACCGCGCCCAGCGCGTTGAGCAGGTTGCGCTGGTCATGGAACCGCAGCGACAGGAACTGCGGCACCGTGATGGCATCCAGATTGGCCGAGTAGCGGCGCAGGCGGCGGGCCACGATGAGCCAGTTGAGCCATGTGCCCACAGCAAGGCCGATGGCCGTCCAGCCCGGCGACGCGATGCCGGTGAGATATGCAAGGCCCGGCATACCCATCAGCAGCCAGCTGGACATATCGCTGGCTTCGGCGCTCATAGCCGTGACCAGCGGGCCCATCGTGCGGCCGCCGAGGTAGAAGTCGCTGCTGTCCTCGTTGGATTTGCTGTAGACAAAGCCAACCAGCAGCATTCCCACCAGATAGATCACAATGGTGGCAATGATGCAGATATTGATCATTTGATTACCCCTCTCTTTCTTCCCCTCAACGGGAACATATCTTAAATATTACCACAAAAACCTGCATTCCTGCAAGCTTTTCGGGCAATTCAAGAGCACAAACTGCTGTTTTTCCGGGTTTTGAACAGAAAAAGCAGCTTTTCTGGTGCAAAATCCATCAGAAACACTGCCGTCGTAAATTGATATCCGCAGCCCGGCGTAAAGCCGTATCCGTATTGAACCAAAAAGCACCCCCTGCCATGGCCTTGTAAGGGTCAGCAGCGGGTGCTCTTTTTGGTTTATGTCCGTACAAAGAAATCCGGGAACCGTTCCAATATCTTCTGGAAATTCTCGCGGTACATGCCAAGGTGATGCTCAAACAGGGCTTCTACGTCCACGTCCAGCGGCAGGCCGTCCCGCAGATAGCCAAAGATCTGCTCGTGCTCTTTCTGCACCGAGGCAATATTTCCCCGGCAAAGGGCCGAGTCCAGATACCGCACACGGTCCATATGGGAAGTAACGTTGTGCATAGCCTCCCAGATGCGGTCGTAGCCGGAATCGTGGTACAAAAGCCTGTGGAAGTCGTTATCCAGCGAGATGAAGAAGTCATCTGCTGCATCCTGATCCAGATAAAGGTCTTCGTTCTGCCGGTTCAGCAGTTCCTGAAATTCGTTCAGCTGTTCCCTTGTCAGCTTTCCGGCCAGCCCGCGCAGCAGCGCCGGTTCCAGAATGCGGCGCATGGCAAAGCCTTCGTTCAGGTATGGAACGCTGATCTTGGACACAATGCTGCCGCGCTGCGGCAGAACATCCACAAGCCACTCGCTTTTCAGCATCATCAGCGCTTCGTGTACCGGTGTGCGGCTCATGGCCAGCTGTTCGCACAGTTCGGCCTCGCTCAGCTGACAGCCCGGCTGCAGCTGCAAGGTCATAATATTTTTGCGCAGCATACGGTAGGCGTAAGCCCGGTTATTTTCGTCCATTCTGCGCACGTCCAGCAGCAGCGGCAATGCGCTGGCCTTTTCTTCTCTCATAGCAGTTCCCTTTTTTGCTTGCCGTAATTTTACCGCAGGGCGCACCGCCCCGCAGGCATCTGAAATCATTCTTATTATAAAGCATCCCGCGGCACATGTCAAAAAGAAAAAGCACCAAGCATTGCTGCTTCGTGCTTTTTTGTGGTGCGCCTCGCGCACTCCTATCCGAACGGTGCGCCGCTGGTGGCCATCACCGGCCAAGTGGGCACCGACCGGCTGCACATCCCGGTGGTGAATACCATGATGGCAAAGGGCATCATCCCCATGGATGACAAGTACAGCCTGTGGACCATCGGCATCCCCCAGAATGACTATGTGAACCAGCTGTTCGACCGGGCCGATCCATATTCTGTACTTTTTTATTTGTTCTTTGTCGTTTTTATTTTTAATAAGTATTACTTCTGCCATTATTCTGCAATAAACTTTCCAAAATCAAGTCCAGAACACTATACTGTTACGCCCAGTTCATCCGGCCGTAGCGGGTGGTCAGCTGGCAGATCTCCTTTTGAAGCTTCTTTGTCAGCTGGGTCTTTTTCAGCCGCCAGCGCCAGTTCTGGCCCACGGTGGAGGGCTTGTTGATGCGGGCAGAGTTGTCCAGCCCCAGCCAGTCCTGCATGGGAACGATGCAGGTCGCCGCTGCGCTGCGCAGGATCAGTGCGATCATGCTTTTATAAAGCTGCTCGTCCGGGGTGGCGTAGTCGTACAGGTAATCCCGCACCATGGCGCGCTCGGCGGCAGAGATGGTCTGGTACCAGGATACCAGCGTCTCGTTGTCATGGGTACCGGTATACGCCACGCTGTTCACCGGGTAGTTGTGGGGCAGGTAGTCGCTGGCGCTGCCGGTATCGCGGGAGTCAAAGGCAAATTCCAGCACCTTCATGCCGGGGAAGCCGCTGTCCCGCACCAGCTGACGGACCGTCTCGCTCATATAACCAAGGTCCTCCGCAATGATCTCCCGCTTGCCCAGTGCCTGCTCCACGGCACGGAACAGCTCGATGCCGGGGCCTTTTTCCCAGTGACCGTCCACGGCAGTCTCGCTGCCGTAGGGGATGGAGAAATACTCATCAAAGCCGCGGAAGTGGTCGATGCGCACCACATCGTACAGCTCGAAGCAGTACCACAGCCGGGTGATCCACCACTGATAGCCGGTCGCACGGTGCGCCTCCCAGCGGTAGAGCGGGTTGCCCCACAGCTGACCGGTGGGGGAGAAGCCATCCGGGGGAACGCCCGCCACCGCCGTGGGGATGTTGTCCTTGTCCAGCTGGAACAGGCCCGGATTTGCCCATGCGTCTGCCGAATCCAGCGCCACATAGATGGGGATATCGCCGATGATCTGAATGCCCTTGCTGTTGGCGTAGGCTTTCAGCTTGCGCCACTGCTCGTCGAACTTGAACTGAAGATACTTGTGGTACTCCACCTCAAAGTACAACTCCCGGCGATAGTAGTCCATGGCGGGCTGCCAGCGCAGACGGATATCCTCTGCCCACTCGATCCACGGCTTGCCCTCAAAGCGGTCCTTCACCGCCATGAACAGGGCAAAATCGTCCAGCCACCACTTGTTTTTCTCGCAGAATGCCGTAAACGCTTCGTTGTGGCCGATGTCGCTGCGGGAGTACGCCAGCCGCAGCAGACGGCCGCGCTCGGTATACAGGCGGCTGTAATCAATGTCGTCTGCCTTGCGGCCGAAGTTTGCCTTTTTGCACTCGGCGGCGGTCAGCACGCCTTCCTCCACCAGTGCATCCAGACTGATGAAATAAGGGTTGCCCGCAAAGGCGGAAAAGCTCTGATACGGGCTGTCGCCGTAGCTGGTCACACCCAGCGGCAAGATCTGCCAATAGGTCTGTCCGGCTTCCTTGAGCCAATCCACAAAGTCGTATGCTTCCTGCGAAAAGCAGCCGATGCCGTAAGGGGACGGCAGACTGCTGATGGGCAGCAAAATGCCTGCACTTCTCTGCATCTTCTTTTACCTTCCTTTATAACTCGATCATAACACCGGCGTGGTCAGACACCTGCGGCTCCTGCAGGCCGCCAAACACCACCCGGCTGCTCTTGACAGCCACCGCCTTGGAACACCAGATCTGGTCGATGCGCTTTTGGGCCGCTGCATCCGGGGCATCCCGCCAGCCGTCAATGGCTTCCACCACCGTGTAGCCCGCGTCCCGCTGCTGCGCCAAGCGGTAGGTATCCTGCCAGCCGCTGCCCAGCACAAGGTCGTAGCCCTCGCCCCGCACGTCGGCTTCGCTGTTGAAGTCGCCCAGCAGAAAGGCGGTCTTTTTTGCGCCCGCCGCCTTTGAAAGCTTTTCCCACTGGGGAGCGAAAGGTTCTACTTCGTCCTTCCACCAGCCCAGATGCACCGTATAGTACCAGACATCTCCTGCACAGATGCCCAGCGTGCGGCGGGTCTTCCAGTTGTTGTAATCATTGATCTGGCTCAGCAGCAGGTTTTCGGCGGCGGTGATGGGCGCACGGCTGAATACCGCCGCACCCTCATCGTAAATGTCGTAGCCCACCTTTGCCGGGAGCCAGCTCCAATAATAGTGCACGCCCCGCGCTTCCAGCATTTTTGCCACGGCTGCGGCGTGGTTGTCCGCTTTCAGCAGCACCATATTGCCGGGGCAGGGATAGTACCCCGCCGGAGCCTCTGCCAGCAGCGGCGCAGCGGCGGTCTGGTTCACCTCCTGCAGGGCGAACACCTCCGGCTGCTCCTTTGCAATGAAGTCTACAAAAATCTCCCGCTTTGCCTCATGCTCCGGGATGATAAGGCTGTGGGTATTCAATGTCAGCAGTTTCATAGTTTTTTACAGAATATCGTTGATGTCAGATTTCAGAACGTCCGCCTTGGGGCCGTACACGGCCTGAATGCCGTCGCCCTTCACCAGCAGGCTCAGCGCACCCTCGGCCTTCCATGCGGCAAGGTCAGCCACCTTGGCAGGGTCCTTTACGGTAACGCGCAGACGGGTCATGCAGGCGTCCACCAGCACGATGTTCTCCCGGCCGCCCAGCAGGGCGATAATGCGCTCGGCCTGACCGTTATCAGCCTTTTTGTCGGCCTTCTTCTCGGTCTTTGCGGCGGCGGCAGAATCGTCTGCGTTGTCATCGGTGTAGTTGCCCAGACGACCCGGCGTTGCCAGCTGAAGCTTGCCGATCATGAAGTAGGCCACGAAGTAGCCAATGACAAAGAACGCGATCACGCAAATCACAAAGTTGATGATATCGCCGCCCAGACCTGCCTGCAGGGACATGGGGATGCGGGTGATGAACTCCAGATTGCCGAAGGAGTGCAGGCGCAGATGGATGATGCCCGCCATGGCGAAGGCGCAGCCCTGCAGCAGTGCGTACACGATGTACAGCGGCATGGCGCAGAACATGAACATGAATTCCAGCGGCTCGGTGACGCCGGTCAGGAACACTGCCAGCGCGGTGGAGATGAACATGGACTTATAGTTTGCACGCTTGTCGGCATCCACCCGACGGAACATAGCCAGTGCAATGCCCAGCAGCAGACCGGTTGCACCGATCATCTGACCCACCTTGAAGCGGGCGGGGGTGACGGTAGCCAGCAGATTGTTGTAAGCGGCCATGTCGCCGGCCTTTTTGAAGTTGATGAGGTCGTTTGCCCATGCCAGCCACAGCGGGTCCTGACCAAACACCTGACTGCCTGCGTTCACGCCGGTGGCGATGGTGTAGGTGCCGCCGAAGGAGGTGTAGTTCATGGGGATGGTCAGCATGTGGTGCAGACCAAAGGGCAGCAGCAGACGCTCCAGCGTACCATAGATGAACGGAGCCAGAATGGGAGAAGTCTCGGAAGAGTTGGCGATCCAGATGCCGAAGTTATTGATGCCGGTCTGCACCACAGGCCAGAACAGCGACAGCACGATGGAAATGACCACCGAGTAGGCAATGACCACCATGGGCACGAAGCGCTTGCCGTTGAAGAAAGCCAGCGCATCCGGCAGCTTGCGGAAGTTGTAGTACTTGTTGTAGGCCACGCCGCCCACAAAACCGGCAATGATACCCACGAACACGCCCATGTTCAGCGCCGGTGCACCCAGCACGGAGGTGAAGTAGCCGTTGACGGCGATCTCCTGCCCGAACATGGTGTGGGTCACGGCGTTGGGGTCTGCCAGCATGGCACTGGTGACGCCGAAGATGTTGCCGGTGATGACGTTGATGAGGGCGAACGCCAGCACGGCGGCAAAGGCACCGCCCGCACGCTCCTTTGCCCAGCTGCCGCCGATGGCAACGGCGAACAGGATGTGCAGGTTATTGATGACCGCCCAGCCGATGTTTTCCATCGTGGTGCCGACGGTCATGACCGCCGCAATGTCGCTGCCGCCCATCTGCACCAGCTTGCCCAGACTGATCATAAGACCGGCAGCGGGGGTCTCGCCCTCCACGGTGTCCCGCACCTGCAAGGACAGCCCTTCCATCAGCCGGGAGACCAAGGAGCGGGTGCGCCGCATCATGGCACAGCTGGGCTACGAGCCGAATTTTGAGGCTGAACCGGTGGAGGCTTTTTCCAAGACCATCGGCATTATTCTGCCCTCCTCCCAGCGGGATGTCTACGAAAATGCCTTTCATCTGGAGATCATCCGCGGCATCGGGCAGTTCTGCAACCAGCGGCGGTATGTGAACACGGTCATCACCGGGCAGGACGACGCCGAGGTGCTGGACGCCATCCAGAGCATGGTGGCCAACGCGCAGGCAGATGGGTTTATCCTGCTCTACTCCAAAAAGGACTGTCCGGTGGCGGCGTATCTGCGCAATGAAGGGCTGCTCCATGTCATTGTGGGCAAGGCGGCGCAGTCTGCCAACCAGACCATCTACATTGACAATGACAACGCCCTTGCCGGGGAGGAAGCCGCCGATTACCTTTACGAAATGGGACACCGCCGCATTGCGTATTTCGGGGTCAGCAACGCCATGCTGTTCTCCGCAGAGCGCAAACGGGGCTACCAGATGTCTCTGCTCAAGCACGGCATCACCCCGCGGGAAGAGGACTGTGTGGAGGTCAACACCCTGAACGATGCCTACGAGGAGGCGTTGAAAGCCCTGCTCACCGCCCCGAATCACCCCACCGCCATGCTGGTCAGTGACGATATCCTTGCCGTGGTGCTGGAGCAGTTCTGCGGCAAGCTGGGACTGCGCATCCCGAAAGATTTGTCCATCGTGTCCTTCAACAACTCGCTGTTCTCCCGCATCACCAGCCCCCAGCTGACCACCGTGGACGTGAACCCCTACCAGCTGGGCATGGAGGCCGCCAGCCAGACCATCAACCACATTGAGAACCCGAACCTTCTGGCCACAAAGATCATCGTGCCGCATAAGCTCATCCCCCGGGAGAGCTGCTGCCCGCCGGAGGAGCAGCTCTAGGAAGTGCTTTTTCAGCAATACAGTGTCCGCTTCCGGGAGCTGCCGCGCAGTGCCCGATATACCGCCCCCAGAGTAGACAGCGTAAAAAACGCTGCATCCTCCGGGGGTATTTTTATGCCAAAAAGGCACAAAAGAATGCCCGCCCATCTGTGGAAAACCACGGTGGGCGGGCATGTGGGTTTGTTTCTTATTGACAAAAAGCAGCTATGGATAGAACAATTCATCAAACACGCTTGAAAAAATGGCGCGCCTGTTTTACTATATAAGTCAGGACACTTTTTTCAGTTTCAGGCTGCGGCGTTTCTCGAAAACGTTCAAGACCTTCTTCCGCGCCCTGTGACGTGCCAAGAGGATCGCCTTCCTCGGATCCGCCGCGTTTTTCAGCATACGGACCACGCCGCGCTCCTCTGCATCACTCACGTTAATTCCATAAATCGCCTTCGCCTCGCAAACAAGCTCCTCTACAAAAGCTTCCACACTCTGTGCACTGTTGTGCACAGCCATCAATTCACCAAAACTGTTGTCCAAAAACAACAGTCCGCAAAGCTTTTCTGCCGGGCTAAAATTCACGTTCTGCAGCACAAATTCGATCATCTCGCAGCCAACAGGGTCCGCTTCCATTTCGGCAGAAACCAGCTCCAGCGTCTGATCGTCAATTGCCGTCACGATCTTTTCTGCATCACCGTCTTTCGTCGTTTTGCGCCTTCCATGCCTAATCAGATCAAAGAGGTAGTTTGCCAGGCAGCGCCCCAGCCATTTGGAATGCCCCGCGTCACGGCATTTCAAAAGGCCATCGATTTTGCCATCCTTCTCCATGCACTCAAGGACAAAGCCCACCGCCACATCGTCAGCCTCCAGCCCCGATGCCTTGAGCATGTCTTTGGACTTCTTCGTTTTGAGCGCAGCATCGCGCACAAAATTATAGATCGCTTCGATGGCCTCCTGATAGTATTCCGTCTGGCGCAGCTGTTCTGCCGTGCGGATACCGTTTGCTGTGATCTTGTTAAAACAGTTGACGAGGGCGATCTCAGACAAAGTTTTTTCGTTATGATATGTAGCCATGGTGTTCCTCCTTAGCACTCAATGTGTGTTCGACCATGGCCACAGAATACCATTTTTGCCTTTTTTCAAAAATTAAAAATATCGTTGATTCGAAATTAATTTTAAGGCAATTCCCATTTAATCAGAAATCACATCAAAAATTAATCGATACCGCCTAAAAATTAATAGTTGTTACAAAATTATGAAGAAAGGAGGATTCCATGAACTCGAATGTCCAGATAAAGGTCCTTCAGATAAGACTTAAGAATGGCGCCTATATCGATGCTGAAAATGGCAGTGCTTATGATTGCAGCGGCCAAATGATAGCTCATCTTACACCAAAGTCCTTGGAGGTTCTGCGCTGCATTGCGAAGCACTCCATTTCCCCTGCCAAAGGTATTCTAGCCGCCGGCATCGCAACCACCGAGATTTTGAATACCGTCTGGTCAAAAAGCAGCAACAAAAGCGGGGACAAAAACAGTGTCGCCCAAGAGGTTTTTAAAATCCGCACTTGTCTTGGTTCGATATATCCGGGAATACCATCTACTCGGATTCTTTCAGCCGAACAAGGGGACAGGCGCAGCGAATTTAAATATATTTTTTCTTCCGAATACTGCCTGATCGTTACAGAGACTTATCTTCCGATCTCTGTAACGTTGGCAGAACTTTTTACCGCTCTTACCGGCGATTACGCAGACTTTGAAAACAACGGCGATGGCTTCGGGTGGATATCCGACTGTTTCAAGTCGGTATTTTTCAAAGACGACGCCGACTGTACATCGTTGGCTAAAAAAGTGTTGTTCCTCACAGGGGACTGTTTTCGAGAAAAAGAGCAGCAGACACCGAATTGCTGTGAGTCGCTTGCGCGACTTTTCTGTTATGACGAAGCCGACGATATCATAACGGAAAAATATTTATCGTTCTGTCTGAGTTCCGAAAAAGCAGACACAGAAAAAGCAGATCATAATCGAATGATCAAAGCATGGGAAAATTTTGAACACGCTCTTATTGAGAATGTTCAGCATTCTTACCAAGCAAGCCACTGGAAACTCGGAGGAGCTAAGCGAATTCCCTTTACAATGGCAGATGTGGATATGGTGGGCAATCCTTTTGCAGGAGAAGCGAAGGATAATTGGTGCAATGCTTTAAAAACGACTCTTGCCGCGTACATTCCGCAAAAATTTGGTGAATATTTGAAAAGTTTAAAGCTCGAAACCAATCTCTCGCGTGCAGAGCAAAAGCGCGGCCCCGATATTCTTTACTCCTATATTGTGGCAATGGTTCTTTTCTGCCTGAACAACGCGACAGCAAAATCAACAGACAAGAAAGATTTTTTTGAAAAAAGGGAACGCTATTGGACGGCTTTGGAGACAAGCGTTCTGGAAAAGCTTCCACCTGAGGACTCTCTGGGCGCTATTCTGGATGAGTACAAAAAAGACAAAGAAAATCTATCAAAGGACGACCTCTGTCGCTTGGTTTCCATAATCTTTAGTGATATCATCAAAGGATATAGTCAGTCGGAATTGGAACCGATTTTGAAGAATTTCTACGATGAGCTCAAATCTCTCGGTCAGAAAAACGTGGAGAGCGAAATAGAGAGCCAGCGAAACAGCCTTTCGCAGACACTAAAAAAGTAATAAAAAGGAGTTTTTATGCTGAATCTCGATAATCCTAATTTTGAAAAGCCGTCTGCGATCCTGCGTGAAAATTCTCGGTTCCTTGTGGAGCAGAACCGCTTCACCGGCCCCAAAAGCTACGACGGCTTCGTCGGCGGCCCGCCGCTGGCCTATGACCGGGAGCGCGGTGCCGTTGCCGTGGACAGCTCTGATAACCACACCCTGGTCTACGGTGCGACCGGCAGTAAAAAAACGCGATGTATCGTCATGCCCACCATCCGAATGCTGGGCTTTGCAGGGGAAAGTATGATCATCAACGACCCAAAAGGCGAATTATATCGTACCATGGCTCGTTTTTTGGAAGATCAGGATTACAACATCATCACGGTAAACTTCCGAGATGCCTCTGTGGGCGACTGCTGGAATTTCCTAGAGATCCCATATCGTTTTTACAAAGAGGGAAACCTCGACAAGGCCGGCGAATTCATCGAGGATGTTGCCCGTACCATAACCGCCAACACCGGAACAGATGATCCTTTTTGGAGCAGCTCTGCAGCATCCTGTCTGTACGGCCTGATCCTGTGTCTGTTCCGCTACTGCAAGGAATACGATAAGCCGGACGAGGCCGTGAACATCGGAAACCTACTCACGCTACGCCGCGAAATGTTCGCCCAAAAGGCCCGGTTTTCTTCTGCCCACAATCCCATTTGGGAGTGGGCCAAGAAAGACGAGCTCATCGCTGCCAGCATGACCGGCACGGTAGAAACGGCCTCCGATACACAGAAAGGGATACTATCCGTATTGGATCTCGGCTTGAAAATGTTCATCATTTCTCCTTCGCTAGTGGACATGCTGAGTCACACTACCTTCTCTTTTGACCGTATTGCGCAGGAAAAGACCGCCGTCTTTCTCCTTACGCCTGACGAAAAAACAACTTACCATCGTCTTGTGTCTCTTTATATTTCACAGTCGTATCAACAGCTTGTACAATTTGCGGACCGCAGCGGCGGTAAGCTGCCCGGACGGGTCAATTATGTTTTGGATGAGTTCAGCTCTCTGCCTTCCATCGGCGGATGCGATTTTGTTCAGTATCTTGCTGCGGGCAGATCCCGCAATCTGCGTTTTATCCTTTGTCTCCAGAGCAAAAATCAGCTGGTGCACACTTACAAGGAAAATGCGCAGACCATCACCGCCAACTGCACCAACTGGATCTACCTGTTCTCGCGTGAACTGGAACTGCTGAAAGACATCTCTGCGCTCTGCGGCGAAAAGAAAGACCACACCCCCAACCTGTCCATCTATGATCTCCAGCAGCTGGACAAAGAAAAGAATCAGGTGCTTCTTCTCTCGGCCCGCTGCAAGCCCGCCATCGTCAACCTGCTGGATATTTCGGGCTATGCCCCCGCCTATCCGGTGCTTCCCATCAAAACGCCGACAAGAGGTGTTCGTGTTTCTCTGGATTTCAGTGAGATCCAAAAAGAAGAACAAAGGTCAGACCGGTTCTCGGGTTCCAGCAATCCTTTATTTGACCCGTTCTCCCCGGATTCCGATACACCCGAATCTGACACAAAGTCTGCCAGCTCCGATAAACTTGATCTGGACGCAATGCTGGCAGACATCGATCGGAAAATTGCGGAGATCGATGCGCAGGAAAAAGCCAAAAAAACCGATCCATCTGACAACGAAAGCGAGGTATAAACCATGGCATACGAGACAGAATACACCGACTTTGATCCTCAGGAGGATTCTTCGGCCTGCCTGACCCTCGGCCTTGCCACCGATATCGTGGAGAGCCGTTATCTGCGGGACTTTTCCACGGCAGAGCCCGAGGAAAAGCAGCAGATCCTGAAAGACCTCACGACTTTTTTGGAGCAGCTTCTGCGTCAGCCCCAGATCAGCGGCAGTGCGGATGCGTGGCATAATCTATGCGTCGTTCTGGCACAGTGCGATCTCTATAACTTAGCCTGCATTACGCTGGAGCGCGGACTGGACTTTTATCCCAAGAGCGTCGATCTTCTGGCCGACTATCTGCAATACGGCATGGAGTGCGGTCAGGGAGAACGCTGCAAAGCCGTTTGCAAGACGCTGGTAAAAATTCCCAAGTCCTTCTGGACATGGAGAGGCTATCGCTTCTTGATCGGGTACGAGACACAGCTATCCCTTTCCGGAAGCGAAAAAGAGCTGGAAAAATACAAAGCCGAGATCGATCAGCTGCTGAAGCTGTACCGCCAGCAGTTCCCGGATGACGAGGGCAGTTACGACTGCGAAGCCGATGTCTGCCGGGATTTCAATGACCACCGACGGGAAGAAGCTGTCCTGCGGGAAGCACTGGAAACGTTGAAGGTCGCACCCAAATGCGCCATGCAGCTGGCCGTGATGCTCTTTGAGCGCGGTGAATATCAGGAGGCTCTGCGCCACGCACAGCGCGCATTGAGGGACTCCATCCAGACCCAGATGGGCGTCAACGAGGCGCATCTGTCCTACCTGAGCGGCCTTGCCAAGTTTGCCATTTTGCTGCTGGACGAAGAGGCCAACGGCTACCCCGAAGCTGCTGTGCTGGATATCTATACCGACTTTGAAACCGCCCTGCGTCAGGGCCTGAACTCCACCTACCGCAGCACCTTAAAGCAGCGGGCCATCCGGCTTGTCGTAAAGTCGAAGATCAACGTTCCCTCCGACTGCGAAGAACTGAATTATCTGCTCAACTGATCTGAGCCGTTTCTTGCAAAAGATCCCACTTCCGACCGGAAGCGGGATCTTTTTTTGCTGTTCAGATGATAAAACCGGGTCGCTGTGCGTTATAGAGAGCGAAAGGCAGAGAACAGACTCCCCCGGCGGGCAGAAGTCCGCCGGGCCGGACCCCTGCAAAAAAAAGGAGGTCGATTTTTTATGTACCACATCCCGGAAGTAAGCGTCAGCGTAAACGGCAAGGAGCAGATCATGAGCGTGCTGAGCCGCGATCTGATGTCCAAGCGCACCATTTATCTGAACGGCGAGATCAACGACGAAGCCGCCCTGAGCATCATCACCCAGCTGCATTATCTGGAGGACAATTCTCAGGAGCCTATCACCCTTGTGATCAACAGCCCCGGCGGCTCGGTCTCGGCCGGGCTGGCCATCTACGATGTCATGCAGGCGCTGTCCTGCCCGGTGACTACGGCCGCCGTCGGGCTGGCGGCCTCCATGGCGGCACTGGTGCTGGCAGCCGGCACGAAGGGCCGCCGCTATGCCTCGCCCAACAGCCGCATTATGATCCATCAGCCGCTGGGCATGGCGCAGGGGCAGGCCACCGACATTCAGATCGCCGCAGAAAATATCCAGCGCACCAAGTACAAGCTGGCCGAGCGCCTCGCTGTCCATTCCGGCCACACGGTCCAGGACATCCAGCAGGATTGTGAGCGTGACAGCTGGATGGACAGCAGCGAGGCTTTGCGTTACGGTCTGATCGACCACATCGGTTTTCCTTGCAAGGAAGAACAGGAGGCAGCAATATGAATCAAATTCCCGCACCCATCGGCATGGAGCCTCTGGTGGACGCAGTGCAGCAGTGCTGCCTCCGCGCCCAGCAGTATCATCGTCTCGGCATCCAGCCCGGGCATTTCATCCTGACACTGGATGAAGGCAACGGCCGCACCACCGCAGCCAACTACCTGAGCCGTGCCTTTGCGCAGGCCGGTGTACGCAGCTTTGGCGGACTGGATCTGATGCTGGAATATCAGCTGGACGGCAGCATGGATCAGCTCTGCCAGACGCTGCGCAGCATCCGCGCCAGCGCCGTGTACACCAACGAGTACGAGGGTGTCATTGCCTGGGACATCACCGTTCTGGCCGCACATTTCGGCGAAGAGCAGACCCGGCTGTTTTTCCGCGAGCTGCCCAGTATGGCAGCGCATGCCACCCTGCTCTTTTTCCTGCCGTCGGCACCGAACCGCAGCCAATTGCTCCTGATGGAAAAGATCAGCGCCCTGCTGGACCCGAATCAGATGCACTGGGTCCAGATCCCGCCCTATTCCGAGCAAACGCTGGCCGGCATCACCCGCCAGACGCTCATCGATCAGCTGAACATCCGTTTGGAAGATCTTCCCGAAACGGATGCGATCCTGCAAAAACTGGTGCACCAGACCGGCACCCGGAACGCGCGTCAGGCAGTGCGGCTGGCCTGCACGCTGGCCCAGCAGGCTGATTTTTCCGAGTTTATTCCGCTGCTGAAGCTGAAAACCCTGTATTCTTCTCTGAAAAAGGAGGTTCGATAATATGATCCGTGGAGAAAGCTGGACAAAACCGGAGAATATCAAAGCAGCGCTGTCCCTGGCGGGGCAGGCGGGCGGCGGCCCGGTGCTGTACTGCGAAAACAACCGCTGCTGGGTGCACGCCGGGGAGAGCAACGGCATTTTTCTGGGTGTGACCGGTGCCGGAAAGTCCTTTTGCGGCACCCAGAATCTGGTGCGCAGCCTGATCGAGGCGCAGGAGTCCTTTTTGGCTGTTGACCCCAAAGGCGAGCTTTACCGCCGCAACGCCTGCCGGATGAGCAAAGACTATACCGTACATGTCATCGATTTCCGCAATATGCTGGCATCCGAGTGCGTCAATGTGCTGAGCGCCCCTGCGGAGCTGTACTTATCCGGCGACCCCATGCGCATGAAGCAGGGCGGCGAAATGCTGGAAGATCTGGCATACACGCTGTATGCAGAAAGCAAGAGCGATCCCTTCTGGATCAACAGTGCACGCTCGGTATTCATTGCCGCAGCCTATGCACTGATGGAGTGCGCCCAACCGGAAGAGATCAACATCGCCAGTGTCCAGAACCTGATCATGCAGGGCGACCGGCACTATTCCGGCCACGGCAGCACCGTTTTCGGCCGGGACACCTATCTGGAGCACCTGATGCATCATCTGCCGGAAGATTCCATCGTGAGCAGTGAGCTTTACAGCTATATCAGCACTGCCTCGGATACGCGCGGCGGCATCCGCTCCACAATGCTGGAGGGTCTGTCCCGTTTTCTGCGCAGCAATGTGCTGCGCGGCTTTATTGCCAACGATGATCTGCACATCAACGAGCTGGACGGGCAGAAGCCTTTGGCCATCTGGCTGATCCTGCCTGACGAAAACCCGATGTATTCTCCACTGGCCGCAGTCATCATCGACCAGATCATGCGGCACTTCGTCAGCCTTGCGCAGGAGAAATATAATGGCCGCCTGCCCCGGCGGATGAATTTTCTGCTGGAAGAAGCCGGCAACATCGGCCGGATCTCATCGCTGAGCCGCATGATGGCAGCCGGGCGCTCCCGAAACATCCGCACTTTCATCGTGCTGCAAAGCCTCAAGCAGCTGGAGACCATTTACGGCGAGTCCGAAGCGGAGACCATCCGCTCCAATGCCGACCTCACGGTGATGTACCGCACCAACGACCTCTATACTCTGGAAAAAATGAGCAAGCTCTGCGGCGACCGTGTGTCGGACGACCGCGTGGAGCACGATTCCTGTTCGCTCATCACGCCGGCACAGCTGGCCTCCCTGAAAACGGGGCAGGCACTGGTCATTCTGCATGGAAGCATTAAGTTCGTGACCGAACTGCCTCCCTGCACCATGGCCTTTGACCCCAGCGGCTGGCAGGAGCCCCAGCCCCGGCAGGATCTGCCGCCGCACCAGAAGCCGAAGCTGTTTGATCTTGTCCATTATGTGGACAGAAAAGAGGACCCATTGCTGGACCTTATCGAGGAGTATGAAAGCACGGCTGACGACCTCTGTTCTTTCACCACCAGCTTCCTGCAGGACTCCCACCCGAAGCATCCGTTCGACCTTGACCCCAGCAAGAAATATCAGGTCGTGATCCAAAGCTGGAACGGTCGCTTTATGCGCGGATTAAAGATCCTGAAGGATCACTATCACAGCTCCTCTCTCTCTGACCTCAAAAACGCCGTAGAGACCCTGCCGTACGCACTTCCGTTTGACGACAAAGCCGACGCGGAAAAGATCTATCATCAGTTGAAAGAAGAGGACATCAAGGTGGAGCGCTTCGGCTTTGAGGCCGATGACGCATGACCCCTTTGCCGCAAAGGAGGAATCATCATGAAGTTCAACAAAGAGACCCTTGCCGGCGCAGTTTTCGTGGTTTTTCGCGTTCTGCTCTGGCTGCCTGTGCTGGCAGCGGCGGCGTTTTTCGGCGCGGCGCTGGGCGACCTGCTGGTCTTTTTCGCTGCGGAGCATCTGTCCCCAGCAACTGTCGGCATTCTGGCAGGCCTGCTGACGCTGGCTGTTGTGCGCAGCAAGACCCCCTTGCATACGCCGTTCGAACGGATGGAGCAGTTCAAGCAAAAGCATCACCTTGACCGGCTTGCTTCCTTTCAGCTGGAGTTCACCCTGCTGTGCATGGTCGCTTTCTTTCTGAGCATCTCCGGCATCGCAGTTTTTTCTGCCGCCTTTGACAGCCTGTGCGCCGAAGGTCTCATTGTCCCTGTCGGGTGGATCGTGTGTACCTGCCTGTGCCTTTTTGTCTCTTCCTTTTTCATCTTCAACCTTTTTGATCTGGTGATCCTCTGGAGCGCGCTCTCCATCCTTGCAGTAGGCTGTGCGCTGCTCGTCAGTTTTACCTCATACGCCGTATATGTGCCGTTGACTGCGGTTTTTGGCGCTGCCGCCCTGTTTCTGGGCGCAGCGGCGGGGCCTGCCTTTCTGAAAAAAATGGAAGATGACGCCGCGCTGTTTTGTATGTTGCGCCGGCTGCGGCTGGCAGAAATTGCCGTCTATCTGCTTTTCCTGCTGCTGGGGCAGAATGGCATGCTTGCCCTTTCCGGTCTGCGCATCAACCTGTTCCTCACAAGCATGATTTTTCCTCTGATCGTACTGGAGTTCTGCACCCTTGCTTTTTTGCAGCCCTTCCGGCATCGTCGGCTGGAAGCCTGTTTTGCGGCATTGTTCCACTGCATCCTGCTTTACTGCGGAGGCTGTCCCGGCGGAGATCTGCTCCTGACCGCAGCGCTCTGTGTACTGGTTCTTCTGGTCACTGCGCCGCAGCCTTGTGGAACGCGTTCTGTGACTGGTGCGGCGGGCAGTTTGCAGTCGGTCCCCGCGGGCCTACATGGTCGGAAGTCGCCGCCAATCAGCACTGGCTTCTGGTCGTCAGCTCCGGCAGCGCCGGCACGAACAAAACCACTCTGGCTTTCTTTGGGCAGATCCTGATCGCGGCAAATCGTCTGGGGCCCGCTGCTGCGGTGCTGTTTGCCGCACTGCTGGCCCTGCTGCTGTTGGGCGGTATGGCAGCAAACCGCGGCGATTCCCGCCGCAGCACCATGGCGGTGCTCATTGTGAGCTTTTTTGCCACCCAGATGCTGCTGCACACCCTGGCCTGCACAGGCGTGCTGCCCAGCTTTCTTGGCCTGAACCTGCCCTGGCTGGACGAATACTCGATCAACGGACTGCTTGCCCGCTGCGGCTGCATGTTCCTTACCGGACTGTTGATCGCACCCCCGCAGACCGCTGCGCAGCCGCTTTTGCTGCCGGAGCAAATTGAAATGGAGGAGGAGATCCGCTATGACGAAGCATAAGATCAGCCGTCGTGATTTTCTGGCCGCTCTGGCTGCCGGTACCGTTGCCGCCACGGCCTGTGGGCTGCATCGGACGTTTGCAGAAGCCAGCCACACCTTTGAATACTGGGTGCTGAACCGTGAACTGTCCTTCCGCAGAACACGGGAAGGCATCATTTACAGCTGCGAAGGCTATCCGCTTACCGATGGCGAAACTTCCTCTCCGGGATTCGACAATCAGACGCTGGACCCGGCGTTTGACTGGTTTCTGGGCCGCAATTTTGGCGATCCCGACAACGGTTTCGGCCTGCGCCACATCCTGTACGACACCCTGTATGATCCGCAGCTGGGCACAAACGGCTACGGCCAGCCGGTCTGCCTGAGCCTGTCCCAACCGCTGCAGGATCTGGTGTATTATCAGCTGCCCCAAAAAGACTCCTCATTCGGCGTCGGCCGCTGTTTTACCATCGTGCGCCAATCCGGCGAAACGAAGGCTTGGGCAGAAAATTCTCTTTCACAAAGCGTCAACGACCTGTTGTTTTATTACTGCCCCGCAGTCAGCTATTCCTCGGGTGCAAACGTCCTGTGCAATGTGTCCGGGGCTTTGGAGATCGTCACCACTGCCGCACTGCTGGAGTATGATATCCCCTTTGCACCGGATGCTTCCGCAGAGGAAAAAGCTGCACTGGCGGCAGAAGCTCTGGACAGCAGCTGCTACTGCGATGTGCTGCGGCGCTATCTTGCCCCGGAAGGACTGCTGTGCCCGCTGCCCAACGGCGCACTTTTGCAGACAGACGGCGGCTTTTTGTTCAACGACGAAGATCTTGCCACGCAGGAAGCTTTCCGTGCCGCTTATTCCCGCATCGCGAATGGTGCCGTGCTGTGCAGCCTGCTGCTGCCCCTGCTGTGGATCGAAAGCGTTGCGGATGGCTGCCTGCGTTTTCAGTTCGAATGCCTTGCGCCGAACGATTTTCGGCGCACAGAGCATGGCACGACCCCGGCCAACAGCACTCGGCAGGTCAGGCTGCCGGAAGAAAAGCAGGCACAGCTGGCCGAAGTGTTCCGGCACCGGGCCGAGCGTTTGGGTCTGCGTGCACCCGAGGGCGCACAGCTGGCGGCTGTGGACACCGGCATCTGCCGTACAGAAAACGGCGAGGAGATGCACTGCCTGTATCTGCACTGCAAGCTGCCCTCCGCTGAGACCGGTTACAGCATCCTGCTTGGGCGGGCATCGAATGCCGATCAGAACCTTCTCCGTGATGCACAGCAGATTCTGGATACGCTGGCCGGGTAGCGCGAAATATGAACTTTCTGTGAAGTTTTTTGCAAGAAGTCATCCTTCTGTGTCGGATTTCGTTCATGAGGGTGAACGAACCACCCCGGAGAACCAAGGAGGCGAACCGACATGAAGCATGACCGCAGACAAACGCCCCGCGAGGCCGTCGATTTGAACAACATCGACGATGATGCGCAGGGCACTGCACCACAGGAACAGAACCGGCTCCGCATCGCGCTGGGCCATACAGCAGCGGGGGTCCTGCTGCGCTGGCTGAGCTGCCTTCTTTTGTTTTGCGTTTTGTGTCTCGCCGCCCTTTTCCTTCCGGTCGCGGAAGGCTTTGTGCAGCTGCTGCAAGCGCTGGCAGCGTTCCCCGCCATGCTGCCGCTGCTGCGGGATGCCGGGATCGGCTTTGTATACCTGACAGCTATTCTGGCGGGCTGCGGCGTGGCCGGAAAGCTCTTCTGCCGGCTCTGGAAGAGCCACTGTCTGGACAGGCTGCTGGACGGCCTTATCGCCCTGCGTTTTTTGGATATCCATTCGATCGATAAAAACGAGCAGTTCCCGGAGCCAGACAAAGGCAAGCCGAAGCCCAAACCTGCTGCCCCGCCGGAAGAAAAGGATGCCATTCCTTCCGACCTGAATGGTCTGCTGGACGACCTGTTTAAGGCCGCCCCTTCCGCGCAGCCGCAGGACGTGGACGAACCACCCACCCGCATCCAGAAAGGAGCATGAGGAGATCATGACGGACAAAGAAAAAATCAGCTGGCGGCAGCAGGCCAAGCTCTGGGTCTTGCAGGGCATCCTTCTGGTTGCTGCGGGCATCAGCCTGTTCAGCACGATGGCGGGTTTTCATACCGTGTTTTTTCCAAGCTCGGCGATGGTGGCGGTGCTGGCCAGCCTGCTCGTGCAGGGTATCGAGCTGGTCTGTGCGGAGCGCTTCCATCTCGCCGGCTGCGCCGCGTTCTTGCTCTCTGTGGCATTCAGTGCTATGAGCTTTATCAACATCGGCACACCGACCTCTGTATACATGCGCCACGCCATGACCACATTAAACAGCGCCTACTCCACTCAGCTGTTGCCCGATGTGCAGTCCGCTATTTCTTCCGACATGGGCAGCCTATACAGCACGATTTCCGGTGAACTGACAGCCCTGCGCACCGAAGCACAGGTCATGCAGGAACAGAACACTGCCAACAACATGCTGACCGAAGGGGATTACGACCTCATCCGCAGCCGCTATAACGATGCCCAGAAGAAGCAGACCGAATACTTTGAACTGGAACAGCTCATCGCATTTCTTCAAGATAATGACCTCGAACGTGCATACGCTCTGATGGATGCCATTGAAGCAGAAGCGGGAAGTGGCGCCACTTTGAAGAAACTGAAGGCCGACGTCCGCTCCCTCCGCATCCGGTTGCAGGCTCTCAACGCAGATGCCGCCACCACCGCAGAAGAGACGGCTCACGCCATCCAATTACTCCTTGCACAGGCCAGTGTTGATACATCGGCATTGTCCGAGCAAATCAACAAGCTCATTACCGCCGCTCTGAACGCCGGGCTCAAAACCGACCCGCTCCCATTGCGGGACCACCTTGAACGCTATCTTCAGCTTGCAGAGCTCAACCGAACGGTCTCCGAACGCGTCTCTGCGGAAGCGGCATTGCTGGAGAGCGTCGAGCAGGCCGCTGGCGACCCAGATGCCGATGCTGCATGGCAGCAGGTGCAAGATGTGTGGAGCCACGAGCTCGGCAGCCTTCGCACGGCGCTGGCCGGGTCGGTGCTGTCCACCCGGACGAAGCACATGGAGACGATCGATGAGCTTACCAGACAGATACTGGAAGGCGACCGCACCCTCGTGCAGAAGGCAATCACAATGCTGTGGTATAACCACGACCTCACCTCCTTTGCCGGCTGTGGGCTCGCTTTTCTGTTGGATGGAATTTCTGTCTACTGTGTCCAATCCGCCCTTGAAATCCGCCGACAGATCGCCCGGAGCCGCGCTTCTTCCGCCAAGGCTGAAAGTGCCGCCTGACAGCTGTATTTCCCATTCAAAAAAGAGGAGTGATCGATAATGAAACTACTGTTGCTCGTTGTTTGTATCATTGTTGCCCTGCTCATTGTCTTCGTATTGCTGGTGATGCTGTATCACAGCAACGGTCGCACTGAGGTCCAGCGCAAAAGCGCACAGTTCAAAAAGGACGTCGAAAACCGGCTTCAATATGCCGTGCATTTGGGCGATGATACATTCATTCTTGACAAACAGGACAAGCTGCTGGTGTACCAGAAAAGTGCGAGAGACCCCTCGAAGTTTCTGCCCGCACAGGTCATCGGACTGCCATCCAGTGGCGATTTCATCTCGATCATTCCCTTTGGCGGACTGCCCAGCGAAGGCTGTTGTAATTACTTGACTTTGCGGGACGGTTATAATGCCAAGTTTATCTCCCATGACGCACCCCTTTTAATCTATCGCAGTCAAAAAGACGATCACTATTACTTGAAGCTGAACGGAAACAACCAAAATGCCAGTCGTTTTCAGGGGAAGGTCATCGAGGATGAGATCGCACTGGATCAAGTGCTCACCAAGGACCCCAGTCACGCCAAGCTCTTTGCGCTGTGTGGCAGCCCGCTGGCCTTCGTGCTGCTGCCCGGCGATGAACCGGAGACAGAGCCGCAGAAGGCAGACCTCAACAACATTGAAACCGAGCCCCCCAAACGCTCCATGGGGGACAAAATCCAAGACCTGTTCCATCAGGCCGATGCAGCACCGAAAAAGCAGTCCCGCCCGACATTCAAAAATTGATTCCGCCGCCGAGAGGAGGAAGGCCGCATGTTCCGTCATAAGCATAAGCACCCTGCATTCAAAGCCCTGCGCGACACGGTGGCCTTTGTCGTTCTCTGTGTGGCGCTGCAAGGCTATGTTGCCCGCACGGACGGCGCAGAAGCCGCTGCGGCTTTCCGCACCGTATGGCCAACGCTCGCTTTTTTCTGTTCCTGTGGTGGTGCCTTGCTGGTTTACTGGGCTGGTGCCGCCCTTCCGCTGCGTGTGTCCGCCCTCTTCAGTGCCATGGGCATGGCCTTGCAGGTAAGCCTGCACCCCGCAAACGCAAATGAACTGAAGATTTTTTGCCTGCTGGCCTTTGTGGGCTGCATCTGCACCGCCCTTGTTTTTGCACTGCTGCGCGTGATGCCGCAGACGCTTATCTATAATTTATGCGTTGCAGCAAGCGCCATATCCTTTGTCTTTTTGAGGGTCTTCTCTAAACCAATCAATAGCACATACGCGTGGGTGTCTGTTGCTGGACACAGTTTCCAATTGACAGAGGCGCTCAAGCTGATCCTTGTCATCGGCTTTTCTGCCGCCGTCACCAATGATGCCTGGAACGAAGGGGTCCGCTTCCGCGCCGCGCTGCTGCTGCTCGCCGTATACGCCGGAGGATTTTTTGTACTAAACGAGCTAGGCACGCTGCTTGTCTGTCTTCTGGATTGCGGGGTCATGGCGCTGCTTTATTGTTCGATAAAGCACACGCTTTCCCTCATTGCGTTTGGTGCCCTGACGGGTGGGGTAGGGTATGCGTTTTTAAAGCTGTGCAGCGGGATGCAAAACCCGGCAGGGCCTTTTCGGCTTGGCCAGCTGGTATACCGCAAACTAGCCGTCCGGCTGCACTATTTTGGAATCAGCGATTTTTCCACGCTCTCATCAAAAGAGGTCAGCAGCTCCGCGTACCAAGCGTATACCACATGGCGCTCGTTGCTTCTGGCTCGTCCCATGGGGGCCTCGCCCTACCGGGTCAGCACACCGGTAGCAGATTCCGATTTGATTTTGGCAACACTGGCGAATAGGGGCGGCTGGATTTGTCTGCTGCTGGCTCTTTTCGGAACGTTTCTGCTTATTATAGCAAGCCTGTTACTGAGTACGCGCTGCGGAGGCTGGCTGAGCTGTGTGGGCACCGGTGCAGGCTGCGCTGTCGGTTTGTCCGCAATTCTTAATCTCTTCTCTGCCACAAGTCTTCTGCTCATCGGCATCCCGTTCCCGTTTTTAGGCGCTGGAGGCAGTAATTTCTTGATCTCGTGGGGATCAATCACCCTGTTGCTGTGCAGCACCATTCCTACACGGCAGGGCAGCCGGGAGCTGCTCGCTGCATCACAAATCACGAAGGAGGATGTATCATGATGAACCGCCGTCTATTTCTCAGGCTGCTTTTGGCCCTCTGTTCCGCAGTGGGAATGTCCGCAAGCGTTTTGCTGCTGCTGGAACGCCTCGGGCTTCTAGACAGTGCCCAGCGGCCCCAGATCGAAGCGCAGCGCGCCGAATTTGAGAAAGCCGCCCGGAAAGCAAACACCATCGAGGGCGCGATCATCTCCCGCGATGGGATCCCTTTTACAAGCGCTTCGGAGCCCGGAAAGCCCGCACTGGTGACCGCACTCTGCTACAGTTCTCTTGTTGGCTACAGGACTTCCACTTCCTCTTCCGGCCTGCGCCGTGAATTTGGTGATACACTCTATTACGCACGGGAAGAGGGGGGCGGCACCGCAGACCGTCTGGTCATAAGCATTTGCGCAGAGCTCCAGCAGATCGCATACGATCTGGTAAAGGGGCAGGGAAGAGGCGTGTGCTGCGTAGCGAATGCCCGGACCGGCGAAGTCTATGCATTGGCGTCCTGCCACGGGGACGTGGAATTTGACGCAAATCATTTTTCGCAGAACTTTTCGTTATATACAGAGACAGAAGGCTATCTTCTCCCCCCATGGCTGGATGTGAACCCTCCCGGCTCCGTAGCAAAGATCTTGACAAGTGCCGCCGCTGTGGAAGCCGGCGTGGATCTGACGTATGAGGACAGCACAGGGGAGTACAAAGGGATCCGCACCGCCTCGCGAGCTCCGGGCGGTTCTCTGGATTTGTACAAGGCAGCCAGAACGAGTAACAATCCGTATTTTGCGGTACTCGCGGACAGAATGAGCCTTAGCGATTTGCTCCGCGCACAGGAAGCCTTTGGCATCAACCAGAACTTTCTTCGTCTTGGCACCTCCGTTCTCCCGGCAGAGAGCACCCTGACCGCCGACTCTGCCCGCAGTGAAGCACGGCTCCAAGCCATCGGGCAGGGCGGTCTCTCGGTCTCACCGCTGACATCCATGGCATGGCTAGGTGCAGTGGCCACGGGCGAATTGACGACCCTCCGCATTGCAGACCATTTTGAGCACCCCCTGCCTGATGGAAGCACGGAGGAGACCCCTCTGCCGGAAGCATACGAGGTCGAGCACCGCAGCTTGAACCTCCGTCCCGAGACCCTGACGACCTTACAGGACGTCTTTTCGGAAACGGCAAAATCCTATGGGTTGGCGCTTTCAGGAAACGCCCGCGTATTCGGCAAAACCGGAACGGCGCAGGTAGGCACTTCCGGGCTTTACACCATCTATCTGGCGTTTTCTCTGGTCTACCCGGACGGCAACGCCTATGAAGCCGTTTTAATGAGGGAAAAGTCCAGCGAAATGAGCAGTGTACTGAAGCCGCTGGCAAAACAATTGCTTGCCGCCATCGACCGTCTGCATCCCGCGTGGGAGGAAACAACATGAAAATTAAAATCAGTGCCTGCACCGCCAAAGGTTCCCACATCGAAAATCAAGACTGCCTTTGTGCCACCGGCTTATGTCCCGAACAGACAAGCTTCTGGGCTGACCGGAAGGAAGTGGAAGTTCCCTTTCTTTATGCCGCGGTCTCTGACGGTATCGGCAGGGGGGCAGCGAGCCAGTACCTCGCGCGCCTTGCCTGTGAAACATTTGCCAAGGCCGTTGAAACTGCCTCCCACGGTTCTCTTTACGACATTCCGGGCGGCGGCGAACTCCATGCTGACCTGCCTTATCGCGGGGTCCTGAAAGGCGCCCATACCGTATACGACGCTTTGCAGACCCTCCACGCAGAAGGCGGCTGTACACTGACCGGCTGCTGCCTGACTGCCCCTGCTCCAAACCCGGACCCGGATGTCCAGCCGCACACACACTTCTTTTCGATGGCCTCGGTCGGTGATAGTGCCTGTTTCTGGTATCGACCGCACCGGCAGGTGGGCGAACCGGTTCAGCTCCTTAATTACCCGCAGAACCTATTTTATAGCCGAAAGAAAGCGGGGCTTGCGACCAGCGTTTTCGAAAAGCGGATTTTACAGTCCTTTCTTGGAATGCCAGCGGAAAAGCTGGAGCGGTCACGGTGTATCCAGATCGTTAATATAGACGATGTGTGGCCGGGCGACCGATTTTTGCTTTGCAGCGACGGTGTTTATGGGCAGCTGCCGGAAGCACTGCTCAAAAAGCTGCTGGGGATGCGGTGGGTCTCCGCAAACACATTAGTAAACGCCGCCACGTTCGTCCCGCACAGCGATAATGCCACCGCTGTGCTGATTGATATCTTGTAAAAAAGCAGGGGGAAGTTTTATGGAGATCGTCAAGACAGAAGCGCAGGAGCGCGCCATTGTCCAAAAACTGGTGGACACCGCATGGCCCTCCCTCAACCCTGTGGTCGGGCAGGTTCTCGGGCGGGGGGGTCAGGCCACTGTATATGCAGATGGGCACAGCGAAGCGCTGAAGGTGATCGATACCTCTGTCTATCGGGACCCCGCCCGCCGGAAGGACGCCAACCGCCGGGGACGTTCAGAGATTTATTACCATCAGCAACTGACTGCCAAGACCGACACCGTGGTCAGGCTTTTCGATACCGCTTCCATCCCTCTCAGCCGCGAACGCGGTCAGGACGCCCCCATGTGCTTCCTTCTGCGGATGGAACTGCTCACACCCCTTGACCCCAAAAATCTGGTCGCACTGGACCCGGCAAACCGGGAGAAAGCCGTTCTGCAAATCATGCGAGACGTTTTAGAAGGACTGTGCCAGACCGAGGACGCAGGAATTGTACATAGGGACGTCAAATGCGGAAACATCCTCCTGCGGCACGATCCAGCCACCGGCCAGAGCCGCTTTGTGCTCAGTGATTTTGGCTTGGCAAGACCATTCCATACACGAACCGACCGAAGTTTCTTCACCGTCTGCGGTTCCAGCGACCACATAGCCCCCGAGATCATTCGGCGCGGAAAGCTTATTGCCGGCAGATCAGACATTTACAGCGCCGGTGTGATGCTGTTCCACCTGTTGTTCCCACAGAACGACGACTATTTTGATCCCGCTCTCTTCCGGCAGAAGTCCGCCGATTTTCCCTTCAGCCCGGAGATCAAAAGCCTGCTTTTCAGCCTGACCGAAGTTTCCCCCGCCAGCCGGCCATCCCCAGCCGTTGCACTGATCGAGGTAAACCGGCTTTTGATGCAGCGCGATGCGGAATATTTCCGCTGCATCCGACAGCAGCTCCTTTCCGATCTTGCTCAGAGCCGCCAGCCCGCTCCCGAATTAATGGCCGCCATGCCGGAAAGCGAAGCAACACACCTGCTCCGCGCCTGTTCCGCAGCGCTGGCCGATAACACACACCAGATGGCGGAGGAACTCCTTCGCGGTGCTGCCGCACAAAATAACAGCGGCTGTGCGCTGTACTATCTTGCCGTACTTTTTTCCAGAATCGCTCGTGCCGCCAAAAAGCGGCAGAACTTTTTCGTCTTTCTGCCAGTCGCGGGTACCTTCCCGCATGCAGCGCTCTAAAGGGTGAAAAAACCGATTCCGCATCATTTCTGAGCAGCATATTACTTGCCGTATAGGCATCAAATTTTAACGGCTCAACGGCTTCCCGGATGATCGGGCAAGCCGAACAGGCTCATCATGCAAACAACGAAAAACAGGGCGTTCCCCGACGGGGAACGCCCTGTTTTACATATCGCTATTGTCTGTGGTCTTTGGCAGGGTGCGTCCTATTCAGGGGCGCACCCTGTTTTTGTTTTGCCTTATTTCACTTTGTTTTGCAGTTCTTTTTTCGTTTCCCACAAGCTGTAAGCGCAGGCGATCACTTCCGATACCCAGAATGCAAACCATGCTTTTTCGATGCCCATAGCGCGGATGAGGAGCCACAGGCAGGGCAGCAGCACCACCAGCTGCCGCAAGGCACTGCCGATCATGTTGACCACGCCATTGCCAAGACCGGAGGCAAAGTAGCCGCACAAGATGGTGATGACCGCAAACAGAAATGTCACCGAAATGATGCGCAGGGCGGGCACGCCGAAGGCCAGCATCTCGTCACTGGCAGAGAACAGCCCCAGCAGCTGCGCCGGGAACAGAAGAAACACCGCTGTGCCGCACAGTGCAAACACTACGCCGGTGGGCAGCAGCACCTTCCACGCCTGCTTCACCCGGTCGGACTGCCCACTGCCATAGTTGAAGCCCACCACCGGGATGGCTGCCTGTCCTAAGCCGTTCACCGGCATCATCAGGAAGTTTTGCAGCTTATAGTAAATGCCAAAGAAGGCCACCGCCGTAGAGGACACCCCCAGCAGAATGCTGTTGACTGCAAAGGTCATGACGCTGCCGATGGCCTGCATCACGATGGTGGGCAGCCCGACCCATTCCACCTCGTGTACCCCCAGATTCCCGTAGACCACCAGTGCCCCCGCCTGAAACCGTGCCATATCGCATCCCTCGTTTTCCTTGTATGAAAAGGCTGCAAAAACAGACTTTCCAGCGTAATTTTACTCTTTACT
>ERZ773170.814-NODE-814-length-27872-cov-61.767229_pt1 | contig 27872 bp, 26 predicted proteins | sample MGYA00581002_ERZ773170 | MGnify/ENA primary metagenome ERZ773170 (study PRJEB29015, sample SAMEA2737811) | human gut metagenome | biome: human gut; feature: human-associated habitat; material: faeces | place: China | collected 2012 ... | reverse complement strand
GGATGTTGCTGATAGTTAAGCTTTTATCTTTTAAACGGTACAACTACCCTTTTTACAAGTGCAGAGAAAATGAACAACAAATGTAATATGCTTATTCTCAGCCTGTTAGCGATGAAGTTGTACCGCTCCTTTTAGCCTTTTTTGTAAGATTCTGCAAACAAATGCAATGCATTGTTTCTCAGCCTCTTCCGTTTCTTGTGTTACAGAACGCTTATCTGGTTGCAAAGATACAGATTTATATTGGATTAGAGCAAACTATTATCTTAAAAAATATTATTCCACAGTTGCTTTTTCGATAATTTTAATCGCACCACTTCATGTATCACAGTCAATGAGTTGCAGACAATGGGCAATGTGAACATGGTTTACATAATCTGAAAGCAGACAAGATACGCAAGCGCATATCGCATTACTTTGGCTTGCAACCAATTGTCTTAGAATCTTGGATAACGTCTATGACTGTGTTACGAAATGCCTGTTGACACCATTCAAGAGTGTGGAACAAAGTAAGCTCCATCATGCCTGTCTCTCCAAGAAGAATTGCTCATTCTACTAATCGCCCAACATCATACACTTTGGGGTAATATCGCCGTAAACGAAAGTTAAATACGTTAAATTTTGCCTATTTCGTACCTATATAGAATCCACACAGTTACTTTTCTACCGTTTAGAGCGTATAACACTGATAATCAACTAATAACAGATACTTCATCTAAATATAATATTAGGGACACAATGCTTTGACTTCTCTTGGGAAATCAAATTAAAGAATTCTTCGTAAGTTAACTTATTTACATCGGTGTCGTTATATTTCACCACGTATTTCTTCCATTCCTTGAAGAGACAAATAATTCGTTCTTGTGTAACACCATTATCCTTAATAAACCTGCAAGCAGAAAGAAGATATAGAGGCGGTAATCCTAACTTTGTTAGAGAATCGACCAAATCTACACCATATTTTTGTTTTGCACCATTGTAATTTTCAAATATTTTCATTAACTTTGTATCGATTTATATAAAAATCACAATACAATGAAATTTTTAGGTGTTTTTCAAAATCACAACTTACCAAAAATAGATATGCCAAAACTATTTGCCTATGTAGATAGTAGGGAGGTGATTGTAAGTTACAACAAAGAACAGCCATTCTATGTTGAACAAGTGTCTATTCTTATTGACAGAGAATACCAAACATACGCTGTTTTTGAATGTGGATTCATGTGTAGTTCAGATGAAGATGCAAAATCTTTCGGCAAGAATTTTACGCAAGCACTAATTGATTTTCTTAGATATTATCAAGAAATAGATGATAACATATCTACTTTTGGTTTGGATATACATCGAGATTGAGTATTTTTGGTTTGGAAATGGAATGCGAAATAAAAGTTTTGGTTTGGATATGTATCTGAAAAACTGTATTTTTGGTTTGGAAATGCTTTATTTTTACTTGTTTTCGTTTGGACTTTTGAAAATAAGTTGTATCTTTGCAGCATATTTTAAAAGATAAACGTATGTTTGAAAGAATCGCCATCCAATATCTTCGTCAATGGGCGAAAAAAGAAGATCGTAAACCGCTGGTCTTGCGAGGTGCCCGACAGGTGGGTAAGACTACATTGGTAAAGTTGTTTGCCAAGGAGTTTGATACCTATATTTACATGAACTTGGAGGAAAAGGAATATGTAGAACTATTTGCTGCAGACTATTCTTTCGAAGATTTATTGGCTGGAATATATCTCAAGGCCAACAAACCATTAGATTTCGGAAAACGTACCTTGATCTTTATTGATGAGATACAAAATGAGCCAAAAGCCGTGCAAACCTTGCGCTACTTCTATGAGAAGCATCCTGAAATTTATGTGATAGCTGCTGGTTCTTTGTTGGAAAGTCTGATGGGACGACATATCTCTTTCCCTGTCGGCCGTGTAGAATATATGACTTTGCATCCATGTACTTACGTGGAATTTCTTCGTGCCATGGGACAGAAACTGATGGCTGACAGTATTGAAAACATGTCCTTGCCAGCTTCTTTGCATCTTTCTGCCATGGAGTGGTTCAAGAAGTATATGATTGTGGGAGGTTTGCCGGAGGCGGTAGCCAATTATGCAAAGTATATGGATATTGTCAGACTGAATGAGGTGTTTAATGCCCTGCTTTCTGGGTATAGGGACGATGTGGAAAAATACGCCAGTAAACCCAAGGAGCAAGATGCTATCCGATACATTTTGAACTATGGCTGGACATTTGCAGCACATCGCATCCAGTTTTCCAAATTCACAAGTTCTTCTTTCAAGGCGACAGAAGCAGGCAATGCTTTCCGGATATTAGAGAAAACACTTTTGTTGGAGTTGGTATATCCTCAAACTTCAGCATCATTCCCTATTTTACCCGACTTGAAGAAAAGTCCTAAATTATTATGGATTGATACGGGGTTAGTGAATTATGTTGCAGGTATGCAAGAAGATTTGCTATTTAGTAAAGATTCCGATGAACTTTGGAATGGTGATATTGCTGAGCATATCGTAGGGCAGGAATTGTTGGGCTCAACATTTATGTTTGGTGAGAAAAGAATGTTTTGGGTGCGTGAAGCCAGGAACTCTCAAGCAGAAATCGACTTCTTGATTAGATACAAATCGCATCTGATTCCGATAGAAGTAAAGACAGGCAGCAATGCCAAACTCCGTTCCTTGCACCTTTTTATGGAAGAGTCGAAAGAGAAGGTGGCATTGCGGCTATGGAATGGTCCGATGACATCGGATACAGTAACGACTCAGAAAGGTAAGTCTTTCACTTTGTATAATATTCCATTATATTATGCCGGATATCTGCAGGTGTTCTTGGATAGAATAAGCGATACTCATCCTTGTAATAAATAAGATTCTGTAGATGGTTGGCTAAATTAATATGGTTCATGCACGTTAATTTGTTTTTTGATGAAAATGTATCAAAGTATCATTTTTTGATATTCAATATCGTTATAACTAATTGATATAATACCAGTTATCAATAATGATACTTCTCTTGAAATATAACATAAAGTATCATAGAAGTATCATAAAAGTCTCATTTTAAGCGAAAAATGTCATTTTCGATGCAGCATTTTACCTTATTCCACGTTATTAAGATAATCAATCATTAAGCCAACTTACGCAAATGGGAAGTTAAAGAAGTTAAAGAAGTTCGTGCCCACCACATGATCCCTTACGGACCGACGGATGGGCATCCGCTGAACAACCAGCGGGCATCAACAGAACAAGCCTTGGGCACACACTGCCAATACGGTGGGCAACGAATGCCCAAATAATAAAATTTATTTGGGCGCTATCATTTCTATTTCCAACAAGCATTCAAAGAAAACATAATGAAGAATACCTGCATGGATGCACATCTCTATCCTGCCGCCGAGATAATCTACTTTCTGAAAAAGCAGATCGGTTCATCGTTGAAAGTAAGCAGCTTGATTTGATTCGGACGAAAATTGGAAAACATGACGCAATTGATCCACAAACGTTTCTCCGATGGAATGAAGCATCTGATAAAGAAAAGGTAAAGCAGAAGACTGGGAAAAGGCTGAAAAAGCCAAAAAAAACAGCCTAAAATGAGACTTTTATGATACTTTTATGATACTTTTTGCAACAAAACACAAAAAGTATCATTTATTATATACGCCTACTAATCAATGTATTACAAATATTTTTTAGTCAAGAATGATACTTTGAGACTTTTCTTTCAAAAAAACTACGTAACGTTCTGCCAAGCCTCTATCTATCATAATTGATTTCCACGAACAGACATTATTCGACATTTTACAGGAGTGGTAACTACGATTTCATTATTTTATAACTGCTCACAATTTGTGACTGGTTTATTGTTATCTATATTATTTGCAATATTTATGTCTTCATTTTGAGGTATCTGCATTGGAACAAAAAAACAAAAGGGAACGACCCCTCACGGACCATTCCCTTTCCAACATTATGTACGAGAAAAAAATTAGTTGTTCTCAGGACGAAGTTTACGTACAGTAACACCAGCCTGCCACATCTCTTTGTTGCGCATAGCCTCGAGTTCTGCGTTCAACTTCTCACGGTAGTCAGGCTGAGAGTTCTTGTCGATAGAAATCTGTGCCTCATTACCTGTCTTAACAGAGTAATACAACCACTCCATAACTGGCTTGATAGCCTCGCGGAAACGAGGAGCCCAGTCGAGCGCACCACGCTGTGCAGTAGTAGAGCAGTTAGCATACATCCAGTCCATACCCTTCTCACCGAAGAGAGGGCCAAGGCTCTGTGTCAGCTCCTCAACAGTCTCGTTGAAAGCCTCTGATGGTGAGTGACCATTCTCACGGAGCACATCATACTGAGCCTCCAACAATCCCTCGATGGCACCCATCAAAGAGCCACGCTCACCAGTAAGGTCAGAAGTAGCCTCACGATGGAATGTAGTCTTGAACAAGTAACCGGCACCGATACCGATACCGAAGGCAATTGTCTTCTCCTCAGCCTTGCCAGATGCATCCTGGTAAACAGCATAAGAGCAGTTCAAACCACGACCCTCGCAGAACATAGTGCGGAGAGAAGTACCAGAACCCTTAGGTGCAACCATAATAACATCAATATCCTTAGGTGGAACTACGCCTGTGCGATCGCTCCAGTTGATAGCGAAACCATGTGAATAATACAAAGTCTTACCTGCTGTAAGATACTGCTTAATCTTTGGCCAAACAGCAATCTGACCGGCATCAGAAAGCAACATACAGATGATAGTACCCTTCTGAACAGCCTCCTCGATAGAGAACAAAGTCTTACCAGGAACCCATCCGTCCTTCAGACACTTCTCATAAGTCTTACCCTCACGCTGACCAACGATTACGTTGAAGCCATTGTCACGAAGGTTGCATGCCTGACCAGGACCCTGAATACCATAACCGATAACGGCGATAGTTTCATTTTTCAATACTTCACGTGCTTTCTCCAATGAAAATTCATGACTGGTGACTACTGTTTCAATTACGCCACCGAAATTCATTTCTGCCATAATAAAAATTTTTTGTGCGACTACTGTTGTGAAGCCGCGGGTTTTACTTATCCATACAGATGCGAGCCCTACTTATTCAAAGAAAGTCTTTTGATCCGTCCACTCCCTATCCAAGAAAGCGGCTATGGGTTTATTCCTTTTATTAATTCGGTTGCAAAGGTAATAAATCATTATGAAACAACCAAATTTTTCTTTCATTTTTTTATAAATTTCGCTTTACTTCTTACAACTTCTATATCTTTTTCGGAATTTTGCATGCTTTTTGTTACTTTTATGCAATATTCATTCTCTCCTACTTCCTCCATATAGAAGTTCAGTTTATCGCCTTGATGGCTCTCTGCCACATAAGCAATTTCGAATCTTTGCAGGAAATGAGCCTTATAGTAATCCAAATCAAACAAATCGAGGATGTGCTCGATATATTTCACCGAATTGATATGTCCATTGACGTCCACATCATTATAATAGGTGTCAATGGTTCTGACGAGTTGGGCATCTGCCGACATCTTCACCCTCGAGCTGGCAGCAATGGGACATTCCTTTTCTGTCTCGATATACTGAGATATCAAGCCATCGTTGATCGAGAAGATGTCTACAGGCTGGCGGCTCTGCGTGTCTATCATAGCCCATACACTCTTGCCGTAACCATATACTTTCTCCTTCTCACCTGCCGGTGATGCGCTGCAGATCTTGAAGTCGCGCGCTGTAAAATACTTCATGGCATTCTCCACCCATGTCTCCACTGCGAACTTGTCATACGACTTGGGCATCTCTGTCATCTCAATAGCAAGACGGCTCAATACCCATGTGCGATGGCGAGGCATGAGATAGTTCATACCATATCCCCTGTCGTTGCTATGAAAATCGGCAGCATTCAACAGATGATTGCCTAAATGCCCCATAAACAAGTGACTGGAATAGTCACAATGAAAAGGTTCCGAAAGGAACTCATATCTTCCTACTTTGCTTAATAATTCCATATCTCGTACTTGTTTTATTATATAAAAGTCGTATTTCCATAGTCAGAAGACCATAGAAATACGACTCTTATAATTCATATTTTATACTATTTTCATCACTCTATGAAGTTACTCCTCTTCGCCTTTTTTAAGATAATCGGATACAGGCTCATCATAACTTCTTGTCACAGCAATGCGTCCAGAGCGAGTATACTGCAAGAGGCAGTCAAAGCTGTTGAGCTGATGGAACAAGTCGGCGATGTCTTCTGTCAGTCCTGCAAGGAGCACCGTGCTGTAAGTAGGATTTACCTCCATCATGCGTGCATCGTGCTTGCGGATGGTACGCGACACCTCAGGATTTTCCAGCAAGACGGGTGTGGAAATCTTGAAGAGAGCCACCTCGTGGATAAAAATCTGGTCATCGGTGTAATAGTCACTCTTCACCACATCAATCTTTTTCTCTATCGCCTTGTTGATTTTCTCTATCTGCTCCTCGTCACTCCACACCGTAATGGTGTACTTGTGAATGTTCTTGATACTGCTGGCAGATACATTCAAACTCTCGATATTCACCTGTCTGCGAGTAAACACGGCTGTAATCTGATTCAGAATACCGGCAATGTTCTCAGAATAAACAAGCAGTGTATATAATTTTTTTTCGTTGTTATTCTCCATAATCTTATCGTTCAAAGAAGTTGATACTTCACCCCTCTTTCACAAGGAGTAGATTCCTCACTCTTCCTGTTCCACTCTTAATAGTTCAACTCGAGCTGCATCTCGTCCACGCTCTTGCCTGGCAGAGTCATAGGCACGATGTCCTCGTCCTCCTTGATGGCGCACTCCAAGAGATAAGGACCCTTGGTGGCAATCATCTTCTCTACCTTTTCCTTCAAGTCCTTGCGGTCGATGACCACATCGTAAGGAATACCATAGGCATGAGCCACCTCTGCATAACGTGGATTCAACATGTGGGTGAACGAACGGCGACCCTCGAACATCAGGTCTTGCCACTGACGCACATTGCCCAAGTAGTTGTTGTTCAGCAGAATCATCTTCACAGGAGCCTGCTGTTCCATGATAGTACCCAGTTCCTGGATGTTCATCTGGAAACCGCCATCACCGAAGAAGCAGCAGATTGTTCTGTCGGGAGCACCGAAAGTAGCACCGATGGCTGCAGGCAAACCGAAGCCCATGGTTCCGAAGCCACCACTGGTGACGATAGACAATTTCTTGGTAAACTTAAAATAACGGCTGCTGATCATCTGATTCTGACCGACATCATTCACAAGCACAGCCTCGTTGTGAGTAGCCTCGGTCACCACATTGGTCACCTCACCCATCAACAGTGGACCTTCCTTAGGATGAATGTCTTTCTCGATAACTTTCTCCTGCTCCTGCTGGCGATACACATCGAAAGAGTCGCGCCATTCACGATGTACATTCTTGTTCAGCAGACGTGTGATGGCTGGCAACGACTGTTTGCAGTCACCGATGACAGCGACATCCGTCTTTATCACCTTGTCTATCTCGGCCTTGTCAATATCGAGATGAATCACCTTAGCTTGAGGAGCATACTTGGAAGGAACACCCGTGATACGGTCGCTGAAGCGCATACCGATGGCTATCAGCACATCACACTCCTGCGTCTTCATGTTGGTGGCATAAGAGCCATGCATACCGAGCATACCCATATTGAGAGGATGATTGCTGGGCAGAGCTGAGAGTCCGAGAAGCGTACGTCCTGCAGGGATATCGGCTTTCTCCAAGAACTCCAACAGTTCATTGTGGGCACCACCAAGTTCCACGCCATGACCCACCAAGGCAAAAGGTTTCTTTGCCTTATTGATGAGTTCGGCTGCCTCAGCCACAGCCTGCTCGTCAATCTTAGGATAAGGATTATAGGATGTCACCTTCTCACACTTCACCGGTTCCCATTCGCAAGAAGCCACCTGGGCATTCTTGGTGAAGTCGAGCACGACAGGACCCGGGCGACCGCTACGGGCGATATAGAAAGCACGGCTTACAGCCCATGCCACATCCTCAGGACGTCTGATCTGATAAGACCATTTGGAGATTGGCTGGGTAACACCCACCAGGTCTACTTCCTGGAAAGCATCAGTACCTAAGGCACCCACACCCACCTGACCAGCAATAACCACAATAGGGGTTGAGTCCATCATGGCATCAGCAATACCAGTCAGCGTATTGGTTGCACCAGGACCACTTGTCACAAGAGTCACTCCCACCTCACCGCTGACTCGGGCATAACCCTGTGCAGCATGAGCAGCAGCCTGCTCGTGACGTACCAAGATGTGATCAAACACCTTATTTTCTCCTCTCGTGTAACCATACAGTGCATCAAACACTGGCATGATGCTGCCACCCGGATAGCCGAAGATGGTTGTCACCCCTTCTGCCTGCAATGAGCGCATCAATGCTTCTGCTCCTGAAATTACTTCTTTTGCCATTTATACTTATTGTTTTTATATGATGAGGGAAGTGAAGTGGGAACTCACTTAACTTTCCTCCGAATTCTCTTAAATTTCTAAAGATACTACTAATCTATGATTCTCACACCACCCTTGTCGGCAGAGCTTACACTCTGTGCATAGGCACGCAAAGCCTTGCTTACCACACGGTTGCGCTTCAATGGCTGTTGTGGACGGGCATTGAGTTCCTCATCACTCAACTTCACATTGATGCTGCGGTTAGGAATATCAATCACGATGATATCGCCATCCTTTATCTTGCCGATGTTACCACCTGCTGCAGCCTCTGGTGAGATATGACCGATGCTAAGACCTGACGTACCACCCGAGAAACGACCATCGGTAATGAGCGCACACTCCTTGCCAAGATGGCGGCTCTTGATATAAGAGGTAGGATAAAGCATCTCCTGCATACCAGGACCACCCTTAGGACCTTCGTGGGTAATAACGACACAGTCGCCCGAGTTCACCTTGCCATCCAAGATTCCCTCGCAGGCATCCTCCTGAGAGTCGAAGCATACGGCAGGACCCTCGAAATGCCAAAGCACAGGGTCTACACCGGCAGTCTTTACCACACAACCGTTCTGGGCAATATTGCCAAACAGCACAGCAAGACCACCATCCTTGGTATAAGCATGCTCCAAATCGCGAATACAACCATTCTCACGGTCAGTATCCAGACTCTCCCATTGAGCATCCTGACTACCCATCTGGGTAGAGAACTTACGACCAGGTGCAGAATGATAGATTCTGTCGGCCTCTGGGTCGAGTTGACCAGTGGTGATATCATATTTCTTCATCTGTTCGTCAAGAGTATGACCATCAACTCGCATTACAGAGCCGTTGATAAGTCCTCCCTTGTTGAGCTCATTCAATATACCCATGATTCCTCCTGCACGGTTGCACTCCTGCACACTGTACTTCTGAGTGTTAGGACTCAACTTGCAGAGACAAGGCACCTTGCGGCTCAACTGATCGATGTCCTCCATCTTGAAGTCGGCGCCAGCCTCCTGAGCCACAGCCAACAGGTGAAGCACGGTATTGGTACTTCCGCCCATGGCGATATCCAAAGTCATGGCATTGAGGAATGCATCACGGGTAGCGATATTGCGTGGCAATACACTCTCGTCGCCATCCTGATAATAAGCATAAGCATTCTTAACCACCTGACGTGCTGCATCCTTGAAGAGCTGAATGCGGTTCTTGTGAGTAGCCAGGATGGTACCATTGCCAGGAAGGCTCAGACCGATAGCCTCGGTAAGAGAGTTCATGGAATTGGCAGTAAACATACCCGAGCAACTACCGCATCCAGGACATGCACACTGCTCTATCTGAGTCATCTCCTCATCAGAGACACTGGTGTCAGCACCCTTGATCATTGCAGTGATCAGGTCGGCATTCTCGCCTTTCCATCGTCCTGCCTCCATAGGGCCACCCGAACAGAATACAGTAGGGATGTTCAGACGCATAGAAGCCATCAGCATACCCGGAGTCACCTTGTCACAATTGGAGATGCAAATCATAGCATCAGCCTTATGTGCATTTACCATATACTCTACAGAATCGGCGATGATATCACGGCTTGGAAGTGAATACAACATACCATCGTGACCCATTGCAATACCGTCGTCTACGGCTATCGTATTGAATTCGGCTGCATAGCAACCCATTGCTTCTATTTCCTTCTTGACAATCTGACCGATCTCATGAAGATGAGTATGACCTGGCACAAACTGTGTAAAACTGTTCACAATGGCAATAATAGGTTTGCCAAACTGCTCATGTTTCATACCAGCAGCTACCCAGAGTGCACGGGCACCTGCCATTCTTCTGCCTTCAGTACAGACACTACTTCTTAATGGATGTTTCATCATTTTTGTATCTTCGTTTATTTTGCCTACAAAGATACTGAGTTTTTATGTAATAGCCAACAAATTTCGTATAAACTTTCACAAATACGCGTATTTTGTTACAAAAACAACCTATAATACTTACAATCTATAAGACATTTGCTACATTTATTTATCAATCAGTTACTACAAACCAAAAAAATCCCTAAGACCGAAGCCTTAGGGATTCCCTATTTTGATATTATTCAATATCGTTTTTAGCGTATTGCTTTCAATTACTCAGCAGCAGCGTTGTCGTTGAAAGTAGATACACGGTTGAACTCAACCTGCTTGAAGAGCTTGTCTGTTGCGCCCATACCCTTAGTAGTCAAACGATCAGCAGCGATCTTGTACTTCTTAACGAGTATGTTCTTAACAGCGTCAGCACGCTTCTGAGAAAGAGCCTGGTTGAAGTCCTTGTTACCCTCTGGAGAAGCGTAACCCTTAATCTCAACCTTAGCATCCGCGTGATTCTTCATATACTGAGCGATCAACTCGATGTTAGGCATCTGGCTCTTGTCTACAACAGCCTTGCCCTGACGGAACAATACAGTTGGCTGCAAGTTTGTAGCAGTAGCTGGCTTCACATACTTAGGCTTCTTGTTGCACTCGTCGAGAGCATTCTGAAGATCCTTGATCTGCTTGTCCTTAGCAGAAAGCTGAGCGTCCTTGTCATTCAAGTCACCACGAAGGCTGTTGATCTGGCTGTTCAAACCATCGATCTCGTTCTGGTCGCGGAGCTGAGCGATTGTGAAGTTGTGAGAACCGTTAGAGTTCTTGAACTTGTAAACGATACCAGCGTTCAACTGGAATGCAGACTTGTTGATGTCGTAAGCAACACCCTCATAGCCATAGCCGTTCAAAGACCAGTTCATAGAAGGCTCAACATATACCTGCCATGCCTTAGCCTTGCCCAGGTTGAATGTGAAGTCGATACCTGCCTTAGAAGTAAGAGCGTTAAGCTCCTTTTCATTATCACCATCAGCTGTACCGAATGTGTGACCCCAACCGAAGCCGAATACAGGAACAACCTCGAACAAACGTGGCTCACCCTTGTAACCAGCAAACCAGTTGCTCAAGTTTACAGTACCAATCAAACCTACGTTCATGTAGCGAGCTAAAGTCTTAGACTGTGGCATGTAGTGCTTGCAGTGATCGTTGAAGTAAACATTACCCTCAGCAGCCAAACCGAATACTGGAGTGAACCAGCGACCGATACGAAGGCCAGCGTTTGAGTTCAGGTTGTTCATCCAGCTCTCGCCAGTAGTCTTTACCTGAGCACCGCCGTTGATGCCGATGTAGAAGTTGTCAAATGTCTTGCTCTCAGTAACTGTCTGAGCATTTACTGAAACTGCCATTGCAGCGGCAGCAAACAATAAACCTAACTTTTTCATGTCTCTCTAAAAATTAATTTATTAAAAATGTTATTGAAATCTTTATTATTGCGCAACACATTGCACATTTTTGAAATCGAGTGCAAAGTAATAAAAAAAAAACTTAACTACCAAACTTTTCCCATAATATTTTACATTTGTCCCGTAAAAACTGGAAAAAAAGCACATATTTTCTTCTTTTTGTACGATTGCAAAATAACTTTAAGACTTTCACGCCGATTATTCACATCCTATCACAACCTCCCAGTCTACTTACATTCTCAAGCTAAAACACAAGTTTTTCCATGCTTCTACGCGCGCGTACATTATTTATTATATATAGAGAGTTTCAGTAAGTTCTGGAGTTAGGGAAACAAAAAAAAGACCGAGTGCATCACTACACTCGGCCTCCAACAAATTAGAGAGTTATAAAAAATCAAGTATATTGCTACTTGTAGAATTCCTTCTTTCCTGCAGCCAATGTATTCTTCATCAGCGAGCAGATGGTCATAGGACCTACACCACCAGGAACAGGGGTGATATAAGAGCAACGCTCTGCCACCTCGTCAAATTTGACATCACCATTCAGACGGAAGCCACTCTTACGGGTAGCATCAGGCACGCGGGTTGTACCAACATCTATCACCACAGCTCCCTCTTTCACCATATCGGCTGTAACGAAGTTGGGCTTTCCGATAGCTGCAATGATGATATCCGCCTCACGGCATTCCTCTTTCAGGTTGGCAGAGTGAGAATGGCAAACCGTTACGGTAGCATCACCCCACTGTTTCTGCATCATGAGTTGCGCCATAGGCTTGCCCACGATGTTGCTTCTGCCAAGCACTACACACTTCTTGCCACTGGTAGGAATATGATAATGCTGCAACAGGGTAAGAATACCCAACGGAGTGGCAGAGATGAAACAAGGCAGACCTATAGCCATGCGACCTACATTGATGGGATGAAAACCGTCCACATCCTTGCGATAATCAATGGCCATGATGATTTTCTGCTCGTCAATATGGGCAGGAAGAGGCAGTTGCACGATGAAGCCATCTACATCTTCATCCTTGTTCAGCTTGTCCACACAGGCCAACAACTCTTCCTCTGTCACGTCGTCCTCGTAACGAATAAGGGTCGACTTGAATCCACACTTCTCACAGGCAAGCACCTTATTCTTGACATAGGTCTCGCTGCCTCCGTCATGTCCTACGAGTACAGCAGCCAGGTGTGGCTGTTTTCCTCCGTTGGCAACAATTTGTGCCACCTCTTCGGCTATCTGCTCCTTAATGGCATTTGCTGTAGCCTTTCCGTCTATCAGTTGCATTTCATTCAATATTAAATAATCAATGTTATGTGTTATTACATTCCTGGCATCTTTGGCATACCGGGCATTCCCTTCATACCCTTCATGCGGCTCATCATGCCTGCCATTCCGCCACCAGTCATCATCTGCATCATCTTGCGGGTCTGGTCGAACTGCTTGATCAGCTTGTTCACCTCCTGGATATTGGTACCCGAGCCCTTGGCGATACGCTGACGACGGCTGGTATTGAGGATACCTGGGTTAGAACGCTCCTTAGGAGTCATACTCTGAATGATAGCCTCAACGCTCTTGAATGCATCTTCAGGAATATCCACATCACGGATGGCCTTGCCTAAACCAGGAATCATACCTGCCAAATCCTTGATATTACCCATCTTCTTGATTTGCTGTATCTGAGCATAGAAGTCGTTGAAGTCGAACTGATTCTTGCGAATCTTCTTCTCCAGTTTCTTTGCCTCCTCAAGGTCGAACTGCTCCTGAGCACGCTCTACCAACGAAACCACGTCACCCATACCGAGAATACGGTCGGCCATACGGGCAGGATGGAACACGTCGATAGCCTCCATCTTCTCGCCAGTACCGATAAACTTGATTGGCTTGGTCACCACAGTGCGGATACTGAGAGCAGCACCACCACGGGTATCACCATCAAGCTTGGTAAGAACCACACCATTGAAATCGAGACGGTCGTTAAACTCCTTGGCTGTATTGACAGCATCCTGACCAGTCATCGAGTCAACTACGAAGAGAGTCTCGTCGGGGCGAAGATGATTCTTAAGACCGCTGATCTCGTTCATCATCTGCTCGTCAATGGCCAGACGACCGGCAGTATCCACGATGACAACATCGTTGCCATTGGTCTTAGCCTGCTGGATGGCATGGTCGGCAATGACACAAACATCCTTGTTCTCAGGCTCACTGTATACAGGAACACCCACTTGCTCTCCTACCACCTTCAACTGGTCGATAGCAGCAGGACGATAAACGTCGCAGGCCACGAGCAAAGGCTTCTTGCCCTTCTTGGTCTTGAGCATATTGGCGAGCTTTCCACTGAAGGTGGTCTTACCCGAACCCTGCAGACCGCTCATCAGGATGATGGCAGGATGACCTTCGAGCTTCAGAGGAGCTTCCTCGCCTCCCATCAACTCAGCCAGCTCGTCGTGAACCAGCTTTACCATCAACTGACCAGGCTTTACAGCCGTAAGCACATTCATACCAAGTGCCTTTTCCTTCACCTTGTTGGTGAATTCCTTAGCTACCTTGAAGTTGACGTCGGCGTCGAGCAAAGCACGGCGTACGTCCTTCATGGTCTCTGCCACGTTGATTTCGGTTATCTTACCCTCACCCTTCAGAATCTTGAAGGATCGTTCCAGTCTATCACTTAAATTTTCAAACATTTTAAATTCTTTTTTTATTTTGGCTGCAAAGTTACGAAAATAATTCCGAAAACCCTATATTAGTAACCAAAAAAGCACGTCAAATCTGTCACTTTAGGATACTTACCGACTGTTCTACCGACACGCGTACCTTTTTTGACGATTTTTCATCATTTACAGGAAGCGGCTCCTTCCCTTGTTCCTTGTTTTTTCCTTTACCTTGCTCCTTGCCGGGATTCTTTTCCGGCACATTGCCTTGCCCATTTCTTTCTCCTGCAGCTTTTGCCTTTTCTGCATCAGATGCAGCGGCAGGTTGCTGGCGAGGTTCTATAGGCTCCACGCTCGACTTCATCATACTGTCGTCAGCCTGATATTTCTTTCCTGTGGCCTTCTCGTAGGCAGCCACAATGGGGTCTTTGCGATCCATCTCGCCGAATATCTTTTGAGCCTCTCGCAGGTGCTTGCTGTCACGTCTGCCCCTCTTGTCAAGCATCTTGGCCAAATCGAAGCTCGCTCCGCTGGGAGCATTTGCACCACCTATCTCAGCCTGCCGGTGCGCATCGTTCTGAATACCCTTGATGCCAGGCATATTCTCTCCCCATACTTCCACCTCTCTGAGTTGGTGACTCTGTGGCAGCAGAAACACCGTATCGGGGAGATTCTTCAGATAGATGGTAGTCTTCAGAAAACCCGGTTTCGACACCGTAGCACTGTCAAACTGATACTTCATGGTCCAGTAACCTCTGTAGTCGGTACGTGCCCAATGATTGTTATCGGTATGAATCAATGCTTCACGCACAGGCACATGGTCTTCGGCATTGGCTATGACGCAGGTTTTCTGTGCCCTGACCATTGCCACTGCCCAACATACCAGCACGATCATCAATATAGTCTTCTTCATTCGTTTTTCGTTTTATCTTATTGAACTTCTACAACTTACATAAGTTGAGTTATGCCTACAAAAGTAAATAAAAAAATAATATCTCCCAAAACCACCAATGAGTTTTGGGAGATATTAATGCGATTTAAAAGTCTATAACGTTATTCTACGTCTGTCGTGCCGCTCTTCTCGATGCGCTTTGCCTCTTCGAGCAACTTGATAGCATCGACATATTGGGCAATACCCTGAGCCACCTCCTTGGCAGCCTTCATGGCAAGCACCACGGTCTGAGGACGATGAACCACGTCGCCTCCGGCAAACACACCTCTGCGGGTGGTCATACCAAAAGGACGCTCCACCACCTTGACATAACCTTTCTCGTCAACCTCGATACCAGCAGTAGTAGAGACTACACGGTTGGCAGGACGTGATCCGATGGCCAAGTAGATGCGGTCGAATTTCTCTACACGCTCACCTTCTGGAGTATTGAGTACACAGCTTCCCAGTCTTCCGTTCTTACCCTTAAGGAAAGCCTCGACAGTAGTTTTCCATTCAAACTTGACACCCTCCTTCACAGCCTCATCATACTCACTCTGTATGGCAGGCATCTCTTCCTGTGTCTTGCGATAGAGCACAGTCACATCGGCACCCAGGCGAATGGCAGTACGTGCAGCATCCATGGCCACATTTCCTCCACCTATCACACCCACCTTCTCTCCATCACGAAGAGGCACCATGTCGCGTGTCAAGGCTCCCTCGTTATAGGCATTGACATTGTGCAGGAAATAAGTGCTCTGGCTCACTCCATGCAACTTGGCACCAGGTGTAGAGTCCATATTCTGAGGTACGCTGGTTCCTGTTCCCATGAAAATGGCATCGTAGCCAGCACGGAAAAGACTGTCTATAGTCACATTGTTCTCACCCACCATGCAGTTGGTGATAAACTGTACACCGAGAGCCTCTATCTTGCTCACCTCAGCACGTACCACGGCCTTGGGCAGTCGATATTCAGGAATACCATACATCAGCACACCACCAGGCTCGGCCTGTCCTTCGAAGATCGTGACATTGAAGCCCTGACGTGCCAAATCACCAGCAACAGTAAGTCCGGCAGGACCAGAACCGATGACAGCCACACGTCCACGAGTCTTCTGAGGAAGCTTCTCGCGAGAGAGGTTCATCTTGGTATCGAAGTCAGCAACAAACTGCTCCAACTTGCCTATCTGTACAGGTTTTCCCTTCTTGCCCAGCACACAGTTGCCCTGGCATTGCTTCTCATGAGGACACACACGTCCACAGATTGCAGGAAGGTTGCTCTTGGCATTGATGATAGACATAGCCGCACCCATATTACCCATGGATAGTTCATGCACAAAGTCGGGGATATCATTTCCGATAGGACATCCCTTCTTACATTGTGGCACCTTACAATGGAGGCATCGCTTGGCTTCCTCAATAGCCTCACGTGTAGTGAAGCCCTCGTTTACCACCTGGAAACCAGCCACCTGTTCTGCAGCCGCAGTTGTTTTCTCTGCTGTTGTCTGCACCTTGTTATTCTGTTGCTCAATCTGTTCACTCATAATCTAATCTTTTAATCAGTTAGAAAACAACTTTTATCAAATTGTAGTTTGCGGGTGCAAAGTTACAGCAAATCGAAGACAAAACAAAATAAAAAGTGAACTTTTTGTTTTTATTGTTGAGATGCAGCGTAACTTATCTAAAGTTACAGCAAATCGAAGACAAAACAAAATAAAAAGTGAACTTTTTGTCGACTATTTAGCCATAAAGCATATGACTTTAACTTCTACAACTTCCCTATTTGCGAAACTTCAGTAAAGCGAAGTTAAGTAAATAAGGTATGTACATTTCCATTTCTGTATATTTTTATATACACTACAAATTAAATTCTTACAAGTATCAGAGCCACATTTAGTTGCCAATATCTTAAAAAGAGGCTCAGTTTCTTAATTTTGCTATTACATCAAAAACATCATCTGCCACATAGTAGGTAACTATCATCATGGCTATGGCCTTGGCTATCGTAAGGTAAAACTCTATAATGGCAGAGTCATCCCAATAAGCTATTACAACAAAGCCAAAGCAATATATGATATAGGTTTTAAAAGCAAATATCATCATTTGGCAAAACCTATCCTTTTCTGATCTCTTAAATCTTTGAAACAGAAAAGCCACAACAGGTGGTATAACCAATGCATAGCCTATAAATTCCGTAATGTCATAAGCCCACAAACTTGTATTAGCCATGTGGTAATTAAAAGGATATATACAGGCGATTCTGCTACCTGCTTCAGCCGTTTGTAAACTTGCTATAATCAACAAACTTAGGTTAAGGAATAACCATATACTCCAAATCCTCCACACTATTTTTTTGTTGAAAATCATATTGTTTTGCATTTTTTCGAGTTTCATTTAATGCTTATTATTCAATTAATCCTTTTATAGTAACCATGAAAACTTACCCAATTAATGTTAGTCAAGAAATCCTTTTCCTAACATATTCCGTAATGATAATTGAAATTAAAGATGAAAAGAAAATTATTATCAAATTTTCATGATTAAAATCAAATAAAGCATATGCAATAGTTGTAATAACAATTGCTACGAAAAGAATTGAAACAATATAAATTATTTTTTTCATGTAGATGACTTTATTATAAAAGATTGTGCAAAGATATAAAAATCAGCGAAATAAGTATAGCTGTTCATACTAATAGTCGGATCATTTAATATTTTTTGTCACAAAAAACCGTATTTTGTGTGACAAACACACTTTCTTATAACCCAAAAGGATAGCAAGAATATCAATCCTACCATCCTTATATTAACTCAACTTTCCCCATTTGTGAAAATAGAGTTATTGCTTGTGGTCTTTCTGAGAAGAATATTCATAATAGAAGTCGAGTAATTGAAACGCCAAAATAATGGTCCACAGCAGCAGGCTATCATAAACGGGAAACCCAAAGAGCTGGATGAATATATCCAACATTTGATGTAACTCAACTTTCGCAAGATACAATATTGGAAATCCAACTAAACAAGTAGAAATAATCTCCAAATGATAATAAAAAAGAGCGAGTCATCCCGCCCAAAATTCACAACGGAATAATCCTTATTGTTTAACCTTAGCCCCTAATTTTAGAAAGTTTTCCTCATTCTATGCCCCTAATTTTATAAGATTTAACCCATTCTATGCCCTAATTTTAGAAAAGCAGTATCTTTGCATTTATTTAGGGTCTGCTGAATTAATTCAGCAGACCCTAAATAAATAGTCTTCGGCAACAAGCCAAAGGCACTCACGGAATACGATATCGAAGATACGAAACGACAGCACGTGAAACTGGAGGGGGGCTATTGGAATTGGTACAAAGAAGAGGCCTTTCGACTTTTTCTAATTTTTTATTTCAATATCTTCCTTTACGTTATTTCGTATCTTGGTGAGGAAAGCCTTCATGCGACCGGCATCCTTATGGTCGATGATATCGATCAGCTCGGCAAGCTCCTCACGAATCTGACTCAACTGTCCTGAAGTATAGGGGTTGAAGAGAATTTCTTGCAACAGATAGTCGTCCTCGTTGAGTACGCCCTTGGCTATGTTCATGTGACGTTTGAAGGTAGTACCCGGAGCATCCTGATGCTTCATCACAGCAGCAAAAACGAAAGTGCTGGCAAAAGGAATACTCAGCGAGTAAGCCACGGTCTGGTCGTGCTCGTCGAAGGTGTACTCGTGCATGTTGAGTCCCAACTGCTGGTACAGATCCTTGAAGAATATCTTGCCCATATAGTCGCCTTCCTTGATGATGACGGCATTCTCCTCTGACAACTGATTCAGATTGGCAAAGGTAGGACCAAACATCGGGTGCGTGCTGACAAAACGGAAACCACTCTTCGTATAAAACTCGTGCAGGCCTGTCTTCACACTGGCAATATCGCTGATGATACAGTCCTTGGGCAACCAGGGTAACACCTCCTCAAAGGCAGGCAAGGTGTACTTCACCGTCACGGCATTGATGACGAGCTCGGGTTTGAACTCGGCTATTTCCTCCAACTTGGTGAAGCGCAGACAGTTGTAGGTAAAGCGCAACCGCTTGGCATCCTTCTCGTATACGGCCACCTCGTGGTCGAAGCTGAGCAGGTCGATGAAGAAACTTCCCATCTTGCCTGCTCCCATTATCAATATTTTCATATCTCTTTATAAGTAAAGAACGAAGTGTATGAATTACTTCTGGTTCAGGATTTCCAACTGCTGGCGAACACTCTCCTCGTGGATGTGCTCGAATATCTGGGCAGCAAACTCTGGACTCATGCCACAGAGTGAAGCCTGAGCAGCACGCTTGTCGAGAATCTCGTTGTAGCGGTTGGTCTGCAGAACTGTCATATTGTGCTCCTTCTTGTATGTACCAATCTCACGGCACACACGCATGCGCTTTGCCAAAAGCTCCATCAACTGATTGTCCAGTTCGTCGATCTGTCCACGCAACTGATGCAGTCCCTCTGTAGAGTAGTGCTCATCGCGAACGACAAGCAGACTGAGAATGTAGTCGAGCACATCGGGAGTAACCTGCTGCTTGGCATCGCTCCATGCATCGTCAGGACTGCAGTGGCTCTCGACGATAAGACCATCAAAACCGAGATCCATAGCCTGCTGACACAATGGTGCTATCAAGTCGCGACGTCCACCGATGTGGCTTGGGTCGCAGACAATAGGCAACTGAGGAATGCGGCGATGCAGTTCGATAGGAATCTGCCACATAGGCAGGTTGCGATAGATCTTCTTGTCGAAGCTTGAGAAACCACGATGGATGGCTCCCAATCGCTTGATACCAGCCTGATTGATACGCTGCAAGGCTCCTATCCAAAGTTCCAGGTCGGGATTGACAGGGTTTTTGACCAACACAGGCACATCGACACCTTTCAGACTGTCGGCCAATGCCTGCATGGCGAATGGGTTGGCAGAAGTGCGGGCACCTATCCACAGCACATCGATGCCATACTTAAGAGCCAGCTCCACATGCTCGGGTGTTGCCACCTCGGTAGCTGTCAGCATGCCGGTCTCCTCCTTTACCTGCTTCATCCAGGGAAGAGCAGTCTCGCCATTTCCCTCGAAGCCTCCTGGCTTGGTACGTGGCTTCCACACACCTGCACGGAACATGTGGCATCCCTTTTCAGCCAACTGCTTGGCGGTTGTCATAACTTGTTCCTCGGTTTCGGCAGAACATGGTCCTGCTATTACGATGGGACGTTCCTGATCACTGGGAAGACGTAAAGGTTCTAATTCTAATTCCATATCTTAATCTTTTATATTTTTTTATGTGAATGTTTTCTGTTTACTTATTTTTTTATAAGGTGAAGACTCTATGCGAAGAGCTTCTTGATGCGCTGCAAGGCTTCCTTCATCTTGTCGTCCTTGGCACACAGGCTGATGCGCACATAACGCTTGCCGTTGCTTCCGAAAATAAAGCCTGGGGTAATGAACACCCGTGCCTCGTGGAGCACTTTCTCGGTCAGGTCTTCCACATCTGCATAGCTCTCTGGTATCTTACCCCAAAGGAACATTCCCACCTGCTTAGGATCGTAGGTACAGCCCATCACGTCCATAATCTGTTCGGCGATATCACGACGACGACGATAGTTGTCGATGTTGTTTTCGTGGTGCCATTCATCGCTGTTACCTATCATGGCCTCAGCAGCAGCTAATTGTATGCCTCGGAACGAGCCATTGTCGATATTGCTCTTTACCTTGAGAATCCACGAGATGAAAGTCTTGTTGCTCGAAATCATCGCCACACGCCATCCGGGCATATTATGACTCTTGCTCAGCGAATTGAATTCGATACAGCAGTCTTTTGCTCCCGGCACCTGCATGATGCTCATGGGGTGCTCATTGAGGATGAGTGAGTAAGGATTGTCGTTCACTACAACGATATTGTGCTTCTTGGCAAACTCTACCAGTCGCTCGTAAGTCTCCATGCGGGCATTGCCTCCTGTAGGCATATTGGGATAGTTGGTCCACATCAGCTTGACATGACTCAGGTTCATCTTCTCCAAGGCTTCGAAGTCAGGCTGCCATCCGTTGTCTTCTCTGAGATCATAATAAGTTATCTTGGTACCCAAAATCTTATTGATGGCAGTATAGGTGGGATAGCCAGGATTAGGAATCAGCACCTCGTCGCCAGGATTGCAGAAAGCCAGGGTAACGTGCAGGATGCCTTCCTTGCTGCCTATCAGCGGCTGTATCTCTGTAGCCCAGTCGAGGTCTACATCGTACCATCTCTTATAGAATTCTGCCATTGCCTTTCGCAGTTCAGGAATGCCCACTGTGGGCTGATATCCATGTGTGTCGGACTTCTGAGCCACTTCGCAGAGCTTGTCGATGGTCTGCTTTGACGGTGGCATATCTGGACTTCCGATGGCAAGGCTGATGATGTCCTTTCCCTCGGCATTCAACTGGGCTACTTCTTTCAGTTTGCGGCTGAAGTAGTATTCCTGTATCTCGGTTACTCTATTGGCTGGCTGTATCATTTTATTTAATGTTTAATGTTGTATGTTTAATGTTAAGTGTTGAGTATAATCGGCAGCAAGGCTCTTTTTACCCTTTTACCTTTTTACTTTTTTACTTTTATAACTTTTTTCAACTCCTACTCTCTTTCCTCGTACTCGCCGAGAACCTTGATTTTCTTCACCAGTGGTGTGATGGCATCAATACTCTGGCGGTATCGGGTTAGGTTGTCGAAGGTGAGGTCTACATAGAAGAGATATTCCCACTCATGTCCGATGACGGGCAGCGACTGAATCTTGGTCAGGTTCACATCGTAGAAGCTCAGGATGGTGAGCACCTTGGAGAGCGATCCCTTGTCGTGGGAAAGGCTGAAGACGATGCTTGCCTTGTTGGCCTTCTCAATGGGTCGAAGGAGAGCTGCCTTCTGCGGATTGCTCACCACGAGGAAGCGCGTGTAGTTGTGCGGATTGTCGTGGATGCCTTCTTGCAGCACCTTCATGTCATACATCTCGGCTGCATAAGTTGAGCAGATGGCAGCCCATCCCCTTACCTGATGCTTGGCAATAAAGGCAGCCGAACCTGCGGTATCTTCAGCCTCTACAGCTTTCAGGTCGGGATGATTGGCGAGGAATCTGCCACACTGCATCAATGCCACAGGATGGGAATGAACCTCCTGAAGTGTACTCCAGTCATCATCGGGCAAACAGCAGATGCTGTGCTCTATATGGAGTCGGTGCTCGCCTACTACTGTCGTTCCACTTTGGCGCAGAAGCTCATAGTTGTGGAGCAGACTGCCCGCTATGGTATTCTCGATGGCTACGATGCCGATGACTGTAGGATCGCGCTTGATGTTTTCGAACACCTCCTCGAAGGTGGCGCAACAAATCAGTTCCACCTGTTCATCACCGAAATATTGATGGGCAGCTATGTCATGAAACGACCCCAACTCGCCTTGTATTGCTATTCTCTTCATCTATATTGTTTGTATCTGTTATGAAAAACGGTCCTCACTCTCCAAGGAGCGGGACCGTTTCGATAGATTTCTTAATCTTAATATCCTAAGTTGAAATTATACGCAACTTCCCGCTTTACAATTGCTTGCAAAGTAAAAATAAAAGCTATAAAAGTATGCGTTAAACTTCTTCATTGTTCTTTCTTTTATTTATTGTCTACTACAATGGGGGATTCCCTCAATTGTGTTATACGATTGCAAAAGTAGCATTTTTATTTGTATCCACCAAACAAATTGACAGATTTTTTATACAAAACCTTGCAATTTATTGTTTTCGTGCATAAAGATGCTTATATCTTTCAAGATTTTCTGCTCTTTGGAAATTCTACAGGAAGCCCTCATCTGCCAACGAAGCCGCCTGCATCTGACATCGAAGCCGCTTTCATCTGCCAACGAAGCCTATTGCGTTTGCCATCGAAGCCTATTGCGTTTTTCAGCCCTATATACCTTTTATATATATTGTCTATTTTTTGACTTCCGTAGCTTTGATGATAACAACATCCTGCAGAGGACGGTCATTATTGCTTTTGTCGGTCTCCACATTCTGGATTTTCTCTACCACATCCAGTCCTTCAAGCACTTCGCCAAAGACTGTGTAGCCACCATCAAGATGGGGCACGCCGCCATATTTCACATATCCTGCCTGCACCTGCTCATTGGGAATGGCGTACACCTTGTCCTCGCCTTTCATCTTCTGCACCAGATATTCCATCTGCCGTGCAGAGAAATTGCGTCCCCAGGTGATGTAGAAATCGCAAGGTGCCGAAGCTTTCTGTGGATTCACGTCATCGCCCTCACGGGCAGCACAGAGCTGTCCGCGCTTGTGATAATATTTGGGATAACGTATCTCGGCAGGCACAGTGTAGGCAGTATCGAAGCGCTCCACCTTGCCGGGCGTCACCTTTCGTGTGCCAGGATTGCCGCCCTGGATCATAAAGTTCTTGATGACTCTCTGAAAGATGCAACCATCATAATAGCCCATCCTCACCCACTTCAGGAAATTGTCTCGATGAAGAGGTGTATCGTTGTAAAGCGCCACGCGGATATTGCCCATGTTTGTTTCTATCAGCACCTCTGGACAGGTGGCATCCTGATGGAAAGCGGCCGTATCGGGTACGACATTATCGGTCTGCGCACAAGCCATCAGAGGCAGAAGCAGACAGTACATTATAAACAAAAAAGTTCTTCTCATATTCATACTTTTTATTATTACAAGACAAAGGTAATGCTTTTTTAACCAAAACATTCCTATTTATTGTTTTTTAATATAAACATCTGATCGCTTTCGTCTAAAAAGTTGTAAGTTTGTACGTGAATAACAAGAATATCAGGCTCACGAAAGCCTAAAAAGTTGAATCATTATGAAAAGTAAAATAGCATATTTCTTCATGCTCATCCTCTGCTGTACTTCTGTTCATGCACAGCAGGTTCATCTCGGTCCGCTCCACAGTAGCGACAATCCACGTGAAGACTGGCTGTTGCCAGGCGACACCATCTTCCAGGCCGAACAGCCTCTCATATACAAGGGTAAGCCGGTAAAGAATACCCAATACTCCGTTGCCAAGAAAAGTTTGATGGCTTTGGCTCCATTCCAGGATACAGACAGCAAATCGATGTATGCTGGCGACAGGCCGGTGTATGCTGGCGACAGCAGTTTCTTCTACAATCCCGTCAGTATGATGCCCTTCAGTACGTATGGTTACGGACTGCACCGGGGACTGAACGTATCGCTCGACCTTTCTGCCTTTGCCACCTTTGGCAAGAACCTGCCACACAAGGGCGGTTTCTCGCAGAACATCAACGCCACCTATCTGGCTCCGCTCACCAAGGACGGCAAGTTGTGGATAGCAGGCGGTGGCTATTTCAACAACACCTTCTGGGGAAGCGACAGCTATCGTGATGTAGGTCTGTACGCCATCCTTGGCTATCGGTTCAACGAGCACTGGGAAGCCTACGTTTACGGCCAACTGAGCGTGAACAACAATTACAGCCGATACGGCAATCTCTATAGAGGTTATCCCTATTATGGCTGGGGTTGGCCTGCAACAGGTGTCATGCCGTTTGGCTATGGCATGGGGGCAGCCGGTGCCAATGTACTGGGAGCAGGAGTGAAATACAATGTCAACAAGAATTTCTCTATCGGACTGAACGTAGAAGGCATCTGGTACAACAACAAGACTCCAGTCTACTTCGACCAATACAATTATCCCGGCAGGACTGATTAACGTCGGATGCTTATCGCATCAAGTCAAATCGTGAACGTCTGTATTAAATGAGGAAGTTAAGGAGTTAAGACAGAAAAAGGGGCAACAGTTTCAGTTGTCCCTTTTTCTTTTTATGCATCAATTCTGTTGTTGCCTTATCCATAACTATGCCCTCCTAAGGACATGGAATGGCTGCAGCTGACCAGAAAAGCATTATTCATTGACCAGTATCTGGACGATACGGTCGGCAGATCTTCCGTCCCATCTGTCGGGAATGCCCGCTTTCTTCCATTCGCCTCTCAGCAAGACCTTCGTCATCAGTACAAGACGGTCAGCATCCTCGCCCACCAGCACATTGGTACCGATCTTCACAGTCTCGATATGCTCGGTATAGCTATTGAGCGTGATACAAGGCACACCGTTGAAGGTGGCTTCTTCTGCCACATTTCCTGAGTCGGTAACGATGCCCATGGCGTGAGCTGTGAGATAGCTGAAATCCAAATAGCCCTGAGCCTCTATCAGCATGATGCCCTCCAAGCCCATAGCCTCTACCTCCTGGCGAGCCTTGCCACGAAGCGGAGCCACTACAGGCACACCAGCCTCATGAGCAGAGGAAACCACAGCAGACACTAAGCTGCGCATCTCCTCGCTATTATTGATGATGGCCTTGCGGTTGAGCGTCAGCACGATGTACTGTCCCTCCTTCAGTTGCTTGTCATCCATCAGCTGTGGACGCTTCATGCGCTGCTGCAGAAAACGGATATTATCGATGAGCACATTGCCCACCATATAGACCTTGGAAAGCTCGGCGCCCTCCTTGTTGGCGATGCTGTTGTTGGAAATACCCGCAGTAAAGAGGATATCAGACAGTCCGTCGATAACCAGTCGGTTGATTTCCTTGGGCATAGTGATGTCGAAGCTACGGGTGCCTGCGGCAATATGTGCCAACAGAATGCCTTGCTTCTTGGTAACGATGGCTGCAGCCATGGTAGAGGCAAGGTCGTCGACCACTATAACCACATCCGTAGGATTCTGCTGCAGATAAAGCTCGAACTTAGACATGACCTGTCCTGTGAGTTCGTTGAGATTCTCGCAGTCCACACCTAAATAGATATCAGGACGACTTATCTCCAAGTCGTCGAAGAGAGAGCCCTCGAGTGTAGGATCGTCCTCACAGCCGGCATAAACCAAGCTGTAGTTGATGGACTGTCCATTCTTTTGGGCGTTTACAATCGCTCTGATGACGGGTGCCACCTTGATAAAGTTGGGTCGTGCACCCGCCACAATACAGATATTCTTATTCATCGTTTCGTTTTTGATTATCCCTTAAAAAGATCCTTGATACCGCCGATAGAGCCCATCAGGTTGGAAGCCTCGTAAGGCAGATATACAACCTTGTTGTCCTTACCCTGAGCCACATCCTGCATCATGGCGATGTATTTCTGTGCCAAGAGATAGTTGGCAGGATTGGTAGACTGTCCTACGGCATCTGTAATTTTCTGAATAGCAATAGCTTCTGCCTCAGCCTTGCGAATACGTGCAGTAGCCTCACCCTCAGCCTTGAGGATGGCCTGCTGCTTGACAGCCTCGGCCTTGTTGACGATAGCAGCCTTCTCACCTTCAGAAAGCAGGCGCTGTTTTTCCTTCTCACCCTCGGAAGCCAGGATAGTGGCACGCTTGTTACGCTCTGCCTGCATCTGTTTCTCCATGGCTCTGAGCACACTCTCAGGAGGAGTAATATCCTGCAACTCCACACGATTTACCTTGATACCCCACTTGTTGGTAGCATCGTCCAATACCGCACGCAACTTGGTATTGATGGTATCGCGCGAGGTCAAAGTCTGGTCCAGTTCCATCTCGCCGATGATGTTACGCAGAGTTGTCTGTGTAAGTTTCTCGATGGCATTGGGCAGGTTGTTGATTTCGTACACACTCTTGAAAGGGTCTACTATCTGGAAGTACAACAGAGCATTGATCTGCATCTGGATATTATCTTTTGTGATCACGTTCTGTCGGTCGAAATCGTACACCTGTTCACGCAGGTCGATAGTGTTGGTGTACATATATCTTCCATTGCGCATAGCCACAATCTCCTTGGCACGGTCGATAAATGGTATAATGATGTTGATACCTGGTCTGAGGGTTGCATAGTAACGTCCCAGACGCTCTATAATCTTTGTCTCACTCTGAGGAATGATAACAATCGTTTTCTTTACGAAAATAAGGGCCAGCACAACGATGGCAGCCAATACATAAATTCCAATCATAATCGTTATGTTTTAGAGTTATTAATTATCTTACGATCTCCTCCACCTTCAAGATGATGGACTCTCTGCCCACGATTTTCACCTTGGCACCTTCGGCAATATCCTCAAGTGCAGAAGGAGCCTCAGCCTTCCAGTCGTCACCATCGAGTTTCACGCGACCATAACCGCCCTTTACGATGCACTGGCTTACCTCGCCTACCTGTCCCAACAAGGCATCGGCATTACTCACTCTGTCATCGGCACCATGCTTGATAATATGCAGCAAGTGCGGACGAATAAGCCAGATACTCAGCACGGAGCAAACCGCCCATACCACAATCTGCAACCAGAAGGGCAAGCCCATCCATGCTGCTAAGATGCTGACAATGGCACCAATGGCAAAACACGTTACGTAGAAATCGCCCGAAGACAACTCCATAATCAGGCACAGGAAGGTAATCACCGTCCAGAACAGCCAAAGGTTTTGTGAGATGTAATCAATCATATCTTTCCTTAATTCCGCAACACTTTGATTTAACTTTATTTATAAGTTCCTGAGCAACAAA
>ERZ773170.798-NODE-798-length-28397-cov-22.085844_pt1 | contig 28397 bp, 23 predicted proteins | sample MGYA00581002_ERZ773170 | MGnify/ENA primary metagenome ERZ773170 (study PRJEB29015, sample SAMEA2737811) | human gut metagenome | biome: human gut; feature: human-associated habitat; material: faeces | place: China | collected 2012 ... | reverse complement strand
CTTTTCCGTATCGCCAATTTATATGCTTATCCCCACTAAATTTCTACTGAGCCGACAACACTCTTCCATAACCCGGTACGCGCGGATGCGTGCTGGAGGTACGCCACTGCCTGTGGCCGGCAGAAATAAAAAAAGCAGCCACTTTTCAGCGACTGCTTTGTGACCCCGGAGAGGCTCGAACTCTCGACCCAATGATTAAGAGTCATTTGCTCTACCAACTGAGCTACGGAGTCAACGTTTTGTTGATTTCGGTTGCAAAGGTAATGCCTTTTTTCTATCCCACAAAATTTTCGGGATATTTTTTTCAAAAAAAATTGAGCTAAGAATGCCAACATTCTATCAGACAGCAACATATTTTTTTTGACTCAGAAGAGCCTTAAACGCGAAAAGAAGCGAGACCAGGCAATTTCTGCCCAGCCTCGCTTTTTATGGTCTGCAACTGCGACCGTTAATACATGTCCAGTTTAGGCAATGCTACAATCTTGTTGTCATTCTTCTTGATGAAATCAAGGATGGCATCACGCGACTTACTTTCAGGGATGTCGGCCTCAATGCGTTTTACGGCGTTGAAGAGCGACACGTTGCACTGATAGATGTGGCGGTATGCTTTTGCGATATCGTCGATTTCTTCTTCATTGAAGTTGTCCTTATGCCGCATAATCGTTGCGTTCACGCCATAATAGACAGCCGGATTGTGGGCAAGGATGATGAAAGGAGGCACATTGCCCGAAACGCGGCATCCACCTTTGACAAACACCCATTTACCAATGTGGCTGTTTTCAAACACTTTCACTCCGGTGGAAAGAATCGAGCAAGAGTCGATAAACACATCTCCGGCAATCTGCACGTTGTTGCCAACCACGCAATGGTCGCTGATCTCGCTGTCGTGGCCGATGTGCGAATCCGCAAGCACAAACGAGTTTGCGCCCACCTTGGTGGCGCCGCCCTCGTGGATGCTGCGGTTGATTATCGCCATCTCGCGTATCACGGTGTTGTCGCCGATGATGACGTACGACATTTCGCCTTTCCAGCGGAAATCTTGAGGCGACGCGCTTACGATTGCGTTATTATACACCTTCACATTCTTGCCGAGGCGCGCGCCTTGCATAATGCTGGCATTAGGCATCACGATGCATCCGTCGCCTATCTCCACATCCTTGTCGATAAAAGCGAAAGGATAAATTGTTACGTTGTCGCCGATTTTCGCTGTCGGGTCAACAAATGCTAATGGACTAATCATTGTTTTTCTGATTAAGGTAATTAATATTATATCAACGTCCGCCGCCGAGAGCCTGATAGAGGCTGATGGCTGCCTGACGCACTTGAAGTTCACATTGCAGCTGCGACATTTGTGCGTTGAGAAGCGACTGTTGTGCCGTAAGCACTTCCAGATAGGTGGCTGTGCTGTACTTCATAAGGTCGTTGTTGTATTCAACGGCTTTCGACAGGTTGTCAACCTGGTCGACGAGCAGAGCGCTGCGCTGCTTGTTTTTGTTGTAGCTCACCAAAGCGTCGCCCACTTCAGCTCCGGCGGCAAGCACTGTGTGCTCAAACGTGTTGAGCGTCTGCTGCTGTTTCAGTTTTGCTGCCTTCAGCGTGGCGATGTTGCGTCCGCGGCTGAAGAGAGGAGCTGTGAGTTGTCCGGCAAGCTGATAGAACCATTTGCCAGGGTTGACGATAGCACTTCCGAGCAGGTTGGTGAAACCGCCGCCTGCCGAGATTACAAGGCTTGGATAGAATGCCGCACGCGCTGTGTTGGTGGCGTAATATGCCATTGCGAGCGACTGCTCTGCCGCCTGCACATCAGGACGGGCTGCGAGATACGCCATCGGCACGCCTTTCTCCATATATTCCGGGAAACTCGGCTCATAGGATGAGTCGACAACCCATGTCTGCTGCGGACGGTTCAAGAGCAGCGACAGGCTGCTGTTGACCTGATGAAGCGACTCCTCTACTTGCGGTATGGTTGCGAGCAGGCTTGCATAGTTGGCCTTGCTCTGCACCACTGCCACTTCGTTGTAGCGTCCTGCCTCTTTCAAATCCTGCATCGTCTTGATGCTTTCCTGCCAGATTGCCGATGTCTCGTTGAGAATCTGCAACTGGCGCTGGAGCATTGCGATGGTGTAGTAGCAGTTTGCCACTCCACTGATTATCTGCGAGCGCACTGCCTGACGATATGCCTCTGTCTGAAGCACCGCCGCCTCGGCGTTGCGCTTGTTGTTGAGCAACTTTCCGAACACGTCGATTTCCCAGCTTGCGGTAGCCGGGATGGTGTACGACCACGAGTCTTTCGTTATTTTCGAGCCTCCATAGGAAGCCGTTCCGCCATTGGGCGTCAAAGCCACGCTCGGCAGATAGCTGAGCTTGGCGCCCTGCAGCTGAGCTTTGGCGATATCCACATTCAGACGGGCGTTCTCAAGATCGACATTGCTGTCGAGAGCTATCTGAATGAGCGCCTGCAACTGCGGGTCGGTAAACACCTGTTCCCATTTCACATTGCCGAGAGCCGTTGAGTCGACAGCCTCTTTCTGGGCTGCGGCGACCTCGCCGGCGATGCCTTCCTCTGGCATCTCGAATTTCTTATAGATATGGCAGCTTGCCGTCGTAGTGGCGATTGCCACTACGAGTGCTGCACTTAATAATTTGCTTTTATTCATTGATTTCACTCTTTATTAATTGCGTGAATATTGCTCAATCTGATCGTCGATTTCAGCGTTGTCTGTGTCCTTCCACTTCAGCGGCTGTATCTTCTCCTGAATCTTTTGGAACGCAACGAACAATGCCGGAACGATAAGCACCTGAAGAATCATACCAATCAACATACCGCCGACAGCACCGGTTCCAAGCGAACGGTTACCGTTGGCGCCTACACCGTTGGCAAGCATCAGTGGCAACAGACCGATAATCATTGCGAAGCCTGTCATCAAAATAGGACGCAGACGCGCTGCCGCACCGGCGATAGCGGCGCCCACGATGCTCATTCCCGTCTTGCGGCGGTCAAGAGCGAACTCTACAATAAGGATGGCGTTCTTTGCCAACAGACCGATAAGCATGATCAAACCGATTTGCAGATAGATGTTGTTGTTAACACCAAAAATCTTCGCAAAGAGGAATGATCCCATCAAGCCCAACGGAATAGACAAGATAACCGACAGCGGCAGGATGTAGCTTTCATATTGTGCCGACAGAAGCAGGTAGACAAAGAGCAGACAAAGTCCGAACACGATTGCAGTCGACGCCGCTGATGAATTCTGCTCCTCACGCGTCATTCCCGAGAACTCATAGCCGTAGCCCATAGGCAATGTCTGTGCCGCTACTTCCTGGATGGCCTTGATGGCGTCACCGTTACTGTAGCCTGGATTTGGCGTACCGCTGACAGAAATCGAGGTAAACAGGTTGAAGCGCGAGATGATATCTGGTCCGTAGACGCGCTCAAGCGTGATGAAGTTGGTGATAGGCGACATTTCGTTGCCTACACGCACTTTCACCTGATTCAGCGTTTCCGGCGAGATACGCGCGCTTGGATCGGCCTGCATCATCACACGGTAAAGTTTACCGAAGCGGTTGAAGTTCGACACATACATACCGCCATAGTAGCCTTGCAGCGTCGACAATACAACGCTCGGACTGATTCCCGCCTGCTTGGTCTTGGCAACATCGACATTGACCATATACTGCGGGAATGTCGGGTTAAACGTTGAGTAAGCCTGCTGGATTTCCGGACGCTGGTTGAGCGCGCCGATGAATTGCTGATAAATCTGGAAAAACTTGTTGATGTCGCCTCCGGTCTTGTCTTGCAGCTGAAGCTCGAAACCGCTGGTTACCGAATAACCGGAAATCATCGGTGGCTGGAACATCATCACTGTGGCGTCTTTTATCTGCTGACCCACTGCGCCGTAAAGCTGTCCGAGCACGCTTGTTGCGTCCTGTCCTTTCTCACGTTCGCTCCAGTCCTTGAGCTTTATGATAAACGTACCGTACGTGTTGCCCTGACCGGCGATAAAGCTGTAACCAAGAATCTCCGTACGCGACTCGACTGCCGGATTGGCGGCAAGAATCTTGTCCACCTTGGCAAGTGTGGCCTCTGTTTTATCAAGCGACGTTGCAGGCGGCATGTTGACCATACAGAACAACACGCCGGTGTCCTCATTAGGAACCAAAGCGGTCGACGTGGTCATCATCATTGCGGCAAGCGCCACGATGCTGGCTGCCACAACGCCGAATGCCGTGATTTTATGATTGATGAAGAATCCTGCCCATTTTTTGTAGCGGACGAGCAGTTTCTCATAATTGCGGTTGAATCCTTCGTGGAATGCCTTTACAAACGACACTTTCTTGGAGCCGCCATCTGCCTTGTGAGGTTTCAGGAACACCGCACACAAAGCCGGCGACAGGGTCAATGCGTTCAATGCCGACAGTCCGATGGCGATTGCCATTGTCAAACCAAACTGGCGATAGAACACGCCCGACGTTCCTGACATGAACGACACTGGAATAAACACAAGCATCATGACAAGGGTGATTGAGACAATCGCGCCGCCTATCTCACGCATAGCGTCGATTGCAGCCATACGTGCCGAGGTGTAGCCCTCGTCGAGTTTGGCATGGACCGCCTCGACCACCACAATCGCATCGTCGACCACAATCGCAATGGCGAGCACCAATGCCGAGAGTGTCAACAAGTTGATTGAGAAGCCAATCAAATAAAGTCCGAAGAACGTACCAATCAACGCCACCGGAATGGCGATTGCCGGAATAATGGTTGAACGCAAGTCCTGAAGGAACACGTAAACCACAAGAAACACGAGGATAAACGCCTCGATAAGGGTCTTGATAACCTCTTCGATTGATGCGTATAGGAAGTCGTTGGTGTTCATTGAAACGTTGAATTCCAATCCGTTTGGAAGCTCTTTTCCTGCCTCGTTGATTTTTGCCTCAACGTCCTTGATAACCTGAGTCGCATTGGAGCCCGCAGTCTGGAAGATGATGGCGGAAGCGGCTGGATGACCGTTTGTCTTGCCCTTGAAACCGTAGCTTACACGGCCAAGCTCCATAGTTGCCACGTCTTTCAGATAGAGGACGTTGCCGTCTTTGTCGGCGCGGATGATAATCTTGTCAAACTCTTCTGGAGTAATCAGACGTCCGCGGTAGCGCATCACATATTGGAATGCCGTTCCGCCGTTTTCACCGAACTGACCCGGAGCAGCCTCGATGTTCTGGTCGGCGAGAGCCGCACTTACATCGGAAGGCATAAGGTTGTGCTGTGCCATGGCGTCTGGCTTGAGCCAGATACGCATAGAGTAGTCGGCACCCATCACCATCGCGTCTCCCACGCCGTTCACACGCTGAATCTGCGGGATGACGTTGATTTTCATATAGTTTTCGATGAATTCCTGCTCAAACTTGCCGTTTGGAGAAAGGAGCGAGAACACAAGCAGCATTGACGTCTGTCGTTTCTGCGTAATCACACCCACTCTTGTCACCTCGGCAGGGAGCATACTCTGCGCCTTTGCCACACGGTTCTGTACATCGACGGCAGCCATGTCGGGGTCGAAGCCCTGCTCGAAATAAACTGTAATCGTGGCGCTACCTGTATTGGTTGCCGTTGATTGGATATATGTCATGCCTTCAGCACCGTTGATTTGCTCCTCGATAGGCGCAATCACGGAGTTGAGCACAGTCTTGGCATCGGCACCGGTATAGGTTGTCGAAACCTGGATTGTTGGAGGCGCAATGTCAGGATACTGCGTGATTGGCAACCACAACATTCCGACGACACCCAAAATCACAATGAAGATGGATATCACGGTCGAGAGCACCGGCCTGTTGATAAACGTATCTAATTTCATTTCTCTTTATTCTAATTTTCCTTATTGTTTTCCTGTTACTTCTGCTGTGCGCCTGCTGCCTGGCTGAGATCCTTGCCTGTCATGTCGACCGGAGTGATCTGCACACCTTCGCGGACGCTTACGCCTACACCTTGAACCACGACATGTTCGCCGTTCTCAAGTCCACTGGTAACCACGTAGTTCTGTCCGTCGTTGTTTGCAAGCACCTCGATTGGGCGTGCGGTGACTTTGCCAGCCTTGTCAACAACGTATGCGAATTTCTTGTCCTGCAATTCGGTGGTTGCCGACTGAGGTATAATGATTACGTTGTCGTAGTGTGCCGGGATGACAACAGAGCCTGTAGAACCGCTGCGGAGCATTCCGTTCTGATTTTTGAACGCCACGCGCACCGATGCCGAACCGGTGGTGTTGTCGAGCATACCTGTCATCGTCGAGAATTTGCCCAATTCTGAATAGTAGCTGCCGTCTGAGAGTTTCAATTTTGCTGCTGGAAGCTCGCTGAGCGCCTTAGCAAGCGATACGCTGCCGTTTTGCGTCATCTCAAGCACCTGCTTTTCGTTAAATGAAATGTAGGCATAAACCTCTGAAATGTCGGAAATTGTGGTGAGAGGCTGTTGTGAAGACGGGCTTGCAAGCGAACCCTCGCGGTTTGGAATCGAGCCAACATAACCTGCCGACGGAGCCTTCACTACTGTATAAGAGAGGTTCTTCTCTGCATTGACAAGCGCTGCGCGGGCTTGCGCCAGCTGTGCTTTGGCTGCTGCGAGGTCATTTTGAGCCAATTGGTTCTCGTAGTCGCTGATCACGTTCTTCTCAAAAAGTTTTTTCTTGTTGTTGGCGGTAATCTGAGCGCTGTTGACCTGCTGCTGAGCTGCCGCAACGGCTGCCTTGCACTGGTTTACCGCTGCCTCATACTGCACTTGATCAATGACAAACAGCACCTGTCCTGCCGACACTTGCTGACCTTCGTCTACACAAACCTTTGTAATGAATCCTGAAACTTGTGGACGTATCTGCACATCCTTCTGTCCCTTAATCGTAGCCGGGTAAACGCTTTCCAAATCTGCACTCGACTTGGTTACTGTGATAAACCCGATTTGCGGAGCAGCCTGTTGCTGCTGTCCCTGCTGGTCTTTCTTGCCACATGAGGTCATGCTGACACCCAAAACCAAACCCAACAAAGCCACTCGCTTTGTCAGTCCAATAAATGTCTTAATTTTCATACCTATAGATTGAATTTTTTCTATTTCTTAACAGCGTATAATATGTATAGTTCTATTTTTCCGAATGCAAAATTAATCACTCTATCAACCAAAACCTATGATATTTATCACTTTTTTCAGCTTCTACCCACAAAAATATGTTAACCGCTTCACTTTTTTCGCCGATTGGTCGGCAAAAGTAGCAATATCTGATGTTTATCTTTTTGCAGGACACGCCTAAACGCTGAAATCTCCAGCGCAGAATTTTTCACACGCGACATTGAAATAGCAGCCCCTGCTCTTCATAAAATCCATCAGCCTGCGATAGACTGCGCTCCCGGCGAGGATGTCAGGATTTCCGACAATTGTCAGATGCTTGCGGGCGCGTGTCATCGCCACGTTGAGTTTACGGTCGATGAGTGTTCCGTCTTCTTCAAATACGTTGTCGGTCAAAAAGTTCAACTGATATCGCTGCTGCACTGTAAGTCCGTAGATTATGTAGTCGCGCTGGCTGCCCTGAAAGCGTTCCACGGTGTCGATTGTTATGGAGTGCAACGCCGGGATGCCATATCTGTCGATTGCGTTTCGTACGGTTGCAATCTGGTTGCGGTAAGGCACGATGACTCCTACCGTCGCACTGTCGTCGAAGCGGTCTGCCTGCCTGAAGATTCTCTCCACCATAGCGGCTATCATGTCGGCCTCCACCTGATTGGTCTTTGCTGAAACCGACATTTCTGGCTTCTCCGATGCCACAAATGCCACCCTGCGCAATTGCAGCAGTCGGCAGATGCCGTCGGTCGACGTGCAGGCGGTGTTTGCCGCCAGCTGATGCGGCAACGGCACCACGTCAAGTCTGCCGCCATAGAACGCCTCATTGGGGAAATCGGCTATGTCGCGATGCATACGACCTTGACGTGTAAGCATATAAACATAGCGGCAATCATATCCGTCAACGGTTTTAAACGACGACAGCAACCTCTCAAACAGTGAGCGGCGGCAGTCGGTCAATCCAATTGACAGCAGCTCCGGCTCTGTCACTCTCGACTCTGCTTCGGTCTGCTGCACAACGGCAGGCAACTGCTTGTGGTCGCCAATAAGCACGAAGCGTGAGATGGCGTCGGCATTGCCTGAGCGCGCGCACATCAGCCCCAGCAGGTGGGGTTCGAGGATTTGCGACGCCTCATCGACAATAGCAAGGTCGAAACGTTTGATTTTAAACAGATTGACATTAGAGTTAAGCGCTGCGGTGGTGGCACAGACCACACGCGCGTCTTTCAGCGTTCCCGCCACAGCGTCGCCCGTGCGGCACTGCTGGATTTTGTTGCGAAGAAGGTTTGCGTGATACGCCTTGTCGCACGAAATCTCCGAACCGATACGTATGAAATCGATGCTCTGCTCTTTAAGTTTGCTGCAAATTTCGTCCACCGCCCTGTTGGTGTACGACAGCAGCAGTATGCTGGTGTCTGTCTCAAGCAGTTCCTCACGCAGGATGTTAAGCAATCCGAACGACGTCTTGCCGGTGCCTGGAGGGCCTATCACAAGAAACAGCTCACGGGCTTGCTTTGCTCTCTCCACGAGGGTGTTGAAATCGCCGTAGTCGCCCTTGCGGCATCTGCAGGCGTCGATCTCGGGCATGCGCTGCGACAGCAGCATATCGCGCCGCCGTATGGGTGCGGTCAGGAAACTGTGCATCCCTGCATAAAGGGCATTTGTCGACGAGTCAAACAAATCGTGCTCTATCGCCCAGCGAATGCCGTCGGTCTGAGGAAACACGCGGCTGTCTGTCTGCGGATTGCGAAGTGCCACCCTGACGCCGTCTACACTGATATCGGCTATCGTGCCGCGTTCCACCATCCATGCGCAGGCGTTGGGCTCGGTGTTTTCTTTATACGGATAAAGCACCACGATGTCGCCCACCCGGAAATTAGAGGTGTCGGCGGCGTCAGTATCGGCAAACCGCAGTGTCACGTCGGTCACCGGAGAATCGGCAAAAGCCGCTGTGTCGAGTGTGAGGTTGCAATAGATGCCGCCTGAAGCAATCTTGTCTTCGAGCGAATCGAGCCAGATTGATGCAAACCCGCTGTTGTCCTTGATTTTGTTGCCTATCTTCGACAGCAGATGCTCTTTTTCGAGAAACTGCATAAAACGGAAGAAATAGACGCGTTCCAACGGCGACGCATTCTGTATCGGCGACAGCACTTCGTTGAGTTCGGGCCGGGTGTATCTTGTCCACAACACGCCATTGGAGTTTTTCTCATTCAACAGTTCGGGAGTCAGTCCGTCAAGCATCCCGACACCCTCTGAAGCATATAGGATTTCGCTATATGCCAACAAGTTGCGCATCCGTATAGCCCTAAGCATCAGTTCCGGACGCTGTGCCGTTGACACAAGGCCCTCGGGATAACGCGAATAGAGGAGCATGACGTGGCGCAGCTGTCCGGCATATTTGTCAAACTCATAGACAAACAGGGCGCGGTAGAGCATCAGCTGCACCAGATGTTTCTCCTGTGGCTTTGGACGGTTTGGATCATAATGTGGCGAGGCGGTCGGCACAAACGCTCCTTTTCCTGATTTCTGCTCCACAATTACAGCCTCGCTGTCTTTTTCCACCAGCAGGTCGAGACGCCCTTGTATGCCAAGCACTTCGCTGAAGAATGTGGGTTCGAGCACTGCCTTCCCCATGTCAATGCCACCAACGGCTTTGGGCAAGTCGTTGCCTATAAGTTTCTCGACATTGCTTTTCTGCATACGCGCGTCGGCATAGAATTTCGCCACGTCTTCCCGGCTGCGCATAGCTTCGCATGCCACAAGCCCCAAGGCATTGTTTCTGAAAAAGTCCATCATCCCCTCCTCAAACGAACGGGTGCTCCGATGCACCGTCTCGTCGAGATACTGCCCGGAAAGATTTCCAAGATGTATGGGCAAGGTGTTGGGCTGCGGCTTGAATTTATTGACCAAAGCCACAAGCGGCGATTCAGCATAAGTCTCGAAACACGACGCTATGGTCGTGACGTTCACAAGATAGTCGGGCTCGTAGATTATCAGTTCCGGCATACAGATTCCGCTGTCATAGCGCACGCGCACGAGGTTGAGCTGCACGCCGCGTCTGAGCAGCAACGACAGATACGACCAGTCGCCACGGCCTTCGCGTGTCAGATAGACGTTTTGCTGTCCGTAGCACACGGTCAGCGGCAAGCCGCCGCGTTCTTCCGTGACGTGGATATATTCGTTGTCCCATGTGTCGACAACACACCGCAGGTTGCCGCTGTCAAACTTGCCCCATGTCCGTGGCTTGTCGTCGACGGGCAGTTTACGCCGCAGCGACTTCGGAATCGGCTCGCCAAGCAGAGCCTCAACAAGCATCGCCGCCGACTTCACATCGCTGCCGATTGAATCTTGCAATTGCCGGTCGGAAATTTCAGAAAGGGTATTGAGTGTGCGGCGAGTGCCATGCAGACGCACCGACTCTGCCTCGGAAATACCTTTTTCCTTTATCAGATAGTCCAATTTGGCAAATGTTCCCGAGAAATTCAGGTTGGTCAAGCCCACTTCCTGATTGATTGCGCGTTTGAACACGTCGCGCAACGCGTCATATTTTTTACGGATTTCCCAACCGCTGTCGAGCAGCGTTTCCAACTGCTGGTAAAATGAGGCAGCGTCGTCGGGCATATAACCGGATTCTGCCATAATGCTATATCAAACACACCGCAAGCAACAACAACGAATACACCAGCATATTGCGGGCGGTGGCACCGAGCAGCGGATTCAAAGCTGCGCCACGGCTGCGGCGGATGCGTTGCCACGTGTGGTAATGCAGGCACAAATAAATCGCGGGTGCTATGAAAAATATCCATAACTTCTCTGCCCACAACGGTGCAGTCAGCCAAACGGCGGCAATTCCGAACAAGAGGTAGGCAATGGCGGCGACGCGACGCCCAAAACGCACCACTGTGGTGCGCTTGCCCGCCTCACGATCATCCTCCACATCCCTGTAGTTATTCACAATCAACACGTTGCACCCCATCAACCCCACGGCTGCCGATGCAGCGGCCACATTACCGGTAATCTCGCCTGTCTGCACATAATATGTAAGGCAAACAGGCACAAAGCCGAAGAACACAAACACCGCGACATCGCCAAGTCCGACGCGCGACAGCGGATAGGGTCCGGCACTGTAGGCGAGTGCGAAAACAGCGACCACAACGCCTATCGGTATCAGTTGCCAGCCTCCGAACGGAATTAGGCAGCAGCCCACGGCGCAGGCGGCGGCAAGGGTGCCAAACGTGGCGCACAGCATTGCCCGCGGCGTGATGTCGCCTTCGGTGACACCGCGGCGGAAGCCTTCGCGTCCTTTTTTATCTGAGCCGTTGACATAGTCGAAATATTCGTTGGCGAAATTTGACGCCACCTGTGCCAATACGGCAAAAAGAAAGCACAACAACGCCGGCTGCCACTTGAACGAGCCATCGCTATAGGCACAGCCCGACGCTACAACCACCCCTGCCGTCGACACGGGCAATGTGCGCAGTCGGGTTGCCTCTATCCAACTTTTCAGTTTCTTCTGCATAGTCAATATTTATTGTCGCCCATCACGGCATCGAGCGCGCGACGCTGTTTCTGACGCAACGGCTGGGTGCTGTAGCCCAGCGACACCACAAGCAGCACTCGCCGGCTGCGCGGCACTCCAAGCAACCGTTTCAGCCGCTTCTCGTCAAACCATCCCATCATGCACGAGCCAAGGCCTTCATCTGCGGCTGCGAGGGTGAGATACGACGCTGCTATGCCACAGTCGATGAGCGGAAAATGCTTGTTCTTTATCCATCCGCCAAGACGGGCGGTGAAATTGGGCGCCTCCTGCACCAATACGATGAAGCATGGAGCCTGTGAGGCAAACTTGTTCATTCCTATGGACGTCAGGGCATCTGCCACTTCTGCACAAAGTTCCGGCTTGTCGACCACGATGAAATGCCACGGTTGGGAATTGCATGCCGACGGCGCACGACGGGCTGCGTCGACAATGCGCATCACCACCTCGCGCGGCACGCAGCGCTCCGTGTCGTAGCCACGGTCGCTCTGACGCTCATCCACAAGTTTGTAAAAATCGGTCATCGCTTATTTTGAAAACTCCATCAATCGGCTGAGATACTTGCCGATGATGTCAAATTCTATGTTTACAACCGTTCCCTCCTTTATGCGGCAGAAATTAGTATGCTCAAAGGTGTAGGGGATTATTGCCACCTCAAAACTGTCGCGCTGGGAATTGCACACCGTAAGGCTGACGCCGTTGACTGTGACGGAGCCTTTCTCTACTGTGACATAGCCCTTGCGCGCCATTTCGGCATCAACGTCGTAGGCAAACTTGAAATAGCGGCTGCCCTCAACGTTGCGCACCTCGCAGCACACTGCGGTCTGGTCTACGTGCCCCTGCACTATATGGCCGTCAAGACGTCCGTTCATCGGCATGCAACGCTCAAGGTTGACAAGGTCGCCAACCTGCAGCAACCCGAGGTTTGAGCGGTCGAGCGTCTCCTGAATCGCCGTGACGGTAAACGTGCCGTCGCCAGGAAGGTCGACCACCGTGAGGCATACGCCATTATGGGCCACCGACTGGTCTATTCTCAACTCCGGGGCAAAGTCGCACTTCATTGTGATGTGCAGATTGCCGCCTTCTTTTCTCAGCGCAACCACTGTGGCTGCAGTCTCTACTATTCCTGAAAACATAGTTATATCCTTTTATTCACACACAAATTTACACATATTTATCGGAATTACTCCCCGCCGACTGGTTATTGTATGAAAAAAGATGCGTTTTTGACGCCACCGCTTTATCTACCCGTCCTTTTCACATTCAGAGTAACCATCGTCATTTCATGTTTATTATTATCCATTTTTATACGGCTGAGAGCAATCATATCCATTGGCAATTATGAATTCTGCCTTTACAGCTTAACCAATCTCCCTTTCTGCGTTGAGAACCTGATTTATAAAACTTTGAACCACATTTCGATACATTGGCTCATTGTGCAGATTCTCTAATTACTTCATTTTTGTCCATAAATTCAGAACCGAGACCAAGAGCATCTCCAATGGCCTGACCAAACAAACATCCAAGCATTCTATCTTTCAGATTGCTATTTTTCATTGTCAATATCATTAGTGTTCTGTTAAAATCAAGAGCTGCTATGAAACGGCAATAACGTATTTCACGAAAAGACAAAGGGAGTCGATCAGCAACGCCAACAGTGCCAGTCCTCGCGGCTTGCGCCTCAACGCCTTGATTGCAACAATGAAACACAATGCGAGGTACGGCCATCCGACATACGGGATGCCAACCAGAACAAAACCGAGCACCGACAGGTAAATCGCCGTCTTCGCCGTCGTGTTGACACACTGGCTTTCACCGCCGCGCTCAACGGTTATTTTCACATGGTATTCTTCCATCACAAAACATTTTTGTTGTTTATCTGCTCTCTATATTTAGCCTCATCAAATGTGTAGAGCGTAGCCGGACGCCCGCTGCCGCGCGGCGCGCGCGCTGCCAACACCGGCATTTTTTCGCAACAATACTCATTAAGAATATCGAACGCTTCGTAGTTTCGCCGCCCCACACCATCTGTTGCCACAATGTAGCCCATGGCGGTCATCTTTTTGTGGAAGTTGCGACGGTCGAACTTTTGCCCGAGCACCGCCTCGTAGATGGTCTGCACCTGTGTCATCGTAAACTCTTTGTTGAGCAAACGGAATGCCAACGGCTCATAGGTGATTTTCCACCGCAGTTTGTCGAGTGCCACACGTACAATCTCGCTATGGTCGAATGCCAAATCAGGCAACATATCCACCGGAAACCACTGTGCCTTGGCGGCATCGTCACCGGCTATGACCTCATAGCCTTCCTGACGCACAAATGCAAGAAACGCCACCGTAACCACACGCTCGCGAGGGTCGCGGTCCACACGGCTGAATGCTTGCAGCTGCTCGATATAGATATCCATCACTCCTGTTTCCTCGCGCAACTCGCGCAATGCTCCTTCTTCCAGCGTCTCGTCAATTCTCACAAAGCCACCCGGCAAAGCCCATTTGCCTTTATACGGCTTCAACCCTCGCTCTACAAGCAACAGATTCAGCCCAGAACCGTCGAATCCGAACACAACGCAGTCGGTGGTCAAAGCCGGATGTGGATATTCATAACTGTACATTTTCTACCCCTTATTTTTCAACAATACAAATTTAAGCCTATTTTCCGACAAAAACGCACGATTGTGTCATTGATACGCAAACAAAAGTTAAAAATCGGCATATTTGCGTATTTTTTACGCATTAAATTTTGTTGTTTATTTCTTCGTCTTTATATTTGCGTCAAAATTACACAACCAAGCATTATTAACTACTAAACACATCAAAATCATGGCACAACTTAAAGTACACAATCTCATCATCGTCGACGCATCGGGATCAATGACGTCAATCTACGAACAAGCGCTTGCCGGTATCAACGAAACGCTGTCAACCATCCGCGAGGAAGCCAAAAAAAGCGACAAAATCGAGCAGTCGGTCACCGTGCTCTCCTTCGCCAGCGGCGGAGAGCCTCTGCAATATGCCTACCGCAACACCATTGCCGAGCAGACATCGCCTCTCACCCCCAACGATTACACGCTCCGCGGAATGACTGCCCTATACGATGCCATAGGCACATCGGTCACCGACCTTGAAAGAAACAAAGGCAAGGAAGACAAGGTGCTTGTAACAATCATCACCGACGGCTATGAAAACGACTCCATCGAATGGGACGGCGCATCGGTGAAAAAACTGATTGACCGCCTGTGCAAAAAGGGCTGGGTGTTCACCTACATCGGTGCAAACCAGGATGCAGCGCTTGAGGCTGGAAAGATTGGAGTGAAAAACAGTTTGACGTTTGAAGCCACAATTGAAGGCACCGTCAATATGTTCGCTTTCGAGAAGCAGTCGCGCCAAAGATGGAACAAGCGAGTGCGCCTCAATGAAAACGACATTCAGAATGCCTACTTCTCCGACGACGACAAATGACACTGAAAAAGGCTGGACTCCAATCGGAATCCAGCCTTTTTTAATTCAATCAAGCGTCCCTGACTATCTGACAATCTTGACAGTCTTGATGCCGCCGTCGGCCACTACATTAACGAAATAAACGCCGCCTGCCAGATTGCCCATAGCAACCATTGCTGTCTGTCCGGCAGGTGTTGCCGAAGCAACCATCGCACCGGATGCATTGTAGACATTTACCGAGCGGATATTGCCGTCGGCTTTCACCGACACAACATCGCCGAGCGAGCGCACAACGATGCCGCCATCGGCGGATTTCAAAGTCTCGACAGATGAGAAGTCGTGGAGCACAGCCTTGCGTACTGCCGTATCGTCGAATTTGACAAACTGCATCTGGTTGAAGTAGATTTCTCCCTTCCACGCCTGTTCCGGAGCTTTCTCGTGTTTCAAGAAGAAGCTGTCGAAACGCCATTTGTCGGCGATTTCATCGGTGCCGGTGAAGTGCTGGTATTCATCGCTTGCCAGGTTCCATGACACGAGATGCCATCCGCGATAGTTGATCGGCTTCAAGTTGTACTTGATGCCGCCGTTCTTGTTGTTTGTGCGCACACGCAACGCAGCGCTGACGCTGTTGTTTGAGCCGTCGCCATAGAGCCAGAACGTAAGCACGCCGTCCTTGGTTGTGCCGTCGATGTTCTGCGAAGAGTGATACTCACGGATTTGCCATACGCCTGCAGCAAAATCAGGATCGAAATCATACTTCAGGCATGCGCTGTTAGGACTTTCCGGACGCACACCGATGTTGGCGCGCGTAAACGAGTTGGCTTCCTGTGTCAAGCCCGATGATGAGCCTGAGCCGTCAGGCGCCCAGAATCCCGTCACGTTGTCGAGCGGAAGCAGGTCGGTCGACTCAACGACAGGGCGGTACTCCGACAGGAAGCGGAATCTGAACTCTTCGGTCAAGTTGCCCGACAAGTCGGCAAGACCCGGTTTCACTGTAACAAGGAAGCACTTGTCGAGAGGAAGGTCTTCGCTGAAGAAATATTGCAGCACCGAAGCGCCGTTTACAACCGAATGAGTCAGTGTGCCAGCATAAGTGTTGCCTTCAGGGTCAATCACCGTCATGCAGTCGGCGTTCTTGTCCTCGTTCCAGTCGATAATCTCATCATACTCCACTCTTACCACCGGACGCAGCGTGTATGCCACATCGCCGTCGATGGCAGGGTCGGTAGAAACCACCTGCGCAGGTGTAGTGTCTGCCTCTTTCATTGTGATTGAGAGCGTATAGTCGTCGCCGCCATTGCCGTCGCCATTGCCGTCAAACGGCTGGTTTGTCTGAGAGTTCTTGGCAACGCTGCCGTCAATCTTGATGTTGTAGGTCTTCAACGGGACGAGTTTTGAAACGTCGACGCTGAGCGTATAGTCGTTTATCCATGTCAATGTCACTTCGCCGTCGTTGTCGATAGAGAATGCCTTTTCGACCGACTCTTTGTCCATCTTGCGCGAGAACGTGATGACGATAGGGTCAACAAGGCTGACTGCCTTTGTGTCTTCCACCGAAATCGACGCCACTTTCGCAGGTGCGTTGGATGTCATCGTGATGTCGAGCCATGTAACGTTGTCGTTTGACTGTCCGGCTGGATTCGACTTTATCACAACGTTTTTTGTCACTGGCTCATATCCGGTTGCCGTAAATTCCACCGAGACAGCATCGCCGGCTTTAAGTCCCTCAAACAGATAGAATCCGTTGTGGATAAGGTCGGGGTTGTTGGTGTATTTCTTAAATGTCGACTCCCATGTGTCAGTAACATACGTCTTGTCGCCTACCTTTACAGTCACACCGTCGATAGGCACATCGTTTTCTGAGTTTTTGATGATACCGGCAAGGAATGTCTGCTCTGGATTGGTCATGTTGCGGAACTTCAATATCGACTGGAATGCGGCGAAAGCCTCCAGACGCTTATAGTCGGCATTGATGTTCAACTGCTGCTGAGAGGCGATTGTGTGGTAGCCGCCCTCGCTGAGCAGCGAAGCCATATTTGTGCGGCGGTTGACCGACAAATATGGATATTGGTTGGCGTGGGTCTCAGGAGCACGGTCGTAATAGCAACGGTCGTACCAGTTGCCGCGTGTCGTGATGCGCATCACGCCTGTAAGGTTCGGGTTGAGAATCTCTCCGAAAGCCTTACCGCCGTTAGGCGTTTTCTCTATTTCTTTGCCATCCTTGCGCCATCCTCCGAAGAGAGTGACGGTTGTGTTTTTGTCGGAAGAAGCGTCAGAGTGGATAGCATAGAAGAAGTCGGCGCCCCAGGCATTCGCCATGTCGGAACGTTCCTCAAGTCCTACAATGTCGACCTCGTTGTTGCGGCAAAGTTTCAGATTTTCTGCCGGCATATCGGTATATTCCGTCAGATATCCCTTGATATACTGTGCCACGCTAAACACCTTCTGCGCCTCGGAATAGCCCCACAAGCCACGGTTTTCAGTTGCGGAGTGTCCCGGGTCGAGAAACAGTTTGAAATCGCCCCAGCCTGTTGATTTCTGAGCATAAGTTGTAGCAGCCGGGAATGCCGTCATCAATGCGGCGGCAGCGATTGCCATTTTTGTAATATTGTTCTTTTTCATCGATTATCAGTATTTTAGGGTAATTTCATAGATGCAGGCATCTTTTGCGTTCTCAAAAGCAACCCGTTTGCCATCGCGTGTCACGGCTGGCGTCAACGGAATCATATCGGTATTGGCGGTCAGAAGGACTGCCTTGCCTGTGACAACATCGACAGCGTAGATGTCGGAGCCCGTAAAACTTTCGCCATTATCGGTGACAACGGTGTAGATCAGCGAATTGTCGGGCAGCCATGCCGGATGAGAGCCCTTGCACAGGTAAGCCACGCCGCTGCCGTCGGAATTGCATGTGAAGATGCCTTTGCCCGGAACTTGGAAAGCCACCTGCTTGCCGTCGTGCGACAATGCCGGATTGATGATTATCGCTCCTGAGAATTCTTTCAACGAAGCCACTTTGTCGGCCACACCTGCCGGGTCATTGACCATCATTGTGTAGACATCGGTCGCTGTCGCGGATGTGCGCTTGAGGCTGCGTGTGTTGACGCTCGATGCGCCACGCTCGCCTGAAATCATCACGCGCTCGGCGTCATTCCACAACGGTGTTCCTGTAAGTTCGCGCGTCTTGCCAACCAACGTGGTCTCTGCGCCGTCGGCGGCATTCCACACCTTAACTTCGTGGAAAACACGATTGTCGGACACCACATTGGTTCTGCCGAGCAGTTTTGTGCCGTCGGCACTCCATTGCATCTTGTAGCCGGCACCTGAACAGCAGGTCACCTGACGTAGATTGCTGCCGTCGGCATCAGCAACCCAGATGCCGTCATAATTGTCGGAAGTTACTGCAATCTTGTCGCCGCTTGGCGACCACACAGGTGCCATCAGTCCTTGAGAAGACTTGATGAGCAACGTTGGCTCGCTTGCGCTGCGTGGCTGCGCCATTGCCGCCACCCCGAGCATGCTCAAAGCCAATGTAAGAAATGTTTGCTTTGTCATAGATTTTAAGTTTTATGTTAGGGTTAAAAATATCCGTGTTGGTTTGCACTGCCAAAATTACAAAGTTTTCACGGCACCGCAAATTTTAGGCAGACAAAAAAAACAAACAACGTATTCCAACAGGGGTTTCAACATTTTTGCCTAATTCTGGAAAGTTCTTGTTAGTGCCTTATACAAAGGGCTTTGGGAGAATTACCCATTTTTTAGGTAATGACTTGGCAACTGTGCCATTTGCTGCGTTTTGCCTTGATTTGCGTTTCAAGCAACTCTTACGAATACAAAAGTAACCAAATTCTTTTATTAGCCAAATAACTTAGTTACTTTCTGTGTTTTGAATTTGCATATACTCTTTTATTGCCATTAATCTCCGTTCCAAATACTTTGATGTAGTTTCGTCATATATATTAGCCTTTTTCATTTTTCCCAACAGTCCCAATAATTCTCTTGAAAGCCCTATTTTACATGCAAATTCATCTGCTTTTAATTCTTCGTCAATTGGTTTATTTTCAAGAAAGAAATAAATTATATGCCCTATTTCGTGGGCAATAGCAGCCAATTTGTCATTAGTTGTAAGTTCCAGCTGCGAACATACCTGATATTGTATCTTGAGCATTATTTGTTTCTTTTAGAACATAGCAACCAAACAAATCTTTGTCAATATTTTCGATGATAGGAAGTTTTGAGGTTATTTTTAATAAATCCTTATATTCATCTATAGTATGTACATTAATTGAGAACTTCTTTAGTGTGTTACAAACGGAGTATACATTAGAATTATACTTTTCTTCAAAAATATTAAATTCTACAAGACCTGTATAACTAAAAAGTTTCATGTCGGTCAATGTGTTCATAATACTATCTCCCTAAGAAATCATAATCACCATCGAAACCATCAGGCATGTCTCCATACATTCCATCTGTCATTGCATCCCATGTGTCTCGGGCATAATCAGGTTCGTCATAATAATCATAATCATAGTCATAAGAATAATCACTATTTATTCTTTCAATTTCTTCTTCAAGTTCATCAATTCGTTTATTTACATCAAAGCCTTTGCTTGAAGCAATTTTGTAAAGTTCAACAGCTTTAGAATACAATTCACCACGGACATAAAATTCTGCTAATGTTTTTAAGAAAACGAAAACGTCTTCTTTCTCTCCGATGAACTGTTCAGCTCGTTTATTGGCTAAAGTAATAAGATCTTGTTCTGCAAGGCTACTTGCCCTAAAGAAATCATTATCAAAGTTCTTATTAGTGATTTTTTGAAGAATTGAAATTTGCTCTGGAAGTCTTGCAGTAAGTGCAGACCAATAAATGTGTTCAAAATCACTATTTTTCAATTTTGAAACTTCTACTAATAAAGATGCAGCTTTTCTACTTCCATTATCAGCCGCACGACACAGAAGTTTATAACGGCTATCTGAAGTAAATTCATGTATAATTTGCCTATAAGCAGACGGAACTATACCCCAATTAAAAAGGAAATTATCAAGAGGATTCACCTCCACATTTGGCATAAGTTCTTCTTTAACTTTATCAATAGCTGAATATTGAAGTGCTGCATTGTAACCTTGACGCATTGCTGCTTCAACAAGGAACTTGGCTACTGCTGGATCTTTCTCATATTTACGTGCCCAGTTAAATTGGGCTTTGGGACAGCACCTTGAAGTTGTATCATATAAAGAACATTCATGGCATGTTTCGCACCCATTCCCATAAGCATATTTATGCCATATAGACATAATTTCTTCTTCATCCAATTGACTAAATAAAGCCATATTCGTACGGTATGCACAGGAATTTTTAGGGTTTGCGTTGCTTGCTTTTATCCAATATGTAGAATATGCAGCAGAACTTTCCTTAGCTTTATTTGTCCATAAAGCCAATGTGCGCCAAACATATTTTTCCCAATCAGGCCAATTAGGGCATCCTGTATTCGCTAATTTTTTTAGTTGTTCTAAAGCTAATGCTTTATTTGATTTTAAGCTATCATTTCCGTTCTTTATTCCATTATAGAGAGCACAAATCCTATTATAAGTAACAAAAGCTGGTTCGTCCTTGTCTGACTTATTCAGTCTTAATACTTTGAAGAAATCTTTTGCCTTGTTTGAAAGGTTGTTGCTTATTACAGTATAAGCATAAATAAGATCAGATGATGCTTTCTTGATTTTATTGAATTCTTTCGTTATATCGCATAAAGAACAATCGTTTTCATACATCAATATTATAAGATTGAGACAGCAATTACTGATAGGTGTACAACTTGAAGTATCTGATTCAGTCTCTTTTAGGTATTGTTCAATACTCTTTTTGTAATATTTTATGGCTATTTCTTCGTCCTTTGAGTTGCCATACAATCCAAAGTGATAAACTATTCCCATAGAATATGACCCTGCTGCTTCTCCATTATCTGAAGCCATCTTATAATAGTTAATAGCATTTGTATAATCACCCAAATACATGTAGAGCGAAGCAAGGTTTATCATTGCATTTACATCACCACCTTTTGAAGCTAACATAAATAAATCAACAATCTCTTTATTCCGTTCGGAATGAATATCATTAGTGTCGTCACTTAAACTGTTACAAAGAGATTTAAGAATACCAATATTGTTATAACATTGTACATTCCCATCTTTAGCAGCATTAAGGTAGTAAGCAATAACTTCGTGTGCCCATTCTTCATTATTATCCAATCCTTCACTAATGGAATATTGAGGAAAGTCCTCAATGACTTTTCTTAGCGTGTAATCAATTTTAGTGTCATCCCAAACTCGTTCATAATTTAACCCATGCATAACAACATTTGTATTGTCAACATCATTGCAAAGTCCTTTATTTTGGAACGGTCGGTCAAAAAACAAACTTGTTCTATTTTGATTAAATAGTGTCTTAATAGGTACTCCGGGGCATAAACCATTCAAAATGATTTTGTATTCGTGTTTAATGTCTAATGTTTCAAACGATAAGTTTGAAAAAATAGCATATTGTGCATAATACCTTTCGCCTTCAATAGAAATCATCGAATCAAATGAAAAATTGCGTGAATCATTTTGGTAAAAACGGGCCTTGTTTAAGTCTTGCCAATAGAAGCTACAGTCAAGCCCAGAAACTTGCGGCATCCTATTGGAAGAAATATTTTCAAAGAATATTGAATGAGAGTAAATATAGTGCGAACCAATAATTATGCGAGATATTTCTTTATGAATATCCTTGCCAAGATTAAAGGTATGAGGAAAAATATTAATTGTGAATAACGAGTTACACTTGCATTCATTGCTTATTTCTTTTATATCCATATTATAAGCTTCTAATGGAATAGAAGGATACAATTTTTTATGAAGCAAGATTGCACGTTTGAGTTTTACCTCATCTGAAGAAAATAAACGAAGGACTTTAATATCCTTAATTTCATAACCTTTGTTTATTAGAGAATCAACAAAAACAATAGAATCAATTCCGCAATCGGCGTTGAAAACATTTATCGTCAAATCATCGCAAGCCATTCCATTATTTTTGTATAAAGCATTAACCACAGATTTGTAGCATTTTAATTTATACGGCAGCAAATATACTATATCATATAACATAGAAACTTCAGTTGATGATTCTATGTTATCTTCTTTTAGTCCTTTAAAAGGAATAAGTAAGTCCTTAGATGTACTCAATATTTCCTCTACTGTCCAATGTGCTTTTTGAGAAAGAAGAGATGAAAAATATGTATTCCTTTCTGAAACGATTTGATTATAGTTTACTTTTTTAGTCATATTACGCTTGCACTTACTTTTTAATGGAGACCTCAGCTATTGTTTAGAATGATAAATCTGAGTCTATAGTAACAGCACAAAAGTATAAAAAATCCGTAATATAGTATTCAGCTATCACGGACTTTATTATGATTTACAGCTTAATACCTCGATTTTGTTTTCTTGTCGGCATTCCCAATGTTTCCATAAACTCGTCTTTCTTTCGTCTAAACCAACTGACATGCGAAACACCGTCTATATTGAGGTCAAATCTCTCCTCCGCATTCTGTTTGAGAGAACAAACCGCACCATCAGCCTTGAAGTGTTGGTTGAACTCACGAGAATAGAGTTCGCCTTTAATGGGAACATCCTTGAACGTGCATAGTTTTCTAATGATGGCATCGCCAAAGTTCAGAGTTTCACGAAAGAACTTTATTGTCGGTATCAGCTTCTCCACATACGGAAAGTAGCGTTTGACGAAATCCACGAACTCAGACAACTTGCGGTGCTGTTGCTCGTAAGCGTTTCTTATCTCCTGTATCTGTTCGGCTTGTTGCTGTTCCCGTTGTCGGGCTTCCTCTTCAAGTTCAAGTATGCGGTCTTGCAAATCCTCGTTCCTGCGTTCCAACGATTTCTTCTTTCCACTTCCGGAAAGAGAACCCACACTTTTGGCTATGTTGGTCGCTGCGGTAGTGGCTGCGCCTTTCAGTTTCTCGGTCTGTACTTCTTTCTTGGCTCGTTTGAGTTCCTGTTCGGCTTCGGCTTTCTGCCCGGCTTTCTGTTCCTGCAACCTTTTGTTTTCCATATCAAGGGCATCGTTCTTTTTCTTCATATCCCGCTTTTCTTTGCGCTTTACACTTTTCCGTTTTGTCACCGTAACGACATTGATGTTAAGATAATTAGCGCCATTCTTCAATTTTTTCGAGGTTATTCCAGCATTTTTCGTAACTTTGTTATGTCGTTTTCGACACAATTCTGCAACAATCATCACCACATCCAAACAAGTCATTAAAACTATCATTATCTACAATTTTTCATCTATGAATAAGAAAGAACGGACAATCTCTTTTTTGTGGCAGCACCTATGGCTGCTTGTATCTTTGTTTATAATGACTCTCGGTGTCGCCGTATGCGTAAAGAGCGAGTTGGGATCAAGCGTAATCTCCACTCTGCCTTACGTTTTCGAGACTGCCGGCAAACGTGGACTTGGAGTTCCGTCGCTGACAATCGGACAATACACTTACATAATGAACGCCATTCTGGTGGCTGGGCAGATTGCCGTGCTGCGCCGCCGCTTCGAACCGGTTCAGTTGTTCCAGCTGCTGGTGGGATTCGTTTTCGGATCACTCATCGACTTGAATATGGCTCTCACATCGTGGCTTCTGCCCGACGACATAACGGAGCAAGCACTGGCGCAGATTGCGGGATGCACCGTCCTGGGCATCGGCATCGCCCTTGAGGTGAGATGCGGCTCGGTGACAATGCCTGGCGAGGGTTTCCCGGTGGCGGTAAGCTGTGTGACAGGCATCGACTTCCCGAAGATAAAAATTGTTGTTGACTGCTCGCTGGTGGTTCTCGCCGTGGCTTTCTGCTATGTGTTTTTCGGAGTATGGCAATGGTATATCGTTGGTGTGGGCACACTGTTCGCCATGCTCTATGTGGGAATCGTTGTGAAAATAGCAGGCAGGCATATGGCTTGGTTTGACAAAATCCTTAATTACCGACCTGGATTCCGACGTTATGTGTACGGTCTGGCGAAACTTATTTTCAGACAGAAACAATGATGGAATTTAACGACATAATCAGAAACGCCGCCTCGTTGCCGACGACTGAGATTGCCGCCGACGTCAACAAGGCGTTGACCGCCAACGGTTGCGTGGTTTTGACCGCGCCTCCGGGAGCGGGAAAGTCCACTCTCCTGCCGCTTACCGTCATGGCTGGATTCCTGCCCTCCGACGGCAAGATTCTCATGCTCGAACCCAGGCGTCTCGCTGCCAGGCAAGTGGCTGAGCGCATGGCGGATATGTTGTCGGAGCGCACGGGAGGCACGGTTGGCTACCGGGTGCGCTTTGAAAACCGTGTGTCAGAGTCCACCCGCATCGAAGTGATAACAGAAGGAATTCTGACGCGTATGCTCATCGCCGACCCTTTGCTCGAAGGGGTGTCGGTTGTAATCTTCGATGAGTTCCACGAACGCAGCATCAATTCCGACTTGGCATTCGCCCTGACGCGCCAATGCCAGCAGATTCTGCGTCCAGACCTGAAAATTGTCATCATGTCGGCTACAATCGACACGTCGTCTATCTGCACAAGCCTCAACGCTCCTCTCATCGAATGCCAGGGCAAGATGTTTCCTGTGGAGACACGTTATGCGACGACCGACATTTCGCCCGCCGACATCCCGACGGCAGTCGCGTCGGCGATAAACAAGGCTCACAGCCTGCACGAGGGCGACATTCTCGCTTTTCTGCCCGGACAAGCCGACATTGCGCAATGCGAGCGGCTGCTTGCCGACAAACTGTCGCCGACTGCCGTATTCCCTCTCTACGGCAATCTGTCGCCGGAGCAGCAAAGGCGGGCGGTGGCGCCATCGGGCAGAGGCGAGCGCAAGATTGTGCTTGCAACGCCTGTCGCAGAGACATCGATTACGATTGAAGGCGTACGCATTGTGGTCGACTCGGGATATTGCCGGCAATTGGTCTACAATCCTCGGTCGGGACTTAGCCACCTTGAGACGGTGCGCATAAGCCTCGACATGGCGACGCAGCGGTCGGGACGAGCCGGACGCGTGGCTCCTGGCGTCTGCTACAGGCTGTGGACAAAGGCCTCCGAGCATCGCATGAACGAGCGCCGGCGTCCTGAGATTTCTGATGCCGACCTTGCGCCTACACTACTCGACATTGCGGCTTTCGGCGAAAGCGACGCAGAGGCGTTGCCATGGCTGACAACACCTCAGCCATCAGCCGTTGCGCAAGCCCGGGAACTGCTGACAACGCTTGGTGCCGTCGACAGCCAGAACCGCATAACAAGCCTCGGCAGGCAGATGTCGAAACTGCCGTGCCATCCGCATATTTCAAAAATGATGGTGCGCGCCGAATCGCCTGCGCAGAAAAGTCTCGCCTGCGACATTGCCGCCATACTGGAGGAGAAGGATCCTCTGACCGACGACACTTCCGCCGACCTATGCCTGCGCATCAGCCTGCTCCGGAAGGCGCGGCGACAGCACAGGCTCGGCAGATGGTCGCGCATAGCGCAGATTGCCGAGGAATATCGAAATATGATCAAAGCCACAGAATGCAACGACGATATATGCCCGGAGGATGCCGGCTGCCTTGTGGCGACGGCATATCCTGAACGGGTGGCTAAAGCCATTGACAGCATCGGGCACTTCCGTCTGGCTTCGGGCGTCAACGTGCAGATTGACAACGGTAGCAATCTTGCTTCCTACGACTGGCTGGCGGTGGCTGCCCTCAACGCTTCCGAAAAATGCGGAAAGGTGTTTCTCGCCGCACCGTTGCGGCCAGAGGACATCGAGACACGACAACGCGAACGGATTTTCTGGGATTCAAAAAACGGCGGTGTGGCGATGCTGCGCGAACGCACAATCGGGGTGCTGACTGTCGACAGCCAGCCTCTGCACAATGCCGACAAAAGCGCTGTTGTCTCAACGGTCTGCGAGGCTGTGCAGAAAGAAGGGCTCGGACTGCTCGACTGGAGCGACGACGTTGCCAGGCTTCAAAAGCGTGTGGACGCGGTGGCGGAATGGCATCCGGAAATGGCTCTACCCGACCTGTCTACGGAACACGTCCTGTCGACAGCTTCTGAATGGCTGCCGTTCTACATTGAGCAGAACGGAAAAGTGCTGACAACGGCAGCCGAGCTGAAAAAGATAAATCTGCACGATGCTTTGTGGGCGCTCATCCCCTACGACATGCAGCAAGAGGTAGACCGACTCGCCCCATCGCACATCACCGTACCTTCAGGCAGCAGAATCCGTGTGGACTACCGCAAAGCCGCCGAAGCACCGGTGCTGAGCGTACGCCTGCAGGAATGCTTCGGGATGCTCCACACGCCCTGTGTCGACGGAGGAAAACGCACCATGCTTATGGAACTACTGTCGCCTGGATTCAAACCCGTGCAGCTGACCCAGGACATGGACAGCTTCTGGAGCAATGCCTATTTTGAGGTGCGCAAAGAGCTGAAGCGACGTTACCCAAAGCACTATTGGCCGGAAAATCCTCTCGACGCCGAAGCCGTAAGGGGCGTGAAGCGAAAATAACATGGCATAAGAATCTCACAATTTATTATATGGATATGTTTATAATACCTCTCATTTTCATTGTCGGTTCAATTAAAATATATAATTTTACAGAACAAACATTATCGTCTTTTACGCAATATGAGAATCGTCATTTCTCTTCTAATTTCAATTATTTGCAGTGCTGTATCTTTTGCACAACAGCAAGCCGTTGGATTATATATGATAAATGGAGACACGGAAACGGCAATGACTCCAATCAAATATAAGAATATAAAAATATCGGGAACGTTCAGCAAGACTGCACGATTAGAGTTTGCTGATGCTAAAAGCCAAAACCGATTTACAGGAACTGCAAAATTCAAATTCGTCTTTGGCGCAGTCGACGCATATCACTCGATGACACATTATATGTTTGCGCCGATGTATTCCGTCAACGACTTTGGCATTGCTCAATTTGAGGTAAAGAAGGATAAAAGATATCTTGCAACGGTCAAAATCAAACCTTTTGGCACATCATCAACAGGCGTAAAAGAGTCTAACCGAGTCAAAGCGACAACCAAAGAACTTGAAAAGAGCGTTTATATAATGGAAATCACCGCTGAACCCGGAGAATATTGCATAATCTTCAACTCTATGGGAACCGGCGGCTACAGCGGGACCTTCGATTTTGGCATTGACTAAAATCGCTGTCTTTTCGGAAGAAAAAACAAGCAAGCTCTTTTTTCTTCTCTCAATTTGCACTATCTTTGCAAACGCAAAAACGAGGAGTGATGCTCGAGTGGCTGAAGAGGCACGCCTGGAAAGCGTGTATACGCCAAAAGCGTATCGCGAGTTCGAATCTCGCTCACTCCGCAAAAACAGTGTGCTACATAACAGCGCGCTGTTTTTTTATTCCAGGACTCTCAAAATCACCGCTGGCTCAAACGAAATATCCACATCTTCCCTAAATACTGAAGCAGAGTTCACTTGAAATGCCGCCCGAGCCTTATAGCCTGGCAGCGTTTCGGCAGAGTTAAAATTGAGCGAGTTCATAACTTAGAGCTTTTTGCTCCAAAGTTATGGATCCGATATAAGTTGCGAAAAGACACTAAAATTAATGATTAATAAACAAGTTGAAAAGCAACTTCATCGTCTTTTGTTCTACAAATTTGCCAAGTTGTTCCATTGTTAATGTTTATAAGCATAATAAACCTTGCTGCATTAGCAGGAACTATTAACTGATAGTTAATCTTGTCTTCGTCAGTTGAATCAAAATAAGAAGGCTCTCTATAAACCTTTTGCCAAGTGGAACTATCATCACTATTTTTTACAAGTTGCCAAATGTCACCTGTGAACTTGTCTAATCTAAAAGTATAACGAATCATATTATCAGGAATGATAATTTCATAACGTCCAGCTTCTGTATTCGTTTTTTGCCCAATCGATTCTTCACCATAAGCGAATGCTGAAATGCCGGCAAAAAATAGGGCAAAAAGAATAACTAATCTTTTCATTGTTATGTATTTAATTGGTTTCTGCAAATATACAAAATTACAGAAATACTTCACAGTCATTGACTGAAAAAATGCAGCAGTCGCGGATTTTGCGGATTTGTCTACTCTCAACCGGCAACTGCAAAATTCTTAATTTGTCGGAAGAAAACATCCTTTGGGGTTTCAAAATTTAGCTTTTTACGTGGCCTGCGGTTGATTTTGTGCTGAATCTTGCGTATAAAGGCATCCGTCAGGGTTGAAAAGTCAGTGCCTTTTGGAATGTACTGCCGTA
>ERZ773170.786-NODE-786-length-28654-cov-217.271268_pt1 | contig 28654 bp, 23 predicted proteins | sample MGYA00581002_ERZ773170 | MGnify/ENA primary metagenome ERZ773170 (study PRJEB29015, sample SAMEA2737811) | human gut metagenome | biome: human gut; feature: human-associated habitat; material: faeces | place: China | collected 2012 ... | reverse complement strand
GCAGGGTTTCCTTGCTCCAGGTAATACCGCCCGGATTATGAGGATTGCAGAGAATGAGAATCTTGCATTTCTCATCGCAAACCTTCTCGAGGTTTTCGAAATCCATCTCGTAATATCCGTCTTCCCTCATCTTCAGCGGATTGAAGACCACCTCTCTGCCATTACCCTCTGGGGTGAGGCGGAATGGGTGATAAACGGGAGGCTGGATGATGACTTTTTCATCAGGCTGGGTAAAGACATTCACCACGAGTCCGATGCCTTTAACAATACCAGGAATGAATCTTATCCACTCTCGCTTCACATCCCACTGGTGGTGGTCGCGAACCCAGTCGATGATGCTAGGCAGGTAATCTTCCGGCTCCATCGTGTAGCCGAAAAGAGAGTGCTCCAGACGTGCCTTGAGGGCATCTGTAATGAAAGATGGGGTCTCGAAATCCATATCAGCTACCCAGAGTGGCAGCAAATCATCTCGCCCCCAACGAGGCAACAGGGCGCCATGTTTCAGGTCGTCGCTGCCCGAACGGTCTATGACTTTATCGAAATTGTACATTTTACTTTGAGTCTGTTAACTATAAACTGTCAATTATAAACTATCAACCGCCTGCTTGATGTCTTCGAAGAGATCATCCACATCCTCCAGGCCTATGCTGAGGCGGATAGTGGTGTCTTTCACGTCCATCGACTTGCGCATGCTCTCAGAGAAAGCTCCGAAGATGGTGCTTGCCGGATGAATGACGAGCGAACGGTTGTCGAAGAGGTTGGTGGCGCGATGGATGAGCTTCAGATTGTTCAGAAAACTGAAGCAGGCTTCCTTGCTCTCCAGGTCGATGCAGATCATGGCTCCCGCAGTTTTTCCAAACTGGCGCTGCGCCAACTCGCGATAAGGATTATCCTCCAGACCAACATAGTTTACTAATTTTATCTGAGGCAGAGAGCGCAGCTTCTTGGCAAGCTCCAGGGCATTGCTACTCTGCACACGATAGCGAGCATCGAGCGTTTCGAGTCCGATGGTTTGCATATAAGCTACCTGTGGGGGCATATAGGCTCCGAAATTGAAGAGCATTTCTCCATAAAGACGCTTGGCGAAATCGCCGTTGTAAGGAGTACCGTAGTCGATAACCAGACCGCCGAGCGAAGTAGCACCGCCGCTTACATATTTAGAGCTGGAAACTACCTCAATATCTACTCCCAGACTCTTAGCCGAGAATTGTGTGAAAGGAATCACGGTAGAATCCACCACCAAAGGTACATTTTTTCATGTGCCACTTCAGAGATGGCTTTCAGGTCAGCAACCTCCAGCTATGGGTTGGTCAGGATTTCGAGAAATACGCAGCAGGTGTCATTATCAATGGCTTCGCGCACGGCTTCGATATTGGTCAAATCGCGCAAACGCACCTTTACGCCAAAACGGCGCAGAGTGGCTACGAGCAGGGTATAAGTATTGCCGAATAGATGCTTGGATGTAACAATATTTTTGCTTTGTGCTGCCAGCGCCATGAGGGTGTTGCTGTGGCCGCCATTCCTGAGTTGAAGGCGGTGGCATGAGCAGCATCGGTAAGGGCTGCCACACGGCGCTCCAGGTTGGTTACCGTAGGGTTCTCTACGCGCGAATAATCTGGAGCCTTAATCTTGTCGGTGAATGCTTCTGCCATGACGGCAGCATTGTCGAATTCGTAGGCAAGGGTGTTATATACTGGCACGCTCAGCGAATCGTATGCATCGCGGCGTTCATATTCCAAATGAATAGCTTGAGTCTGTTTCTTCATTATTCTGTTATTTTATGTGATATTTTTGCGTGCAAAAGTACAAAAAAGAAATTGAATAGACAATAAATCGTATAAAAAAAAACGAGTTGCGAATGCTTTTTATGCATTGCAACTCGTTGGAGAGGGGTCTAACCCAACAATAACCTACTGGCTCATCCGATTAACTTAAAGATAACATTTGTAAGGCAAAAATGCAGCAAAAAAAGCAAATTGTAACAGAAACATTCGCTTATCTCGAATTTTATTTGTAATTTCGCACCAAAATCAAAATAAGGATATTTATGAATAAACTGATTCTGAAAACAACAAAAAGTGGACTGCTGGCAGCTGCCCTGATGGCTTCAATCTCTGCCAGTGCCGAAACCATAGAGGTGAAAACGCTGAAATATGCAGGCCCCTATGCCGTAGCACAGCCTTGGATGGCTGACAGTGTGAACATCAAGGGCGAAGCGTTCGACCTTAAGCAGCTGCTCGATTCGCCGCTGTCTTTCACCTTATTAAATAAGGGTAAGGAGGTGAGTGCAGCCCAACTCCTTGCCGACAAGCAGGATGCGCTCCATCTGGCTTCTTTCTGCGTTTCTAACACCCAGCGCACCAAAGCAACCATCGCAGTAGAAGGATTGGAGCAATACCGCCTGTTCGTTGATGGCGAACAGGTAGCGGTGAACGGCGATAAGGCTGAAACCATCCTGACTCCTTCGCAGCATACAGTTGTCATCAAATATCTTACCCGGAAGAATGCATCTTCTGATAAGAAATCTATCAAGTTGACCGTAACCGCAGCCAACGGCGCTCCGCTTTCTGTAGGCGATGCGGCAGCCAAGCGCGCCTATAACATCTATGATGTGATTTGTGCGCCCAACTATCCGAGTGTTTCTATCTCGCCAAACGGAAAGTTTATCGTTGTTCGGAAAACCTGGGTAGATAGAAAAGGTAATAACCATAGCATTAGTGAATTGCGCAACTCTCAGACTAACAGAGTGATGGCTACATTTGAGGAGAGTGTAAAATGGATGCCTTCAAGCAATAAACTGTATTTCACCCAGAAGGCGAGCGACAGCAGTATTGCAGGAGAAGAAAAGCAGGATGGCACATTGCAGCTCATCACCATCAATCCGCTGACGATGGAGCGCGAAGTGCTGGCAAGCCATCTTCCTGAAGGCTGGTTCCAGTTTACACCCGATGAAAAAACACTCATCTATACGCTCACTACTGAAGGCAGAAAAAAAGATCCGCAAGTTTATGATGTAAAAGAACCGGAAGACAGACAGCCTGGTTGGCGCGAGCGCAGCAATCTCGCCAAATATGATCTTGCATCGGGCATTCTCCAGCCGCTTACCTTCGGTTACCACAACATCTATCTGATGGATATTTCTGCCGATTCGCGTTATCTGCTCATAGGCAAGGGAGAGGAGCGACTCACCAAGCGTCCTACAACCCTGACATCATTCTATCGCCTGGATTTGGGCAGTAGGAATGCATCTGGGGCCACAACGCCAAAGGTAGAAACCCTGATAGAAAAGGGCGAATTTCTGAACAGCGCCCAGTTCTCACCTGATGGCAAGAGCATTCTCGTCAGTGCTTCGCCAGAAGCTTTCAACGGCATTGGAAAAAATGTGGAAGAAGGACAGACGCCTAGCATGATTGACACCCAGCTCTATCTGATGACCTTGTCGGATAAGAAGGTTCGTCCGCTGACTAAGGATTTCAATCCGAACGTGCTGAGCACGGAATGGAGCAAGGCAGATGGAAACATCTATTTTACAGCCGAAGATAAAGACTGCGTGCATCTCTTCCAGCTCAATCCGAAATCGGGCAAGTTTACGCTTCTCAAGACTCCTGAAGAGTACATCAAGAGTTTCTCGCTTGCATCTTCTGCAGCAGAAATGGCTTTCTCCGGTCAGAGTGCATCCAATGCTGACCGACTCTATAAGATGAATACGAAGGCGCTGAAATCGCAATTGGTTGACGATTTGAGTGCGCGCGAACTGAAGGATGTTGAACTGGGCGAATGCAAGGCTTGGAATTTTGTCAATTCAAGAGGCGACACCCTTTGCTGCCGTTACTATCTGCCACCTCATTTTGATGCTGCCAAGAAGTATCCGATGATAGTGAACTATTATGGCGGATGCAGTCCTACGAGCCGCATGTTCCAGAGCCGTTATCCTCATCATGTTTATGCGGCGATGGGCTATGTAGTGCTGGTTGTGAATCCTAGTGGAGCCACCGGATTCGGTCAGAAATTCTCTGCCCGCCATGTAGATACGGCAGGCGAGGGAGTGGCTGAAGACATCATCTCCAGCACCCAGGCTTTCTGCGATGAGCATGCTTTCGTAAACCGCAAGAAGATTGGTTGCATCGGTGCCAGCTACGGCGGATTCATGACTCAGTATCTTCAGACCAAGACCGACCTCTTTGCAGCCGCCATCTCTCATGCAGGCATCAGCGACCACACCAGCTATTGGGGTGAGGGCTATTGGGGCTACAGCTACAGCGAAGTTTCTATGGCGAACGAATATCCTTGGACCAACAAGCATCTCTTTGTAGATCAGAGTCCGCTCTATAATGCCGACAAGATTCATACTCCGCTGCTGTTTGTTCACGGCACGGCAGATAATAATGTGCCTGTGGGCGAGAGTATCCAGCTCTATACGGCTCTGAAACTTCTTGGCCGTCCTACGGCGATGGTTCTGGTAGATGGTCAGGATCATCACATCATCGACTACGAGAAGCGACTGAAATGGCAGAACACCATCTTTGCCTGGTTTGCTAAGTGGTTGCAGGATGATGCTTCCTGGTGGACGGAAATGTACGGAGATGAAAAGATGTAGTTGAAGCTTCGGCAGAAATGCCGGCTTCAGTCTCTATCAAAATAAGAAAAGAGATTATGTTCCTGTAAGTCGGGAATATAATCTCTTTTCTTTTTTATATGTTTATTTCTTGCAGTTTAGCGTGATAAGCAGAGAAATCATGGCGAAGGCGATTCCTACGATGCAGACACCGAGCCAGTCGGCTTGCGTCCAGACGTAACCGGCGCAGAAAGTGCCTAGCGAACCACCGATGAAATAGCTGGTCATGAAGATGGTGTTGGCGCGGTTGGAAGCCTGCGGAACCTCCTGCAGACAACCACTCTGATTGCTGAGCTGCTGACATTGCAGACCGATGTCAACCAGGATGATGGCTGCGATGAGTCCGGCGTAAGTATCGCCGAAAAGCAAGGCTATTGCCCAGGCGATGATCTGCATTCCTGCTCCGAACAGATTGAATTTTCGAATGCCAAACCTCGGAACCAGTTTTCCCACACCACTGGCAGCAACGGCTCCCATGATTCCGCAAAGTCCGAGCATTCCTACCATATCACTTCCTGCGCTGAAAGGTGGCTGCGCCAGATGGAACGCCAGACAAGACCATATTGCCATCATACTGCCGAACCCGAAGGCTGCACGGGTGGAATAGATGCGGATAGAAGAATGGAAAAAGAAAATTTCTGCTATTGTGGTCATCAGCCCTCTGTAGGTTCCTACATAGTTGCGCTTCATTTCAGGCATCATGAGCAGCATGATTCCCATGCAAACCACCATCACGAAAGCAGCTATGATAAACATCTCCCGCCATCCCAGCCATTCGCCGATGTAACCGCTGATTACTCGTGAGGCGAGAATGCCCGTCAGCAGTCCGGAGAGTACAATGCCCATATTCCTGCTCTTGTTCTTGGGTTCCGAAAACTGTCCGGCTATCGGAATGAAGAACTGCGGAATCACCGAACAGGCTCCAATCAGCAGTGAAGCTCCCCAGAGCATCCATACGTTTTGCGCTGCAGCCATCACGATAGCCATCAATGCAGCAATGGTCATATTGACAAGGATGAGTTTCTTGCGCGAAAGCATGTCGCCCAAGGGGATGAGGAAGAATAAGCCCAGCGCATAACCTATCTGGGTAATGACGGTGATGAGGTTAGCCTTCTGCTCGGTAATATCCAGGTCGTGGCGGATGAGTTCGAGAAGCGGCTGATTGTAGTAGCAGTTGGCTACGGTGAGTCCTGCGACGATAGCCATCATCAGGAGAATGCTGCGGGGAATGCCCTGATTTTCTTTTAGCTGTATCATTTTCTGTCTGTTTGTTTCTTTGTTTTGAGTGCAAAGTTACGAAAAAATTCCCGGCAATCAAAGTTTTTGGGGACGATTTCTTGGGAAAATCTTCTGTTCTTTCCCTCGCGCGCGTACCTTATTATATGTATATAGTACTGCTCTGAAGAGGTGTTGGCGCGCACCCTTATTACGCTAAAAAACACCGAAAAGTGTTAAAATTAGGCTGTTTCCGAGCACACCAAAAACTTTAACCTTTGTTAGCACTTTATAAGTGGCTGATTTATAGCGATTTGTAATTTTGTTACAAAATCACCTAAAAAAAAATCGCAAAAAAAAGAACAACGTATCAAAAAAATGCTTACCTTTGCATCGTTCAAAAGAACAAATGATTGTTTTACAGATTTTAAAAAAGCAAAGAAAATGAAGAAATTAGTTTTTATGTTCGTAGCTATCGCAGCTATCTCTTTCGCATCATGTGGTAACAAAACAGCTCAGAACACAGCTTCTGCTGATTCTGACACAGCTCAGGTAGATACAACTGCTGCTGACACTGCTGCTGCTGATACAGCTGCTGCTGATTCTGCTAAGTAATTTGAAATTACTTGCGAACGAAAAAATGAGAGAAACAACCGCTGGACTTCGGTCTAGCGGCTTTTTCGTTTTATAGAGACTATGTTTCATTTTTTTTAGGTTACCTTTTAGAATTTTAGAAAAGATAATTTATGATAGATTCAAGTGCCTTCCAAGGTAAAAAGGCAGCTTACTATACGTTAGGCTGCAAACTCAACTTCTCTGAAACTTCCACTTTTGGCAAAATGCTCGAAGATATGGGCGTCATTACTGCTAAAAAGGGGGAGAAAGCTGATATTTGTCTGATTAACACCTGCTCGGTAACAGAAGTTGCCGATCATAAATGCCGTCAGGCTATCCACCGGATGGTGAGAAACAATCCGGGTGCATTCGTTATCGTGACGGGCTGTTATGCGCAGCTCGAATCTGAGAATGTCAGCAAGATAGAGGGTGTAGACCTCGTGTTGGGTGCTAACGAGAAGGCGAACTTGATTCAATATCTCAGCGATGCATGGGCGCAGAAATTTGCTCAGGAAAACGGATTGGCTGCTCAGACTCCTCAGAATGGCGATGCTGAAAGTTCTCAGAACGGCGATGCAGCGGCCCTTCATCAGCATTATAGCGTGAAGACGAAGGAAATCAAGACCTTCCAGCCTTCTTGCTCGCGTGGCAACCGTACCCGTTATTTCCTGAAGGTGCAGGACGGCTGCAATTATTATTGCACCTATTGTACCATTCCATTTGCCCGAGGCAATTCGCGCAACCCGAGCATCCAGTCGCTTGTGGCTCAATGTGAGCAGGCGGCTGCAGAAGGCGGTAAGGAAATCGTCATTACCGGTGTGAATATCGGTGATTTCGGTCAGACTACCCACGAGCGATTCATCGACCTTGTCAAGGCGATGGATCAGGTAGAAGGAATCAAGCGTTACCGCATCTCGAGTCTGGAGCCTGATCTCTGCGATGATGATCTCATAGAGTATTGTGCCCAGAGCCGTGCCTTTATGCCTCATTTCCACATTCCTCTGCAGAGCGGAAGCGATGAGGTGCTCAAGCTGATGCACCGCCGTTACGACAAGGCGCTCTTCGCCCACAAGGTGAATCTTATCAAGGAGAAGATGCCTGATGCGTTTATCGGTGTTGATGTGATGGTGGGCTGTCGCGGCGAAACTCCGGAGTGTTTTGAAGAATGCTATGAGTTCCTGAAGAGTCTGCCTGTTACCCAGCTTCACGTCTTCCCTTATTCTGAGCGTCCGGGCACGGCTGCCTTGAAGATTCCGTATGTGGTTGACGAGAAGGAGAAGAAGAAGCGCTCCAAGCGACTGTTGGAGTTGAGCGATCAGAAGACGCAGGAATTCTATGCTCAATACATCGGTACAGAGGCTGAGGTTCTCTTCGAAAAGGCGCCAAGAGGCAAGGCAATGCATGGATTCACCAAGAACTATATCCGCGTAGAACTTTCGCCGGCTCTCGCCAAGGAAGAATACGACAACCAGCTTATCAAGGTTCGCCTCGGTGATTTCAATCACGATAAGACGGCGCTGAAGGCAGAGCTTCTTTAGTTGATAGTTAATAGTTTATAGTTTATAGTAAAAAGGGCTAATCATAAAGTTCAAAGTTCAAAGCTCAAAGTTCAAAGTCCAATGTATTACAACGATTTTGGAACATGGATTCGGAAGCAGTTTCCTGATTTCCGTGTTCAGAAGATTTCGATAGACGCGGGATTCTCCTGTCCTAACAGAGATGGGAGGATTTCGAGTGGCGGATGTACGTATTGCGACAACCGCACCTTCAATCCCAGCTATTGCGACCGGAAAAAGTCGATTACTGAACAGCTGGAGGAGGGAAAGGCTTTCTTCAGCAGGAAGTATCCTGATATGGAATATCTGGCTTATTTCCAGGCTTATACCAATACATACGCCAGGGTGGAGCAACTGAGGCAGATGTATGAAGAGGCTCTTGAGGTGGAAGATGTGGTGGGAATCGTTATCGGAACCCGTCCGGATTGTGTGAGCGATGAATTGCTCGATTATCTGGAAGAACTGAACCGCCGAACCTTCGTGCTGGTGGAATATGGCATTGAGAGTGCCAATGATGAGACCTTGAAACGCATCAACCGCGGACATGATTTTGCCTGTTGCCGTAGTGCCGTGGAGCGTACTCATGCCAGGGGAATCCTTACGGGCGGCCACATCATCATCGGTTTGCCGGGAGAAGATGCGGAAGAAAGTCTGCGCCAGGCTCCTCTCATCTCTTCCTTGCCGCTTGATATTCTCAAGATTCATCAGATGCAGATTATCAGGGGCACCCGGCTGGCACAGGAATATGCTGAGCACCCCTTCCATGTTTACACGGTAGAGGAATATATTGATGTCATCGTGAAATACATCCGTCTGCTCAGAAAGGATTTGGTGCTGGAGCGCTTCGTCAGTCAGTCGCCCAAAGAACTGCTGGTTGCTCCCAAATGGGGACTCAAGAACTATGAGTTTACCAATCTCCTGAATAACAGATTAAAGAGTTTACAATAAATATGGCAAAAGTAGCAATCGTTATATTAAACTGGAATGGTCAGAAGATGCTGGCAAAGTATCTTCCGAATATCATCGAATATTCCCGTCAGGATGCTGAAATCTGGGTGGCAGACAATTCTTCTTCTGATGGTTCGATGCACCTTCTGGAGACTCAGTTTCCTCAGGTGAAGACCATCGTGCTGGAGCAGAATTTCGGCTTTGCTGAAGGCTATAACCGTGCCTTGAAGCAGATAGATGCAGAATATTACGTGCTCCTGAATAGCGATGTGGAGGTTTCGCATCATTGGCTTACACCGCTCATCGAGTTTATGGATTCGCATCAGCAGGTGGCTGCCTGTCAGCCTAAGTTGCTTGCGGAATACGATAAGGACAGTTTTGAGTATGCTGGCGCTTGCGGCGGATTCCTCGACAAATACGGCTATCCGTTCTGTCGCGGCCGCATCTTTGATACGGTAGAGCGCGATAACGGGCAGTATGATTACCAGCAGGAAATCTTGTGGGCTACGGGTGCCTGTATGATGATCCGCTCAAAGGATTATTGGACTGCCGGCGGTTTAGACGGCCGCTTCTTTGCTCATAATGAAGAGATAGATCTTTGTTGGCGCTTGCGTCTGATGGGCAGAAAAATCTACTGCATTCCTGAGAGTGAGGTTTATCATGTGGGTGGTGGAACCCTGCCGAAAAGCAATCCGATGAAGACTTATCTGAATTTCAGAAATAATTTAACCATGCTTTATAAGAATCTGAGTGATACGGAGTTGACTCATGTAATGCGTATGCGTAGATTTCTGGATTACCTTGCTGCTTTCGAGACATTGGTTCTGAATCGCAACTGGGGTGACTTCAAGGCTATCTTCAAGGCGCGCAGGGCTTTCAAGGCATGGAAACATGAGTTTGACGAAGATCGCAGAAAGATACAGGCGGGTAGGGTGAAGGAGGAGATTCCGCAGGTTTACAATCTCTCTATCATCTGGCAATATTACGCCAAGGGCAAGAAACTCTTCTCGCAGTTGTAGACTATTCATAAACAAACTTAAAAATAAAAATCTATGAAGAAAAAACAAATGATGATGGCGCTGGTTTCGCTGATGGTTCTGTCAGCCCAGGCGCAGGCTAATTTCCAGGTGTCGGTTTCCAATCCTTCCAAGGTGGCAAGAACCGATGCTCCGGTGGTGGTAGATCTCAGCAAGTTGGGAGCTATTGGCGACATTCAGCGCGCTGTAGTAACCGTTGACGGCAAGGAGATTCCTTCACAGCTCGATGACACCAACCGCGATTGTACCAACGATGAACTCTGTTTCCTTGCCGATTTGGGCAAGAAAGAAACCAAGACCTATCAGGTGCATCTCTATCGTGAGGGCGAGCAGGCACAGTATCCGGCTCGTACCTTTGCAGAACTCTGTTTGCCAAGCAAAAACAGGAAGCTGGCTAAGAACAGGCAGGATATTTATCTGCGCAGCATCTCGTTTGATAGGAAGACCAAGGACCCTTATCACTACGTCCATTCTCATGGCATCTGCTTCGAAAGTGAACTGATTGCCATGCGTGTTTATTTCGACCATCGTCAGACCATCGACCTTTATGGCAAAATCAACAAGGGACTGGTGGTTCAGGATACACAGTTCTATCCTTCAGAAGAGCAGATTCAGGCTGGTTCGGGCGATGATTGCCTCTGGGTAGGCAATACCTACGGACTGGGTGCGCTCCGTGGCTGGGACGGTAAAGACCAGGTGCTGTTCAACAACGTGAAATACCAGGAGCAGCGTGTCATTTCAGAAGGTCCGCTCCGTGCCATCGTCGAAGTCGTGGATAAGGGTTGGGTTCCGGCTCCGGGCTTGCAGCCTGTCAATGCCACCATCCGTTACACCATCTATGCCGGTCATCGTGATTTCGACGTAGATGTATTCTTCAACAAGGATGTTTCTGATTATCAGTTTGCTACAGGACTCATCAACGTAAAGGGTTCCAGCGAATTTGCTGATGGCAAGGGATTGCGAGGCTGTTACGGCAGCGACTGGCCAACAGGCAAGGACGATGGAAAGCACAAGCTGGAGACCGTAGGCTTGGGCATTTATGTGCCACAGTCAGCCCTGGTAAGTCAGCAGCCAGCCAATAAGGATTGCTATACTCAGGTGGTGAAACCTGCAGGCAGCCAGCTCAGTTATAAGCTTGCTTATACTAGTGCCAACGAAACCTATGGCTTCAAGGGCGAGAAGGAGTGGTATGAGTGGTTGAAAGCCTGGAAGAAGCAGATAGAAGAGCCGGTTCTGGTTTCAGTTTCTGTCATGATCCGATAAGCAGTTTCTTTTATCATCTGATAAGCAGAAAAACTGCGCAAATAGCCAGCAATGAGCAAAAAAGCCTTACGTTTTGCTCATTGCTGGCTATTTTTCAAACAAATCTAAGAGAAAAACCCATTTTTTTTGCGAATGCGTATGATTTTTTAGCAAAAAAGCTTGGTAATTTAAATAATTTTTAGTATTTTTGCAGTCGTAACTCGAAGATTTGTAAATTATCGTGAAAAGGTTTTTAAATTATATAGTCATATTAGCAATCGTGCTTCTCAGTTCGGCCTGCGAGTTTAAGTTCAAGCCGAACGAGGAAGGAGAGGCTGTGCCCCTGTCGGTACAGCGTTACGACCGATTGGAAAGCAGATATCTTACTACCGGTGATTTCTCAGCCCTGCAACAGATGAACACCGATTACCCGATAGAAACCCGTACGCTGATAGAGAAAATGCTCCAGCTTGGCACCATTACCGACGCCAATATCAGCAACCGTTTCCTCATGTTCTATCAGGATTCTACCCTGCAGGCGCTTATCGCCGATGCTGAGGCAGAATTTGCCAATATGGAAGACATCAACGAGCAGCTGAAAACTGCCTTCTCGCGTCTGAACAGTTGGATTCCGGAGCTCCAGCAGCCTTGTTTCTATGCCCAGATTGGCGCTCTCGACCAGAGCATCGTAGTAGGAGAGCACTCAGTAGGAATTTCGCTCGATAAATACATGGGCGAAAACTATCCGCTCTACAAGAAATTCTATACGCCGCAGCAGCGCAGCACCATGTCGCGCCAGTATATTGTGCCAGATTGCCTTACCTTCTATCTGCTGAGCATCTTTCCGATGGATCAGTTCGACACCCGTCCGCAGCTCGACCGCGATCTGCACATGGGCAAGATTATGTGGGCTGTAAACAAGGCGATGGGCAAGGAGATTTTCAAGACCAAGTATGTGAATACAATCAACGCTTATGTAAAGCGCAACCCTAAAGTAACGGTAAAACAACTGCTCAAGGACGAAGATTATTCGCCTATTGAGGCATTACATAAAGATTAACACATGAAAAGATTTCCAGTTTTTATTGCAACTGTCATGATGGTTTCAGCAATGCAAGCTGCAGATAAACTCGACCTGAAGGCCATTACCTCCGGCGAGTTTGCTGCCTCTTATGTTACCGGTATTAACCCTATTGATGGCACCGATTTGTACGCTTCTATCAACAATGATGGCAAGCAGGTTATCAGTTATTCGTTCAAGACGGGCAAGCAGATGAGCATCCTCTTCGATGTGAACGCTGTCAAGGCTCCCTTCGAACAGATTGAGGGTTATGTAATCAGTCCTGATGGCAAGAAATTGCTTATCATGACGCATCGCGAGGCTATCTACCGCCGCTCGTTCAAGGCAGAGTATTTCATATATGATATTGCTAAGAAGAGTTTGAAGAAGCTCTCTCAGGGCGTTAACCAGCAGGTGGCTACCTGGTCGCCTGATTCACGCCACATCGCCTTCGTTAAGGATAACAATCTCTTTGTTACCGATGGAGATAAGGAAACCCAGATTACCCGCGACGGTAAGTTCAACGAGGTGATCAATGGTATTCCTGATTGGGTTTACGAAGAGGAGTTCAGCTTCAACCGCGCCTTTGCATGGAATGCGGATGGAACTGCCATCGGATGGATACGCTTCGACGAATCGCACGTAAAGACTTATTCTCTGCAGATGTTCGAAGGTTCTCATCCTACCCATAGCGAGTATCACGACTATCCGGGAGAGTATTCCTATAAATATCCTAAGGCAGGACAGGACAACTCTAAGGTGAGCCTCTGGAGTTATGATATGAAGAACGGCAAGACCGTGGCGCTCGATGTGCCTGTAGATTCCGACGGCTATTATCCACGCATCAAGACATCGCCAGACGCCAACAGTCTGATTGTCTATACGATGAACCGCCATCAGGACGACATGCGCCTCTATGCAGTCAATCCTTTCACCGGCAAGAGCAGGATGCTCATCAAGGAGAGTGTGCCTAAGTTTGTAAAGGAAGAGGTGATTGAAAACAGCATCGTGGGCAAGAAGAACATCCTGCTGCCTAGCGACCGCGACGGCTTCATGCATCTCTATCTCTATGATATGAACGGCAAGCTCCTGCGCCAGGTAGAGAAGGGCAACTATGATGTTACCTCTATCTACGGAATGGATGAGAAGACGGGCGATGTTTATTTCCAGGCTGCCAAGCTCAATGCGCACGACCGCCAGGTTTACGTGGCTCATAAGAACGGAAAGGTGGAGCGCCTTACCGATGCGGCTGGTTCCAACTCGGCTTACTTCTCGGGCGATTACCGCTATTTCGTCAATACCTGGAGCAGCTACAGCCATCCTTATGTCTTCACCGTACGCAGCAACAAGGGCAAGCTTATCAAGACATTGGAAGACAACAAGCAGCTGCTCGAAAAGACCCGGAAGTATAATTGGGGCAAGCGCGAGACTTTCTCTTTCACCACTTCCGAAGGTGTGAAACTGGACGGCTGGATGGTGAAGCCTGTAGATTTCGACGCCAGCAAGAAGTATCCTGTTATCCTCTTCCAGTATTCCGGTCCGGGCAACCAGCAGGTGCTCGATTCATGGAGCACGGGCAGTATGGGCAATGGCGGTGCTTTCGATTATTATCTTGCTCAGGAAGGTTTCATCATTGCCTGCGTAGATGGTCGTGGAACAGGTGGTAGAGGAGCTGAGTTTGAGAAGTCTACTTATCTCCGTCTGGGCGATTTAGAGTCGAAAGATCAGGTTGAGACAGCTCTCTACATGGGTTCTCTGCCTTATGTAGACAAGGATAATATCGGCATTTGGGGCTGGAGCTATGGTGGTTTCAATACGCTGATGAGTATGAGCGAGGGCCGTCCTGTGTTCAAGGCAGGTGTGGCTGTGGCTCCTCCTACCTGCTACCGCTTCTATGATTCGGTTTATACTGAGCGCTACATGCGCACTCCTAAGGAGAACGAAGAGGGTTACAAGGTGAACCCTATCGAGCGAGTAAAGCAGCAGCATGGTGCGTTGCTTATCTGTCACGGATTGGCAGATGACAATGTTCATCCGCAGAATACCTTCGAATATGCTGAGGCATTGGTTCAGGCAGACAAGGACTTCAAGACCCTGTGGTACACGAACCGTAATCACGGCATTTCGGGTGGCAATACCCGCAACCATCTGCTTCGCCAGATAGCAAACTGGTTCAAGCAGAATTTGAAGTAGAAAATGATATGATATAAAAAAGTGAAGCCATTCCTGATGGGAAATAGGAATGGCTTCTTAATTTAATGTTCAACCTTGTTTACTTTGCGGAGTAAGGTCCTATTTGAAATTCTTATTCATTTTTAGCGCCTTTTCTGCGCTTTTCTTTCTTGGCTTTTTTAGCCTTCTTCACTTTTACCTCTTCAACCTCTTCATCGTTTGGCTGAACAGATGAAAAATGAAAATCAGTAGAGTTGATGGTCTTCACCTGATAAGGGCTAGGCGCATCGTTCATCTGCTGTCCGTTCTTTGCCTTCTTAGCCTTTGGCTTCTGAATGTATCTTGCATAGAGCTTGTTCCATTTCTTTTCAGCCTTCTTCTGGTTGAAGTCAAACATCACGATACACGTGCGGTTGCCGGCACCTTTCTGCTCCAGATAGTCGCGCAACTGGTATGAATAGTTCTCGCGGCTTACCAGAAACTTGTTCTTGCGGGTGAAATAGGCAGAATCAACCTTCTGAACGTCTGTGAAATAGACTGTAGAGTCATTAAACGACGAGGCAAATCCAAAGATGTATGCAGTCTTAACTTCGTTCTTGGCTGATGCAGAGAGCGAGCTGAAACATGCTAATGCAATAGATGCTAATGCAATTTTTGTAATTTTCATTTCTTTTTCTGTCTTATTTTGTTTTGTGCTGTCTGCCCCATCAGTCTGCAGGATCTTTCCTTATCCCAGATAGGACTTCAGCAGTTTATCTGTCGTACTGTTCCGGAGTCGCCTTATCGTTTTTTCCTTGATCTGGCGTACTCTTTCCCTGGTGAGATGATACTTGGTTCCGATTTCTTCAAGCGTCAGTTCAGGTGTTCCTATGCCATAGAAGGCAGCAATGATTTTCTGGTCTTTGTCCGGCAGCGTCTTGAGCAGTCTTTCTATTTCAGCTCTCAGCGACTCTGTCAGCAGTTCATTGTCGGTCGGATCATCCGAATTGGCCATCAGGTCGAGCATGCTGCCATCTTCATCATCAGAAAAAGGAGCATCCACGCTCAGGTGGCGACTTGTCGATGTAGCCTTCATGGCGTCCTCTATCTTGTCTTCCGGCAAGTCTACGCGGTCAGCCATTTCATCTACACTCGGTTTGCGTTCAAATTCCTGTTCGAACTTACTCATCTCTCTGTTAATCTTGTTAACGCTTCCCACCTGGTTTTGCGGAAGGCGCACAATTCTACTCTGCTCGGCTATGGCCTGCAGAATGCTCTGGCGAATCCACCATACGGCGTAAGAGATGAACTTAAAGCCTCGGGTTTCATCAAACTTCTGTGCGGCTTTGATAAGCCCCACATTTCCTTCGTTGATAAGATCAGGCAAACTGATCCCGTGGTTCTGGTATTGTTTGGCAACAGACACCACGAAACGGAGATTGGCTTTTGTTAATCTCTCCAATGCCCTACGGTCACCTTTTCTTATACGCTGAGCGAGCTCCACCTCTTCATCTGTAGAGAGCAGCTCCTCATGAGCAATATCTTGAAGATATTTTTCTAACGATGCGCTTGCGCGATTCGTAATTGATTGAGTAATTTTTAATTGTCTCATGCTGGCATCAAATTTTAAGTAGTTGCAAAAATACACTTTTTTGTTTAAATACCAAAAAAAATAGTAGATATTTTTCAGAAATACCTACTATTTTATTGTTTTTTGTCTGTTTCTTGAGTTTTTTGGCAGTAAAAATGCCTTTTTCACTACTCAATCATGAGACGTTTCTCTTAAAACTCTTACCCTTAGTCTTTCTGCAGCGGAACAGCGAAGTAAGCCTTCTTGCCTGTTGGCCATATACCCTGAATGTAGAGCACTGGGTCCTTGCTGGTAGAAGCACTCTTTACAGCCTTCTGCAGGTCATCAATCGTATTGATGTTGTTGTCGTTGATGCGCTGGATGATGAAACCGCGTGAAATGCCACCATCCTTCAGGGCGCCGCTGTTCACCTTCATTATCTCTACACCATACTTGATGTTGAGCTGGTTCTTCTGGCTCTCTGTAATAGGGCGGAAGCTGCCACCGAGCACGTCGAGGTCGGCACTCTTGATAACCGAAGTATTACCCTGGGCATTCTTCAGTGTGATGGTCTTGGTGCTTGCCTTCTTGTTGCGCAGGTAGGTGATGCTCATCTTGTTGCCAGGGCGCTTGCCATTCAGGATTTCCTGCAGCTCAGCCATCTTGGTCACCTTCTTGCCGTCAACCTTGGTAATCACGTCACCTTCCTTCAATCCTGCCTCAGCACCGTTGCCGTCTTCATCTACCTTGGCAATGTAAACACCCTCGTTGGTTCCCAGGTTCACTTCCTTGCCGTTCTCCTTCTGGGCGTTGATATAGTTCAGCACATCGCTTCCCTGTATGCTCAGCATCACGCGCTGTACGCTGCCGTATTTCTTCAGGTCGTCTACCACCTTGTTCATGATAGAGGTAGGGATGGCGAAACCGTAGCCGGAGTAAGAACCGGTCTGTGAATAGAGCATGGCGTTGATGCCTACCAGTTCGCCCTGGGTGTTGACGAGTGCACCGCCCGAGTTACCTGCGTTGATGGCAGCATCGGTCTGGATGAAACTCTCTACACCGTTGGCACCGAGCGAACGTGCCTTGGCAGAGATAATGCCGGCTGTAACCGTATTGTTCAGTCCGAATGGGTTGCCCACGGCGATGACCCATTCGCCCACCTTCACCTTGTCGCTGTCGGCGATAGGCAGGGTAGGCAGGTTCTTGCCGTCTACCTTGATGAGGGCGAGGTCGGTAGTCTTGTCGGTTCCGATGATGCGAGCCGAGAATTCACGGTTGTCGTTCAGTGTTACGGTCAGCTCGTCAGCACCTTCTACCACGTGGTTGTTGGTAACGATGTAACCGTCCTGACTGATGATGACGCCCGAACCGGTAGCCTCTCTCTTTGGAGTCTGCACTTTCTGCTTGCGTGTTCCTCCGTAGCCCTGTCCCGGGTTGCCGAAGAAGCCGAACGGGTCGAAGAAACCTCCGAATGGGTCGTCCTGCACATCTACCGTCTTCACCTTCGAGTTCTGTACGTATTTAATATGTACTACAGCAGGCAGCGCCTTCTCGGCAGCATAGGTTAAGTCTACGGGCTGACCTGCTGGCGCAGCGGTAGCTGCAGGTGTAGCATTTACTTTCATGAAAGCACCGGCTGAAAATGCGAGCGAACCAACGCAGAGCACAGCCACAACATAATTACTTAATTTTTTCATGTCTCTTATTTTTTTTATTGTTTACTTTTCTTTTCCTTGGAACTGCAGCAGCTAATATCATGCCAAAAGTCAGCTTGTCATGCACCGCTCTGTTTCCGGTTGCAAATATAGGGTCATTTTTTGAGATACGCTTCATTCTCTGCATAAATTTATTCCGTTTTAACATTTTAAATTAACACTTTAACGGCTATTAAACAAGAAATGCCCTAAATTCACAAATATTTGAATGTAAGCACGAAAATCTTAGTTTTGTATACGTAACTATCTTTTGCTGATTGATAAATATCTGTTAAACGATAGGGACTCAGAAACTCGGTTTAACCGGGGGAAAGAGTGAAAAATAGCCTTGCGAATAACTAATGATGCATAAAAAAGTGAGGAATCGTGCGATAGTATCAAAAGTTTTTTGTACTTTTGCATGTCGAAAGCAGTGCTCCGGTCTGTCGCTGGCATCTTTCAGGTGCGAGAGGAAAGTCCGGGCAGCATAGAGCATCCCACTTCCGAAACTAGAAGCTATTGGTGACAGTAGGTGTCGGTAGAAGAAAATAACCGCTTTCACTTATCCCGTTTGTCCAGTCTGGGGTGGTGAGAGTAAGGGTGAGAAGGTGGTGTAAGAGACCACCAGCTGGCGGGTGATCGTCAGGCTGTGCCATCTGGGAGCTGTAAGCTCATGTATACCGCAGATTGAGGGCGGCTCGTCCGATTGCCTTCGGGCTGCTGCGGAGGGTAGAGTGCTTGAGCCCAAGGGTGACTTTGGGACTAGATAAATGACAGACGTTCTTATTTTCAATAGGAACACAGAACTCGGCTTACAGGGGCACTGCTTTTCTTTTTTTTCAGCATCGCAGCCTTTATATATAATAAGGTATAAGATGCATTCATTTTTAAACGATTTTAAAAACTAGCAAGATTATGAAACTCAGAGAACCGGAAAAGCAGATATTAGATGATTTCGAACATAAGGTAACGGGCAAGATAGCGAAATATGGCAATGAACCCGATTTCCCAAAGTTTGAGAACTACAGCATTACCCGCATGGAGTTGGATGATTATCTTTTCGATAAGCAGGCAATACTCGACATGGGCGGTTCCAAGCGCAGTCAGCTCACCATCGGCGGGTTCATCACCGTCCTCCCCGTACTGGTGCTGTCCTGCTTCCCGGATAAGTCACCCGTCTACGACAACGGCAAGATGCTCGCCACGGTCATAGCCGTCATCATCGGTCTGCTGCTGGCGTGTTTTGTCAAGGCACTTCTCCAGATGATCATCGCCTATCGCGTGAACCATCATAAGGAGCCTAAGATGGAGACCTTCATCAAGGCAGTCCTCTTCTACGAGAAGCGGTCGTAACTGTAAACTGTAAATTATAAACTATAAACTATAAGTAGTATGACATTACCAGACTTTATGGACTATAAGGACAAGTTCACCCAGCGTGCATTTGTCGAGAAGATTTCGCATGTTGCCAAACGTGCCGGTGCCAAGATGGTTTATACAGCGCTCATTCTCTATTATACGTTAGAGAGTGATAAGGTTTCGCTGAAGGACAAGGCTCTGATCGTAGGAGCCTTGGGTTATCTCATCAGTCCGCTCGATGTGATTCCAGACGCCATACCTATTGCCGGTTTGGGCGATGACCTGGCCGTATTGCTGTTTGTGCTCAAGAAAGTTTGGGGTGAGGTTTCAGAAGATGTAAAAGCAAAGGCTCAGGACAAGTTGAAGAAGTGGTTTGATGAAGATGAGATTCCATCAGCCGATGACCTCTTCAAGGATTCAGCCACCGATACTCCAGTCTGAAAATGATTATGACCGGAAATGACCATGACCGGAAGAGCGGTGAACTTGTCGGCTCTCGAATAAACACTTCCATGAGAGGTGATGTGCTTGGCAAACTTCTCGATGGTCATGATGTCGGTGTACTGTGAGATGGCGAAAGCGTTCTGCTTCTCAGTCTTCACGAGTTCCAGGTCCTTTGGGGCAGGGGTTGTACCCTCCTTCTTTGCCTGGTTGATGCGTGACTTCGCCTGGTTGATTTCCAGAAGATTTGCGTTCACGCTACGCATTACGATGCTGTAATTAATCATAGTCGTTTGTAGTATGTTTAGAGTCCTTTGTTTTGCAACTCCCCAGAACGCCCCGTTCCTGCCGTTTTCGGGGTCTTCATTGATGACCGGCGCCTGCCATCATTTATGACCTGTGTTGGTCTTAATAGAAGACCCGAGCAAGGCACAAAAGGCTGTTCTTTCGATTGTCGGTGCAAAGGTACGAAGATTTTCGGTAACTGCCAAATTTAAGCATGTGATAAGGAGCGATTTTCAGCAACTTACGATTTGAAAGTTAGTTATGAAGAATAAATTCTATGTTTTATGGGGCGCATCTCTATGTTTTAGCGGCATAGAAAACTATGTATTATGATATAAATCAGCATGTTACAAAGTAATACCCGATTACGGGGAAACGTGTTCAGTATTCAGTATTCAGTTTTTTTCGCGATAGTTACCCATTTTGTGGTTACAAATTGTAAGTAATTATTTTATATTATATATTATTATATATAATAATATATAATATACCTTCTATGTAGAGGATGGTAACAACAGCGAAAAAAACTGAATACTGAATACTGAACACCCTTTTTAGGCATTATAAGCCTGTAAAGGCAAAAGCTTTCCAGCCTGCCCAACTTTGTGATATATCCATTAGCCACGATTCATGGGCATAATGAATTTGCCAACAAAGCCTGTCCCTGCTTTGATGTAAAGAAGGAGTGGGGGAAGGAGTAGACACAAAAATAGCGGATCTGTCACAGACCCGCTATTTCCTGTTATTTTAAATTTTTTAAGATGTTTATTAAAATTTTTCTAGCCTTATACAATGCCCTGAGCCATCATAGCCTTAGCTACCTTCAGGAAGCCGGCTACGTTTGCACCCTTTACGTAATTTATGTAACCGTCTGGCTCAGTACCATACTTCACGCAGTTTGCGTGAATATCGTTCATGATGTCGTGGAGCTTAGCATCAACCTCCTCACGAGACCACTTCAGACGCTCTGAGTTCTGGCTCATCTCAAGACCTGATACTGCAACACCACCTGCGTTGGCTGCCTTACCTGGAGAGTAGAGAATCTTAGCATCCTGGAATACCTTGATAGCCTCTGGAGTAGAAGGCATGTTTGCACCCTCGCTTACTGCGATTACGCCGTTGGCGATGAGAGCCTTGGCTGCCTCCTCGTTGATTTCGTTCTGAGTAGCTGATGGGAGAGCGATGTCTGCCTTCTCAAACCAAGGCTTAGCACCTGCAACATATTTTACACCATACTTCTCTGCATACTCCTTGATACGGCCACGCTCTACGTTCTTGAGCTCCATGATGTAATCGAGCTTCTCGCGGTCGATTCCGTCTGGGTCGTAGATGTAACCGTCTGAATCTGAACATGTAACTGGCTTAGCACCCAACTGGAGCAACTTCTCCATAGTGTACTGGGCTACATTACCTGAACCTGAAACCAAAACAGTCTTGCCCTTGATGTCAATACCCTTGGTAGCGAGCATGTTGCAGAGGAAGTATACGTTACCGTAACCTGTAGCCTCAGGACGGATCAATGAACCGCCGAACTCCTGACCCTTACCGGTCAAGACGCCCTGGAACTGGTGTGTCAACTTCTTGTACATTCCGAAGAGGTAACCTACCTCACGGCCACCTACACCGATGTCACCAGCTGGAACATCCTCGTCTGGACCCATGTGACGATAAAGCTCTGTCATGAAAGCCTGGCAGAAACGCATTACCTCGTTGTTGCTCTTGCCACGTGGAGAGAAGTCGGAACCACCCTTAGCACCACCCATAGGGAGAGTAGTAAGAGAGTTTTTGAATGTCTGCTCGAAAGCCAAGAACTTCAAAATACCCAAGTTTACTGACTTGTGGTAGCGAAGACCTCCCTTGTAAGGGCCAATCGCGTTGTTGTGCTGTACGCGGTAACCCATGTTAGTCTGTACGTTGCCCTTATCATCTACCCAAGATACGCGGAACTGGATGATGCGGTCTGGAATGCAGAGACGCTCGATGAGGTTTGCCTTCTCAAACTCTGGGTGCTTGTTGTACTCTTCCTCGATAGTACCGAGAACCTGACTAACTGCCTGAATGTACTCAGGCTCGTTTGGGAATCTTCTTTGGAGATTCGCGATGACTTCTGATGCTTTCATAATCTTTAATCTTTTATTGAGTTTAAATTCTTATTTTTTATTTCTGGTTGCAAAGATACATGTTTTTCTTGAAAACACCAACAAAAAGAAAGAAAAAATGCAGAAAAAGTAGAAAAAAGCCATTTTTTAACATTTTTAGCCACGTTTTGTAGCGCTTTTGTGTACGCACACCTTATTATATAAGAGACGTTTTTCGGGGTTTAAGCCTTTATCTCTGTTTCAGGGAATCTTGCATTCTGACGACTTCTGTTTATCTATCCTGCGCCATAGGGCATAAATGAGCAGGATGATAGCGTAGAGACCGAATACCTGAGGCAGACTGATTCTTACGTTTTCGATGCTTGCTCCAGGCAGCATGCTGATCAGTTTTATGGCTGTATTCAGAAACTGGGTGATGCTGGTCAGGGCGCCTGATGTAAGGCTGATGAGTGGGGCGACAACCGGTGCTATGGGCGCCCATAACGTGAGTGGGGAGAACAGGATTAATGCTGCCCCAAGATATAGGATGAGGGTTGCTGCGGGAATGGCGATGTAATTGGTGAGAAGTGAATAGCACGATATTCTGCCGAAGGTGTAGACGATGACCGGAAGGGTTCCTATCTGGGCTGCCAGTGAAACGCAAAGAAGTCCCCATGCCCACCGGATGAAACGGCTGCGGATAGGGAGGAGGGTGTAAAGGGGTGTGAAGAACAACAGAATGGAGGCTACGGCCAGGAACGAAAGCTGGAAACTTAACTCGAAAAGATAGAGCGGACTGATGAAGAGCATAAATATATAAGCTGAGGATAAAGTGTTGAGCGGCAGACCGGTACGATGGAAAGCTAAGCTTAAGCTGTAGGCTGAAAGCATGATGGCTGCACGGACTGCACTTGCCGGCAATCCTATGAGAAAAACGTAGGTCCAGATGGAGGTGAGGGACAGGATGATGGTGTAAACTGAGTACTTTCTGCCGCCTAGCAGAAAGATGAAAAGCTGGAAGATAATGCCTATATGAAGTCCGCTTACTGCCAAGATGTGACTGGCTCCGGAAATGGAGTAACTGTTTCGGGTGTTCGAGTCGAGTGCGCTCTTGTCGCCCAGCGCCATGGCTGCGATGACTGCATAGTCTTGCTGTTTTACGTGAAGGGAAACCAGTTTGCTTTCAATATTGCTTTTATAGCGTTCGGTATTGATTTTTGCCCGTGTGAGGTAAGGCAGTTCCTGCCAGTTTTTCAGTTGTGTAGAGGTTTGGGAATCAGCTATTTGCTTGCAGGTAAGAAAAGCCCCAAGGCTCAAGATGCATAAATGAATCATCACGCATTGGGAGTAGATGAGAAACTGGTGGCTCCTGCTGAAGTAAGCTTTTTTGCTTAAAAACTTAGTAAGGAAAAAGATGATGCTGCTAAGGGCGCATGAAATGATGGAGATGATGAGCCAGAAGCGCATATTGAAATCATCATAGCCCCATTTGGCTATGATGATTCCGATCGTCAGTGTGAGGCTGATGGTCATGAGCGGGGTGAGGGGTAGCGCTTTCATCATTCCTCTTTTCTTTTAAAAGATAATTTATTTCCTATTTCTTGAATCCGAAGATGCGCTTGATGAATTTCTTCACAGCATTTTCTTGCTTCTGTGGATTTACGATAGGGGTGTGCTTGCGTGCAGCCGGCTTGTCGCCCTTTTTCTGGGCTACGCCTCTGCCACGGCCGTTGCTGCCTGGGCGAACATTGTTCTCGTTGCCTGGGCGCTGCTGGTTGCTGTTATTGCTGTTATTGCGGCGCTTCTGGCTGTTGCTGTTCTTTGGCTGCTCGCCTGGCTGGGCTGGCTTTCTGTTCTGCTGCTTTGCGTTCTGCTGCTTGTTGCCCTGCTGTGGCTGCTGCTTTGCGTTCTGCTGCTTGTTACCCTGCTGAGGCTGCTGTTCGTTGCTGCGTGGTGCTTTTTCCTGACGCTCGTTTGGCTTGTTTGGCTTGCGCTTGTGAGAAGTCTGGTCGCGGTCTTTCTGTCGGCGGTTCTTGGCACTGTTCTTTCCGGCCTCGCCGTTTTTGCCGTTACCGCGTCTGTTGTTTCTTCCGTTTGCGCCTTTCTTCTTCGGCTTGTTAAGCTTGATGTATTCAGGACCTTCGCCGCATCCCTCAGGGAGAGGCATTTTGTCTACCACCTTCTCCAGGAACTTCTCTATCTGCTGGAACCAGTACTGGTCTTCTTCGCTCACGAAGGTGATGGCTCTACCATCGCGGTTGGCACGGGCAGTACGGCCGATGCGGTGAACGTAATCTTCTGTATCGTGAGGAACATCGTAATTGATGACCATCTCAATATCATCGATGTCGATTCCGCGCGCCACAATATCGGTAGCTACGAGAACATCATACTGTCCGCTCTTGAACTTGAACATCACATCATCGCGCTCAGCCTGTTCCAGGTCGCTGTGCATGGCTCCGCAGTTTACTCCAATCTGCTGGAGAGAAGCTGCGAGTTGCTTCACCTTGAATTTGCTGCCGCTGAAGACGATGACGCGTTTCAGGTCGCCCGCCTTGAAGATGTCCTTGATGATGGTCATCTTCTGGGTTTCGTAGCATACGTATGCTTCCTGCTTGATTTTCTCGGCTGGCTTGCTGACGGCAAGTTTGATTTCTACCGGATTCTTGAGCAGGGTCTTAGCCAGTTCTTCTATCTTCTCAGGCATGGTTGCCGAGAACATGATGGTCTGGCAGGTCTTTGGCAGTTTTGACGCGATGGTCTTGATGTCGTCAGAGAAACCCATGTCGAGCATGCGGTCGGCCTCGTCAAGAATGAAGAAACTTACCTTGCTGAGGTCTACATTGCCCAGAGAGATATGGGAGATGAGGCGGCCCGGGGTGGCGATGACTACATCGGCGCCCATGCGGAGGCTGCGCAACTCCTGATCGTAACGGTTGCCGTCGTTGCCGCCGTATACGGCTACGCTGCTCACGCCCTGTAGGTAATAGCCGAAGCCTTGCATCGCCTGGTCTATCTGCTGGGCGAGCTCGCGGGTTGGTGACATGATGACGCAGTTGATGGCGTCTTTCGGATAACCGCCGTCATCGAGCTTGCTCAATACTGGCAGCAGATAGGCTGCGGTTTTGCCGGTTCCGGTCTGGGCTACACCCAAGACATCGTGACCTTCTAATATCTCTGGAATGCACTTTTCCTGTACTGGAGTGCATGTGTCGAAGCGCATGTCATATAATGCGTCGAGCACGTTGTCGTTTAAATCTAATTCGTCGAAATACATTCTTCTATAGTTTATAGTTTACAGTTTATAGTTTATAGGGGAGCATGGCTGCTATAAACTCTTAATTATTAATTGATAATTACCTCGGTGCCTTGCGGTAGCAGAAGTAGGCTACGATGGCGAAGAGGAAGTTTGGAAGCCACGCTGCCAGAACAGACGGGAAGTTGGCCTGGATGGCGAAGGTGGCAGAAACCGTCTGCAGCATGATGTAGCCGAAACTCAGCGCAAGTCCAACGCCCAATGCTGCTCCCATGCCGCCCTTGCGCTTGCGGGCTGAGAGGGAGACACCGATGATGGTGAGGATGAACGAAGCGAAGGAAGAGGCGATGCGCTTGTGGTATTCTACCTCGTACTGCACTACGTTGCCCGAACCGCGGTTAATCTGCTTGGAGATGTAATCGCGGAGCTCAGGACTGGTGAAGGTTTCCTGCTGACCCTTGGAATAGACCAGGTCAGTAGGTTCCATCATGATGATGGTGTCCTTCTGGGCTCCGCTCGTAATATGCTCCTTCATGCCCTGGAGCTTGCGGATTTTCCAGTTGCTCAGTTTCCAGTGATACTTGCTGTCGGAAATGGTGTCGTACTGGATGTCCATCGCTGTAAGGTGGCTTACGAGTTTCTTGTCCTGGAACTTGTCGAGACAGAATCCGTAGCCGCGTTTCATGCTGTTGTCGTAATGCTGCATATAGGCAATCACTCCCTTGTCTACCTGCAGCTGTACATTCTCGGCACTGGTATTCTTCTTCTTGTTCTTGTACATCGTCTCGAAGTTCTGCCTGATGACGGTTCCGTGGGGAATGACGTAGGCTGAAAGCCCGAAGGAGAGGGCTGAGAGCAGCACGCAGGTAATCATGTATGGGCGAAGGAGACGCTTGAAGGATACTCCCGACGCCAGGATGGCGATGATTTCGGAATTGCTTGCCAGCTTGGTGGTGAAGAGAATGACCGCCACGAACACGAACAGCGCACTGAAGAGGTTGGCAAAATAGGGCACGAAGTTGGCGTAGTAATCGAAGATGATTGCGCGCGCCGGTGCATGGTGCTCTGTGAATTTTGACAGGTTCTCGTTGAAGTCGAAGACGATGGCGATGGAGATGATCAGGGCGATGGAGAAGAAATAGTAGCCCAGAAACTTCTTGATAATGTACCAGTCGAGCTTCTTGATGTACCTGAACGGGTTGAGAAACCGGAATATGCGCAGGAACCGGAGCTTGTGAGCCAGCCAGCGCACAGCCCTGATGAGCCACCCGAACTTGCGGGAAGCCCATCGGCCGGTGCGGTAGAGCCGGCGGTGTTTTCTTATTTTCTTAAAATCTTTCATGATGCTTGCTTACTTAAATTCTTCGGCCAAGCTGGTCGATGATGGAATTCTTCCATGCCACGAAATCGCCCTGCTCGATATGATGGCGGGCATCGGTCACGAGGCGCAGATAGAAAGAGAGGTTGTGGATGCTGGCTATCTGCATCGCCAGCAGCTCCTGGGCCTTGAAGAGGTGGTGGAGGTAGGCCTTCGTGGTTACGAGGTCGATGTCGCAGCCGTCTGGATCTATCGGACTGAAGTCTTTCTCCCACTTCTTGTTGCGCATGTTCATCGTGCCCTGATAGGTGAAGAGCATGGCGTTGCGGCCGTTGCGGGTCGGCATTACGCAGTCGAACATGTCTACGCCGCGCTCGATGGCTTCGAGGATGTTCTGCGGGGTTCCTACGCCCATCAGATATCTCGGCTTGTCTTTCGGCAGGATTTCGTTCACTACTTCTATCATCTCATACATCACCTCGGTAGGCTCTCCTACGGCAAGTCCGCCGATGGCATTTCCGTCGGCTCCCTTGTCGGCAATGTATTTGGCTGCTTCGCGGCGCAGTTCCGGGAAGGTGCAGCCCTGAACGATAGGGAAGAGACTCTGCTGATAGCCGTAGAGGGGCTCGGTTTCGTTGAACCGCTTGATGCAGCGGTCTAGCCAGCGCTGGGTGAGCATGAGGCTGTTCTTGGCGTACTGGTAATCGCTCTGTCCCGGTGGACATTCATCGAAGGCCATCATGATGTCGGCTCCGATGATGCGCTCGGTGTCCATTACATTCTCCGGTGTAAAGAAGTGCTTGCTGCCGTCGATGTGGGAGCGGAACTCGCAGCCTTCTTCCTTGAGCTTGCGGATGCCGGTGAGCGAGAAGACCTGGAAGCCGCCGCTGTCGGTGAGGATAGGACGGTCCCAGCCGTTGAACTTGTGCAATCCGCCTGCTGCCCTGATGACGTCAAGACCTGGGCGCAGGTAGAGGTGATAGGTGTTTCCGAGGATAATCTGTGCCATGACCTGCTTCTTGAGTTCCTCGAAGTGGACGCCCTTCACGCTTCCTACGGTTCCTACGGGCATGAAGATTGGGGTCTTGATCTGTCCGTGGTCGGTGGTGATGATGCCTGTACGCGCATCGCTTGCTTTATCTGTTACTTGTAATTCAAATTTCATTTCTATTCTTTTTTATCATTTTCCTCAATGCTGAAGTCTGTAGGGTTTTTCACCTTCTCGTCGGTCAGCGCGAACTGCCAGACGTCAGCCACATTCTCTACATAGTGGAAGTCTACGCCTTTGAGATATTTCTCCGGTATTTCCTCTACGTTCTTCTGGTTCTCCCTGCACATCACGATGTGCTTGATTCCTGCCCGCTTGGCTGCCAGAATCTTCTCCTTGATTCCGCCTACCGGGAGCACTTTGCCGCGGAGGGTTATCTCGCCGGTCATGGCTGTGTTGGCACGCACCTTGCGCTGGGTGATGGCTGAGGCGATGCTGGTGGCGATGGTGATTCCGGCAGAAGGACCGTCTTTCGGGGTAGCTCCCTCAGGCACGTGGATGTGGATGTTCCACTGCTCAAAGATGCGGTAGTCTACCTGGAGCAGGTCGATGTGCGACTTGACGTATTCCAGTGCGATAATGGCTGATTCCTTCATCACGTCGCCCAGATTTCCGGTCAGGGTGAGCTTGCCTGCCTTGCCCTTGCTGAGCGAGGTTTCGATGTAGAGGATTTCGCCGCCCACTGAGGTCCAGGCCAGTCCGGTTACCACTCCTGCATAGTCGTTGCCCTGGTAGATGTCGCGGTTGAACGGCGGATTGCCCAGCAGGTCTTTTACTTCGGCAGGGGTGATGGTGTAGTTCTTCAGCTCCTGGTTGCAGGCAAGTTTGTAAGCCATCTTTCGCAGACTCTTGTCAATCTGCTTCTTCAGCTGTCTTACGCCGCTCTCCCGGGTATAGTGTTCGATGATGAATTCGAGGGCATTCTTATTGAAGCTTACCTTTGGCGAAACCTTGTCGAGTCCGGTGCTTTCCAGCTCTTCCGGTACGAGATGGCGCTTGGCAATCTCTGTCTTCTCTTCGGTGATGTAGCCGCCTACTTCTATCAGCTCCATACGGTCGAGGAGCGGACGCGGAATGACGCTCAGGTCATTGGCTGTGGCGATGAAGAGTACCTTGGAGAGGTCGTAATCCATATCGAGATAATTGTCGTGGAAGGCATTGTTCTG
>ERZ773170.785-NODE-785-length-28657-cov-17.866548_pt1 | contig 28657 bp, 23 predicted proteins | sample MGYA00581002_ERZ773170 | MGnify/ENA primary metagenome ERZ773170 (study PRJEB29015, sample SAMEA2737811) | human gut metagenome | biome: human gut; feature: human-associated habitat; material: faeces | place: China | collected 2012 ... | reverse complement strand
CACCGATCAGGATGGGCAGGATCTTGACCATGCCCTTGCCCCAGATGTTGCAGACGATGACGGTAGCCAGCGCCACAAAGGCCAGCAGCCAGTTGGACTGGCAGTTGGAGATAGCACTCGGGGCCAGGATCAGGCCGATGGCGATGATGATGGGGCCCGTGACAACAGGCGGGAAGAACTTCATCATCTTGCGGATGCCGAACGCGGTAATCAGGCCGCTGAACAGCACGTAGACCAGGCCGGACAGCGCCACAGCCGCGCAGGCGTAGGGCAGGTTCTCGGGGTTGGCACCGCCGTTCGTCACGATGGTGAAGCCGCCCAGATACGCAAAGCTGGAGCCCAGGAACGCGGGCACCTTGCCCTTGCACAGGAAGTGGAACAGCAGCGTGCCCAGACCTGCGCAGAGCAGGGTGGTGCTGACGCTCAGGCCGGTCAGCAGCGGCACCAGCACGGTAGCGCCGAACATGGCGAACATATGCTGTGCGCCGAGGATCAGCAGCTTGGGCGTGCCCAGCTGTTTGGCATCATAGATGCCCTGCGAGTAATCGATTTTTTCTGCCATAAATGAAATTCCTCCTCACAATGGCCGCAAAAAAGGGAGACTGAACGTTTTTTACCCAAAAACCACAGCCTCCTTGCTTATCTTTATAAGGATAGCAGAAATAGCGGGAAAGTGCAAGATGTTAGGAAAATTTTGTCGTCATGTAGGGGCCGGGCACGCCCGGCCCTCAACTTTCCCACAAATGGCCGTCCGCCTTACACGCGCGGGCAGGGTATGCCCAGCCCCTACTATCTTTTTGTCGGAAAGTGTGTTATTATAAATTAAATAAAAAAGTATAATAATAGGAGATATTGACTTATGCTTACCCCCGGTATCAAGGGGCACGCGGCGCTGCGTGTCACCACCGAAAATACAGCCCAGGCCATGGGCAGCGGCGAGCTGCCGGTGCTGGCTACCCCGGCCGTAGCCGCTTTAATTGAAAAGACCTGCTGGCAGTCCGTCGCGGCAGAGCTGGAACTGGACCAGGGCACCGTCGGCACGGCGCTGACGCTGGCCCACACAGCCCCCACCCCGGTGGGGATGGTCGTACAATGCGACTGTGAGCTGACCGCCGTTGAGGACCGCCGCCTGTGCTTCACCGCCCGCGTCTACGACGATGTTACCGAAGTTGCCACCGCGACCCATGAGCGGTATATCGTGGATAACGAGCGTTTTACCCGCAAGGCAAACAGCAAACTGACGGCGAAGTAGGAATCCCTCAGTCCGCTGCCGCGGACAGCCCCCTTTAACAAGGGGGGCTTTAAAGCCTCCCTTGTTAAAGCGAGGTCGGAGGGATTCCGCCCCCGCCGCCTCTTTTAATAAATTGCCTCCTCCCGCCAGTCCACCAGGTCCCGCACGGTCTCCTCGCTCTCCACCCAGCCTTCCCGCCTGTCGGCGTGGGCGTCGGGGGCGTAGCGCTGCATCGTGCCGGGGCTGCGGCCCTGCAAGTATTCCTTGGCTTGCTTCTGGCGGCTGGGCACCGTGCGGCTTAGCAGTTCGTCCTTTTGTTTTCTATCCAATTTCTTATCCAACAAAATCACCTCATTTTCATTCTGCCCGCCGCAGGCTCTACCCAAACCTGCCAAATCGTGGTATAATAGAATTTATCGCCATTTTTAAGGAGCTTTGCAAACTATGGAACTCAAACTCAACCAGGTCGTGCTGCACCTGCTCGACCCCGGCGCGTCGGAGCCGGTTTTGTCGGACCGCACCATGGATATGGACGCCGACCTGTACGAATACTACACCGCCACCCTCGAGCGCGCCTTTGCCAGCGACGAGGTCAAGAACTGCCGCTTTCTGCCCGATTCGGCCTTTGCCGCCGAAATGGCGCAGAACAACGATTTCATCGACCTGTCCCGCCGCATTGCGGGCGTGATTTTTGAGCAGATGCTGCAATACCAGGCCATCCCGGCGGGCGATCTGGCCGTGGTGGATTTCACCGCCGACGGCGTACCGTTCTACGGCGTGCTAAAATTAAACTACCGCCCCGGTTACACCCACCACACCGAGCTGATGGGCAACGGTCGGTTCAGCAGCATGGTCCCGCAGCGGACCCTTTTGCCCGGCACGCCCAAGGCCGACGAGGCCGCCCTTATCGACCGCGCCAACGGCACGGTGCGGCTCATTGAGAAAAAATTCACGCTGGACGATAAAAAGGACTTCTACCTTTCCACCCGCGTGTTCGGCTGCACCGAGGCTTTGCAGGAGAAAGCCAAGCTGAAAGCCGTCTGCGAGACTGCCGTCGCCGCTGTGAAGGAGGCCTACCCCGAGCCGGAGGAACTGGACGATGTACCGCCCTTTGACGGCGGCACCGAGACCGCCGTGGAGCTGCTGGTGCGCAACCAGGCCGTGGACAATCAAATCTCCGTCGAGGACGTGCGCGAGCGTATCCGGGAGAATTTTCCCCTGGCCGCGCCGAAATTTGAGGAAGCCCTGGCCGAGACCGGCGTGCAGGAGAACGACCGCGTGACCGTGACCCCCGCCCGCATCAAAAAGCTGGAAAGCCGCAGTTTCAAGACCGAATCCGGCATTGAAATTAAAATCCCCGCCGAATTGTGCAGTTCCGACGATGCCGTTGAGTTCATCCATTCGGCCACCGGCGGGTTGAGTTTGTTGATTAAGGACGTATTGGTGTAAAAAACAAAATATGGAAACAAAACAAAAAACCACACTGACACAGGGCAGCGTGGCCAAAGGGATGCTGCTGTTTGCGCTGCCGATTTTCGTCAGCAACCTGTTCCAGCAGCTGTATAACGCCGCCGACTCCCTGATCGTCGGCAACTTTCTGGGCGGCGAGGCGCTGGCCGCCGTCGGCTCATCCGGCAGTTTGATTTTTCTGCTGACCGGCTTCGTCAATGGCGTTTCGCTGGGTGCGGGCGTCGTGGTGGCACGGTATTTCGGTGCCAAAGATTGGGACAGGATGCGCCGCACCATTCACACCACCGTGGCGCTGGGCCTGGCTGCCGGTGTGGTGCTGACCGTCGTCGGCGTCATCCTGACCCCGCAGATCTTGCGCTGGATGGGCACCCCCGCCGACGTGCTCGTCAACTCGATTTCCTACTTCCGTATGTACTTTATGGGCTCGATCGCCGTTGTTATGTACAACGTAGGTGCGAGTATTTTACAGTCTGTGGGCGACAGCAAAAGCCCGATGGAGTATCTTATCACAGCGTCCATCATCAATATTATTCTGGATTTAATTTTGGTAGGCTGGCTGCGCTTCGGCGTGGGCGCGGCAGCCTTCGCCACCATTGCCTCCCAGACGGTCAGCGCCATTCTCGCCTTCGCCAAGCTGATGCGATCCCAAGAAGAATGGGCCGTCCGCTGGCGGGAAGTCAGATTTGACGGCCCGTCGCTCAAGGCGGTCATTGTGCAGGGCTTGCCCTCCGGCGTGCAGAACTCGGTCATTTCGATTGCCAACGTCATTGTGCAGTCCAACATCAACTCGTTCGGCGCGCAGGCCATGGCGGGCTGCGGCGCGTACAGCAAGGTGGAGGGCTTCGCCTTCCTGCCTGTGACCTGCTTCTCGATGGCGCTGGCGACCTTCGTCAGCCAGAATGTTGGTGCAGGCCAGCCTGACCGCGTAAAAAAGGGCATGAAATTCGGTTCCCTCTGCTCGGTGCTGATGGCCGAGATCGTCGGCCTGTGCATTTACTTTGGGTCGCCGTGGCTCATCGGCGCGTTCAGCCGTGAGCCGGAGGTCATTGCCTTCGGCGTGCAGCAGGCCCACACGGCCGCACTGTTCTACTGCCTGCTGGCGTTCAGCCATTGCTCGGCGGGCATTCTGCGCGGGCTGGGCCGCCCGGTCGTGCCCATGATGGTCATGCTGATGGTCTGGTGTGCGCTGCGCATCACCTATATCACCATCACGCTGCACTTTATCCATCAGATCGGTGTCGTGTTCTGGGCGTATCCCATCACCTGGAGCATCTCGTCGGTGCTGTTTGCCTGGTATATCAAGCACTGCCCAATCCCCCGATTGGGCGGGGGAGCGCCGGAATAATTACAAAAAACTGCCATGCATCGCGAAAGATGCATGGCAGTTTTTTTATTTCTTAATCACAAAGCACGGCAGCGGGGCAGTGTCAGCCCAGTTGGCAAACTCACAGACCAGCACCGTATACTTCGTCAGCGGCAGCGTGCGGAAGAACGCCAGCGCCGCCTGCTTTTCGGCATCGCCGATGACCTTGCCGCTGTACAGCACCGCCGCCAGCACCCCTCCGGGACGCAGGGCATCCAGCGCCGCACGCAGGGCGGGCACACTGCCATCAGCAGTCGAATGTATATCATGCTCGGCCCCGGGCAGCCAGCCGAAATTGAACAGCACGCAGTCCACCTTGCCGGGCTGCACCAGTTCGCCCAGACGGGCGTGATCGTAGAGCACCGCGCGGCCGATTTTATCATACCCGGCCTCTTTCAGGCGGCGGTTCGTGCGGTCCACGGCCTGGGGCTGGATATCCATGCCCAGCACGCGGCCATTCTGCCCGGCCAGGCGGCAGAGGAACAGCGTATCGTTGCCGTTGCCGCAGGTCGCGTCCAGAAACAGCCCGCCGGGGGTCAGGTGGGCCTCCAAAAATTCATGGCAGAGCTGCACAGCAGACAAGTCGGGCACGCGGCGGCGCACCAGCCGCCCGCCCTCGGGTAAAAAGTCGAACCGCCGCGCCAGCGCACGGCCCGCCTCGTCCCGGGGCAGGGGCGCAGTAAACCGGGTGGTCTGCTTGGGGTCCAGCCCGCCGCCGCGCCGCAGCAGCTCTTTGACTAAGTAACTGCCATAGCCGCGGCCGCGCCACTCGGGTACGATCTCCAACCGCAGGATGGTCGCGCCGTCCACGACCGCCATGCCGATGGCCTCGTTCTCCTTATATAAAGTGTAGTGCCCTTTTTCCTGCTTGATCTGCATAGTCGTTACCCGCCAATCGTGTTTGTGTTCAGGTCGTAATGGATCACATCGTCCCAGTTGCGGCGGAGGGCGATCTGCGCGGTCAGCGCGGTATCGTCATACACCAGCGACCACTGGGTATTGCTGGTCACGTCCTCGGGGTTGGGGTCCTGGGCGGATGCCTGCAGCGCCCGCCAGGCGGTATCTGCAGGGATATTTCCATCAGAATCGCGCATTGCCAGAACGTCCATAATGGCGTCATAGCGCTCTTTTCCATGGCCGTAGATGCCATTTTTCTGGTTCGGCTGCACTAAATAGGCATAGCAGCCGTAAAAGTTCGTGATGGCCTGCATCGCCGTCCAGCGCAGCGGGCGGCCTTCCTGCTCCGGGTCGTACTCAATGACACGGGCATCGCCGGCAGCATCGGTGACAAAGAAGTGGTAGTCTCGCCCCGACGTTGCAAACATATCGTAGCTGTCCAGCAGGTCCACCGCCTCCTGGGTCGTGGCGGCGCGGTCCAGCACCAGGCGGATGGCAAGTGTCGTAAAAATTTTCTGCTTGCCAGTGTCCTGGTTGACCGGCTCACTGTCCAGCGTCAGCACGGCGATGGACACGCCCTTCTCGTTCATACCGTCCAGACAGATGAACGGTGCGGTCAGGCAGGCGAGCTTTTTCGCCATGCTCACATCCGGCTGGTTGGCCGAGATATTGTCCAGCGCGGCCAGCGCCACGGATTTGTAACCGTCCTTCGGCGTACAATAGACCATCATGGCCGAGGTATCACGCTTGAAGTCGTAGTTGCGGCCCATCACGATATGCCTATCCTGCACCGTTGCAAAGGCGCTGCACCCGAACTGTGGGGCTTTCATATGGATGGGCAGCAGGGGAAGCGTTTCCTTCAGGATGGCATCGATCATCGATTGGTTGTCGGCGATGCCGTAGTTGATTACATCGTCGATGCTGTAATCGTACCGGACGTCCATGCGGTAGAGATTATAGTCGCTGTAATCGGTGATTTTTTCAATGCTGTTCACCGTGCGCAGCCGACCGGCATACAGCACGCCAAACCCGGCTGCCGCCAGCAATACCAGCAGCAAAAGCGCCAACAGAACACGCAGGATCATCTTTTTCACAGAAAACGCCTCCCTTTTATATGTATACTTTATAATTTGATTATAGCACATCCTGTTGCGCGGCGCAACGGAGAATTTATCACGGTTTTCACCGCTTTTCACAGAGTTTTCACTCTCTGACGAAACCTATTTCACAATTACCCTGTATACTGTAAGCATCGAAAGCGAAAGGAGACGACCCATATGAGCAACGAATACGATTACTCCGGTCTCTATAACAATACATCCGGCGGGCAGCCTGCACAGAACAATGCGCAGCCTGCACAGCCCGAACAAACCGCCCCGCAGCAGCCCGCACAGGGCAGCGCTTACCCCAATGTAGGTTCCAGCGGGGCCAACACCGCAAACACCGCCCGCACGGATTATTCCGGCTGCGGCGCAAGCCCGCAGTTTCAGCAGGACAACAGCGGCTACACCAGCAGCTTCAGCGGCGGCAATGGCGGCAGCGGCGGCTACAATGGCTACAGCTACGCCAGCGCCCCGCAGCAGCCCCCCATGCCCGAGAAGAAGAAGGGCGGCCGCAAGGTCCTGCTCCGCGTGCTGGCCGGTGTCGGCGTTGTGGCGCTGGGCTTCGGCGGCGGTTTTGGCGGCGCAGTGGCCGCCAGCCGCATGGGCCTGACCGGCAGCCAGGTCGTTGTGCAGCAGGTGCAGCGCAGTACGGACACCGACGCCACCACCACAGGCAGCACCGGCGGCACGAGCATGAGCGTCCAGCAGATCGCGTCTGTCGTCTCGCCCAGCGTCGTGGCCATCACCACCGAGCAGATGAGCAGCAGCCAGACCTGGTTTGGCGGCTACTATGTGCAGAGCGGTGCCGGTTCCGGCATCGTCATCAGCCAGGATGGCTACATCCTCACCTGCGCCCATGTGGTCAGCGGCGCTACCAGCGTGAAGGTCCAGCTCAACGGCAGCGACCAGAGCTATGACGCCACCGTTGTCGGCGTCGACTCTACTTCCGATATTGCCGTGCTGAAGATCGATGCCACCGGCCTGACCCCGGCAGTCATCGGCGACAGCGATAAGCTGGCTGTCGGTGAGACCACCGTGGCTGTGGGCAACCCGCTGGGCACCTTGTCCAACACCGTTACCCAGGGCATCGTCAGCGCCCTGAACCGTCAGGTCACCGTGGAAGATAACGATATGACCTTGATCCAGACCGATACATCCATCAGCCCGGGTAACTCCGGCGGCGGTCTGTTCAACGCAAACGGTGAGCTGATCGGCGTGGTCAACGCCAAGAGCAGCTACAGCGAGGCCGAGGGCATCGGCTTTGCCATCCCCATCAACACCGCTATGGACATTGCCCAGCAGTTGATCGAAAACGGCGCTGTGGCCCGCCCGGTGCTGGGCGTCAGCATCCTGGACATTCAGGATTCCTCCACCGCACAGCAGTACGGTGTGTCCGCTTTGGGCGTCTACGTGGCTGATGTCACCAAGGGAGGCGGCGCCGAGGCTGCCGGTGTGCAACGCGGCGACCGCATCATCGCCATCGATGACACGGCTGTCAGCAGCACCTCCACCGTCAAGAGCTACCTGGCCGACAAGCAGGTGGGCGACACCGTCACCCTGCAGGTCGAGCGCGACGGCAAGGTCCTGACCCTCAACGTCACTTTGGGGAATAGTGCGCAGTAAAAGTGCCGCAACCCAAAGCCCCCTTTGCACAAGGGAGGCTCTCCCTACTCCCGCGTTTTCTATAAACATTTCCTCCTTCTTTTTTCTTTCCATATAATCTTCTAATCTTGCAAAAATGTCCTGCAATGCAAATCTTGCATTGTGGGACATTTTTGCTGTTTTATACAGCTTGTTCATAAAAACTTTGTTTGACAGGCCATACAGCCGTACTGTATAATTTAAAATGTACGCAACGTATAAAAAAAGTTCATATCCGGGAAAGAATCTGGACGAAACGCGCACAAGATGCCGAACCGTCCGCGAAACAGGGGAACAGAAGAAAAGGAGGTCATACCCATGAGCGATTACGCTGCTATTGCAAAAGAAGCTGCCGTTTTTACCGAGGAATGTGTCACCAACAACCGCATCGACCCGTCCCTTTTTGGCCAATACAACATCAAGCGCGGCCTGCGCGACCAGGACGGCAAAGGCGTGCTGGCAGGCATTACCAACATCTCCCGCATTGATGCCTTTGAGGAGAAGGACGGTAAAAAAGTGCCCTGCGACGGAAAACTCTGGTATCGCGGCTACAACGTGTATGACCTCATCCGGGGCCTGCGCGGCAAGCGCTATGCCTTTGAGGAAGCCGCCTACCTGCTCCTTATCGGTGACCTGCCCAACGAGGCCCAGCTGGATGCTTTCAAGGACAGCCTGGTCAAATGCCGCGACCTGCCCACCAACTTTGTGCGGGACGTCATCATGAAAGCCCCCAGCCGCGACCTGATGAACTCGCTGACCCGCAGTGTGCTCACCCTCGCCAGCTACGATGACGACATTGGCAAGACCGACCTGCAGACCCAGCTGGAACAGTGCATCAAGCTCATCAGCGTTTTCCCGATGCTGGCGGTCTACGGCTACCACGCCTACAATTACTATGAGTGCGGCGGCAGCATGTACATCCACCGACCCGACCCGAGCCTGTCCACGGCGGAAAACCTGCTGAAGATGCTGCGCCCCGACCAGAAGTACACCGACCTCGAGGCCCACGTGCTGGACATTGCCCTGCTGCTGCACATGGAGCACGGCGGCGGCAACAACTCGACCTTCACGACCCGCGTCGTCACCTCGTCCGGGTCGGACACCTACTCCGTCATCGCGGCGGCGCTTTCCAGCCTGAAGGGCCCCAAGCACGGCGGCGCGAACATCAAGGTCATGCAGATGATGGACGACATCCGCGCCCACGTCGCCGACCCGCTGGACGAGGAGGCCATGGCTGATTATCTGGGCCGCATTGTGGACCGCCAGGCGTTCGACCAGAAGGGCCTGATCTACGGCATGGGCCATGCGGTCTACTCGCTGAGCGACCCGCGCGCGGTGGTGTTCAAGAGCTTTGTCCACCAGCTGGCCGACGCCAAGGGCCGCAGCCGCGACTTTGAGTATTACAACACGATCGAGCGGCTGGCCCCGCAGGTCATTGCCGAGAAGCGCCATATTTATAAGGGTGTCTCGACGAACGTGGACTTCTACTCTGGCTTTGTATATGACATGCTGGGCATCCCGGTGGAGCTGTACACCCCGATCTTTGCGGTTGCGCGTATCGTCGGCTGGTCCGCCCACCGCATGGAGGAGCTTGTCAACGTGGATAAGATCATCCGCCCGGCCTACCAGAGCATCATGCAAACCAGGGAGTATGTGCCGCTGGAGGAGAGATAAAAGAGAAAAAAGAGAGAAGAATTTTCGCGCAGGGCGAAGGTTCTTCTCTCTTTTTATTGCCTGCTTTAAAGCCTTCCTTGAGGGGAGGTGGCCGCGGGCCGGATGGATGGGTGGGAGCTGCTGTCTAAATCGTCAGCCTGCCGCCCCCCTCACCGCCTGCGGGCGGAGCTTCCCTCCCGGGGATCTTTTTAAGAGAATCCGTCCAAAACCACCTTTAGTTCTGCCCAGATGTTCTCCTGCGAGGCACTGTAACAAAGGCTATCCGTATAGGGGCGGCAATAGACTTGGTACAAAATGCCGTCCTGCGCAAAGTAGGCTCTGGACTGGATGTAAGGCCTCGAGTTCGGGTTGCTTGTACAGTGGGGGATCAGCGCGGTGTTGCCGTTGGCCATGGGGTAGCTTTCACATTGCCACGTTAACCCGGCACTTTTTTGCCAATACAAATCCGTTGCCATCTCCTTGGGCGCATCCCCAAGATAGGCAACTGCCATGATTTCTACATTGTAGCCATCCAAAAGCACACCCGTGCGTAGGTAGAGCTTGTCCGGTGTATCGCCGCGCCCGATGGGGATAAATCCGGCGGGATATTCCTGAAATTTCGGCGTATAGGGCATACCATCGTCATATTCATCCGGGATGTCGATCATGCCGGACGGATACATGGCAATCGACGGGAAAGTGCTTGTATCTCCCTCATCCAGCAGCGTGTTCTGCGCCAGCGGCAGACCAGTCGCGGTAGTCATTTCCACCCAGCTGTCGTAACCGCGTGCAGCCCGGGCGTACCAATCGGCGTAGTCCGCGTCGGTGGGGTGCAGTTGGCCGTTTATGTTGGCGTTCATCGGCAGCCAGCCATCGTCTGACATCTCCCCATTATGGTTTGCCACCATTCCCGCCAGCAAATCCTCATCCAGCGCAAAATACTGCCGCTCATACGTGATGGCGTACCCGGTGTTGGCCTCCGGCGCAAAGGACGGGCGCGGGTTTTCGCGCAGGTTCGTGAACTCTGCCGTGCCTGCCAGCACTCCGGCGGCGATCAGCAGCGGCGCGGCCAGGCAGATTGCCAGCTTCCAGCGCGGGTGCCGTGCGGGGGGCGCGTCGGGCAGGTGCTCAGCCACGGCGGGCCATAGGTCAACGCCTGCCGGGTGCAGGCCGCCGGTCAGCTTTTCGTGCAAATACGCTTCTTCGCGGTCATACTTCATAGTGCTCCCCCTCCTTCAATCGCTGCGCCAGCTGCTTTTTGGCGCGGTGGTAGCGTGTGCGCAGATAGGCGGCGGGCCGTCCGTGAATGCGCGCCAGTGCGGCGTAATCCAGCCCGTCCAGCACACGCTCTAAGATCAGGGCCCGATCCAGCGGGGCCAGCGTGTTCAGCGCCGCGCGCAGCTCTTCGCTGATGCCGGGGTCCTGCTCCAACGGCTCCGGGGTGGGGTAGGCCGCCGCGCGTTTGATTGCCCGCAGCATGTCCAGCGAGGTGCGGTAGGCGATGCGGTAAAGCCACGCGCGCTCGTTGTCGGTGCCGTCATGGCGCAGCGTGTGGCGCTGTTGCCACGCCTTGATGAAGGTTTTCTGCACAGCATCCTGTGCGTCGGCCTCGCACCCCAGCAGGCCGGTGCAGTACCGCAGCAGTGCAGCGGTATGGGCATGTACGAGCTTTTCTAAATCCTGTTCGTTTTGCATCGGCTCGCCTCCTTTCACCCTTATAACGCCGACGGGAGCAGGAATGTGTCACAAATCAAGCATTTTCTTGGCCCCCTCTGGCGCAAGCGCCACCTCCCCCGTATCGGGGGAGTCTGTCTCGCAGAGGGAGGTTTTTCGACACGCCGAGGAGAGATGTGGCTCACATCTCTCCTTTTTGCGGTGACTGGCAGGTGGAAAGTGCAGTCTTTTCTGCACCACCATAGGATTTGAACCAACCGTCCTTGATCTCACAGACCTTGGTCGGCGCGCTCAGCGAGATCTCATCCGGCTTATCCTTGCCGTACACGACCATGCCGTGCCGCACGCCAAGGCTGGTCATCACCTTTTTGCTGACGCTGCGCATCGGCAAGGAGAAAAACACGCCGATCCTGCGATTTGCCTGCATCTTTTCCAATGTGGCATATATGGGCTTTCCGCTGATTCAGGCGCTGTTCGGGGCCGAGGGGCTTTTGTACGCCAGTGCTTATGTGACAGTGTTCAATATTTTACTGTGGACCGTCGGCTATGCGATGGTCAGCGGGAAGGTCCGCCCCGGAGAGGTGCTGCACAGCATCCTGACAACGCCGGTGCTCTGGTCCGTGCTGCTGGGCCTGATCCTGTACCTGTGCCGGGTCAATGTGCCGGAGCTTATCCGCCAGCCGCTGCAGCTGGTCGGCAACATGAACACACCGCTCTCGATGATTATCACCGGTATGCTGATTGCCGGCAGCAAGCCGGAAAAGCTGCTGGGCAACCGTGAGATATACCGCATCATTCTGATACGTATGTTGTTCATCCCGCTGGTGAGCTTTCTGCTGTTCCGGCTGCTAAGTGTGCAGGGCATGGTGGCCGAGGTCGTGCTGCTGCTTGAGGCCTGCCCCTGCGCCGCCATCACCTCGGTGTTTGCCGTTCAGTTTGGCTATGACGAGGATCTCGCAGCCGGTTCTGTCGTTATAACGACCTTTATCAGTATTGTGGTGCTGCCGCTTTGCGCTATGGCTCTGACAATGATGATGTAATAAGTGTGAAGGCGTACGAATTAACTCATTCTTCATGGTTTGCCAAATTTGCATAGTATTATAGGGACGCAGAATAAATCAAGCCAAGATATTTCAGCATATTTCAACAGTAAAGCGGCACCGCCATGTGGCGGTGCCGCTTTGCTGTTGAAGGAGAAAAGTAAGTTTGCGATCAGCCCTTATCCGCGCCGGCGGTAATGCCCTCGACATAGAATTTCTGCATGATGACAAACAAAATCGAGATGGGGACGGACACCAGCACACCGCCTGCACAGAACAGCGCAAAGTAGTTGTTGATGAGCGTTCTCTGCAGCATATTGAACAGGCCGATGGCGACTGTCCAGTCGGTGGAGACGCCGGAGTTCAGAATCATCTTCGCCACAACGAAGTCCGTCCAGGGAATCATAAAGGAGCTGATGATGGTGTACACCAAAATCGGCTTGGACATCGGCAGCACGACCTGAAAGAATATCCGCGCATCGGAGGCACCGTCCAGCTTGGCGGCCTCACGCAGGGAAACCGGCGTGGTATCAAAAAAGCCCTTACAGATCAGGTAGCCAAGTCCAGACGAACCGGCATAGACCATGATAAGACCGGCGTAGGAGTTGGTCAGGTTGAGGTACTTCAAAACGAAGTAAACTGCAATCATCGCCAGAACACCGGGGAACAGGTTGACAATGACCGACAGATTCTGGAGCAGCCTGCGCCCCTTAAAGCGGCAGCAGCTCAATGCGTAGGCGACCATCAGCACAAAGCAGGTGGAGATAACGCAGGTAAAGCACGCAACCACAAAGGTGTTTACAAACCACCGCGGGAACTGCGCAACGGAATCAGGGTGGAACATGATATTAGCGTAGTTGTCCAGTGTATAACCAGCCGGGAAAAAGCGCCGCACATTGATGCCCCGATCGGTGGAGAAGGAGGTTGCCACCAGCCAGACAATGGGCACCAGCCAGATACCTGCCAGCAGGGCAAGAACCAGATGGCGGATAACGCTGCGCACACCGCGGACGATGCGCCCCTGGCGCAGCTGCGCCTGCGAGCTACCGGGCAGCGAAACTGTTTGCTGTGTCAAGAGAACGTCGCCTCCTTTTTATTGATGAAGCGGAAGCAAACCAGTGTGAAAATGGCACAGATGATAAACACCATAATGCCGATGACCGCCGCCATCTTATAGTTGTACTGCTCCTGCGTCAGACGGAACAGCCATGTGACCAGCAGGTCCACTTCCTTGGCGCTGGACGATGCCATGGCCTGATCCTTAGTTTTGTAGACATCCTGTGTCAGCAGGTAGATGACATTGAAGTTGTTGACGTTCTTGACGAAATCCGTCACCAGCGCGGGCCCCTGCACACTGAGCAGGTAGGGCAGCTTGATATGAATAAAGCACTGCAGCGGGCTGGCGCCGTCGATGGTAGAGGCTTCCAGAATATCGCTGGGGATGTTCATCAGTACACCGGTAGCAATCAGCATCTGGTATGGTATACCGACCCAGATGTTGATCATAATGATCATGAACTTGGCCCAATGCTGATCCGTCAGAAACGGAATATGGTCCATGCCCTGCCCCAAAAGCCCAATGGTTTTGAGGAGATCCGTGACGCCCGCATTATTCATCATGGTATTGAAGATACCGGCATCCGAGAAGAAATTGCGCACCAGCAGCAGCGTGACAAACTGCGGCACAGCAATGGTAATCATAAACAGGGTACGCCAGAGCCGGGGGCACTTCGTCTTTTTGTTGTTGATGAACATTGCCAGAAACACGCCGCCGAAGAAGTTCGTGAAGGTCGCAAAGAACGCCCAGACCAGTGTCCAGCTCAGCACCTTGCCGAATGCATAGCTGAAGGTCATCGACAGCGACTGGCCGCCAAACAGCGAAGCAAAGTTTGCCAGCCCTACCCATGTAAACAGCGCGGCAGGCGGCATGTGCTGCTGGTCGTAGTTCGTAAAGGCAACGGCAATCAAAATGAAGAGCGGTACAATGGTAAACACCACCACGCCCAGCACCGGCAGGGTCAGCAGCGTGACATAAAATTTCTCATTAAGGTAGCAGTTGATGTCCTGACGGAAGCTGTTGGGCTTTTTACCGGCAGCCTTTTGCTGCTGCAGCAGGTAATTCGACTGCACGACCATCATGGTCGCCACGACCAGCGAGACAATGATCACCATCGCAATGACGCTGAGCAGCAAAATAGCAAACGAGTTATCGTAATTGTTGACCTCGTTTTTAAGAGTCACCGGGTTAAACTGCATCTCCATCTGGACCGTGCCGAGCGTGCTGAACTTTTTCAGAGCCGGAATGCCGGAGGTACCCAGAAAATACAGCCCCAACCCCTGCACCAGCGTTACCAACAGTGCCTTGATGAGTTGTCCATGTCCGATGTAGCCCAGACCCCAGACAAGCAGGGACAGCTTGGTGAAGGCATCGCCGCGGACAAATGCACGGCCGAACTTCTGAATGAAATTTTCTTCTTTTCCGTCGCCACGCGATGGTGCAAGAACCATTTCTGCCACAGAAGTCATCTCCTTTCTTCTTATGCGCGGGATTTGAAAAAAAGCGGGCACGCTGCATAGCCGCTGCGTGCCCGCTGGATTATTTTTTACTGGGTTACGGGTGCGGTGATACCGGCCACGGCATCGTCCACCAGCTGCTGGGTGGTCTTGCCCTGGGTGTCGCCGGAAGCCAGGATCTCGCCCAAGCTCTCGGCGGAGCTCCAGTAGTTGGCACCTACGCGCTGCAGGGTGGCGTAGTCGCTCTGCTCAGCCAGTGCGGCGATGGCAGGCGCGCTCTGCACGGCCTCAGACTCGTTCACAGCAATGTTGGAGGGTCCGAGCTGACGGTCATTGAAGCGCTTGGCCTGATTGTCCTCGTTGGTGATGTAGTCAGCCAGCATCATGGCAACACCGACATTGGCGCTGTGGGGGTTGACGCCGACCAGCTTGTAGCCGGAGAAGGAAGCCATCTGCACCTGCTCGCCGTTCAGGGTGTAGGTGGGCAGCTTGGTAGCGGCGTAGTTATCGCCCCAGGTATCCTGCGCGGTTTTGGCGTTCCATGTGCCAGAGATGGCGGCGCAGCAGCTGCCGTCCTTGATGCCGGAAACGATGTCTGCATCCGCGCCGGACTTGAAGGCGGACTGGGCGCTCATATCCAGAATTGCCTGCGTGACATCGGCACCGGGGGCCTCGTTCCAGTTGCAGACGGTGTTGATGCCGTCATCGGCGAGGGTAGCCTTCAGGCCGGCACCAGCGTAGAAGCTGTAAATGTACCAAGCATCGTTCAAACTCATCATGAACTTTTTGCCGGAGGCATCGGCCTTGGCCAGCAGGGCATCCATGCTCTTGACATCATCCTCGCTCAGGACGCTCTTGTCATAGTAGAGGAAGTAGCCGTTGTCGGCGGTCATGGGGTAGGCGTAAAGCTTGTCGTTCATGGTCGCGGCCTCAACGGAGCCTGCCAGGTTGCGGCTCTTGACATCCTCGGGGTTCAGCAGGATTTCCTGCAGGGCACCGGCTGCCACCAGCTCGTTGAGCTGGTCATCCGCAAAGGCGAAAACATCGGCAGCTGCCTCGGGGTCAGCCAGAACGGTATCTTTGGCGCTGGACTCGGACTGGACACCGATCTCGATCGTAACGTTGCCTTTGTCGGCATTCTCCGCGATGAAAGCATCAGCCATCTCACGCAGCATGGTCTGGTCTTCCTCAGCACCCCACATGGTCAGCTTCACATCGCCCCAGCTTTCTGCGGCGGAAGAAGCCTCACCGGAGGATGCGGCAGAATCGGCCTGAGATGCGGCAGAGGACGCAGCAGAGGAAGATGCAGCACCACCGCAGGCGGTCAGCATAGCGGCCGCCGTCACGGTGCTCACAGCAGCAAGAGCGTTATGACGGGAAATCCATTTTTTCATGATCGAGTTCTCCTTCATTTCTGATTTTGGAAGTGGTATGTTGCCAAAAGTTGCGCACTTATGTTGCGCATATTTGAGCAACCCTCTCGTTACAAACATAGAATACTCTCTTTTCAAGCCTCCGTCAATGGGTGATATTCACGGTATTGCAGCCCGAAAACTGGAAATTCTGACGGAAAAACCTAGGGCAACGCCCACTTCGCGCGCAACTTTTGCGCAACAAGCATACATTTGCCCAAAAAGCCCCCGGTTTTGGCGTAAAACCGGGGGCTGGGTACGCTATACATCAAGTTATATTTTCAGGAAGCTTGCAGGGCAGCATACCTCCCCTGCTGCACAATCTGTGGGTATGCCATAGAGGGGCGCAGGCTATCGTCCATCGTGGGTACGGCTATTCCATTTGGTGGACTCACGCAAAATAACCTGATACCCCTCAATTTGGCGCTGCACCATTTCCTTGCCAAGCAGGCGGTCAAGCAGCATACGGCAGGCTGTGCGCCCCAGCTGCTCGGCATCGTACTGCACCGCAGACACCGAGGGCGTGATGCTGGCCAGCATCGAGCTGTCATACAGGCTGGCAACGCGCAGATCGTGCGGCACCAGAATATGCCGGTTGCGCAACTCTCGCATGACCTCATAGGCAATCTCATCGTCACCGCAGAGCAGGCAGTCCGCCTTTTGCTCAAGCGCTGCCTCCAGTGCATCAATGGTCTGCCCTGTTGATTCAATGCCGGAATGAACAAGGCGCTGGTCCACCGGCACGCAGGATTCTGCAAAGCCGCGCAGGTATCCGCGCGTGCGGTCGGTGTTGACGGCGTAGATCGTGCTGCCGACCAGCAGCGCGATCCGCTTGGCACCCATCTGCAGCAGAATACGGGTCATCTCGCAGGCGGCGGTAACCTGATCATTATCCGCCTGCGGTATCGTCTTATCCTCACTGCGGCCAATCAGCACAAACGGCACATCATACTGCCGCAGCAGGTCAACGCAGGGGTCGTCTGCCATGGCGTAGGTCAGAATAACACCGTCCACCTTATGGCTCGCCAGCTGACGCTGCAGCTGGGTATATTCTGTGCTGGAGGCGTAGCACAGCAGCATGTCGTAGCCGCGCTGATCAGCCATGGTACAGATGCCGCCCATACATTTGCGCAAAAACGGCAGATCCAGTGTAATAAAGCGCTGCGGCACAACCATGGCAATGTTGTTAGTGCGCACCTTTGGGTCTTTTTGCGCAGACACAGGCTCTGTGCGGGCATGCCCCATATAGGCGAACACCTTGGCGCGGGTTTTCTCGCTGATGCGCCCTTTCCCGGAAAGTGCGCGTGACACCGTTGTTTTGGAAACGCCCAGCGCCTCCGCCACCTGCTCGATAGTCATTTTTTCGTTTTCTTTTGCGGCCATTGGGGGAACCTTCTCCTTTGCATTGCATTGCGCAACAAATCTCATATCAGCATAACGGGATATTCTTTCGTTGTCAATGTCCGAAAGCAACAAAAAGCGTTCTGCTTTTTAGCAGAACGCTAAAACAGGCCGATTTTGTCAAAAAATACGGTCCATGTCCTTCCAAACTGCAGTCCGGTAGCGGTCAAGCACAGTGTTTCCCACCGTGGCAGGCTGTTCCGTGCAGTTCTGCACAAACACAAAGCTGCCGCGCCGCACCGCCAAGACTCCTTCCGGCAGAGCCTCCGGCCAAGCCGGACTCAAGCCGATTTCCTTTGCAGCATCGTGATAAAACGCCCGATAAAAAGTTTCGTCAAAGCGGCTGGCGAGATAGTAAGCGCGGCCCTTACCGTATCGGTGGACCGACGCAGCCGGATGCCCGGCAAAATAGTCCTCGCCATACAGGCTGAGCGGCTCTGCCGGATCTTTCTCGTCAAGGGCCGCCACCTCACACAGGGTGGATGCCTGTGCCGCAGGCAGTGTGCAGCCAGCTGCCGGCATGCAGCTGCGGGTTTCCCCGTCATACATGCCGTCAATTTCGGTGCGGCGCAGCCCCAGCAGTTCAGTCAGTCCATAGGGCGTGTCCCCCAAGCGGCAGAGATCACTTTCATCGACCACGCCCGACCAGTAGGTGACGATGACTGTGCCGCCGTTTTGCGCAAATGCGCAAAGTTTTTTCGCAAAAGCATCGGTCAGCAGGTAGAGCATCGGCACTACGACCAAGCCATAGCCTGTCAGGTCGGCATTCTGGTCAACAAACTCCACGGCAATGCCCTCCCGTGCAAGGGCATTATAGTGCCGCTTCAGCTCATCCCAATAGCCCATACCGGCATTGCGCGGCCCGCAGGAGCCTTCCAGCGCCCATTTATTCTGCCAATCATGGACTATCGCAGCCTGTTTTTCGCGTTTTACCGCTGTAATTTCAGCCAAAGTCTCCAGCTCTTGCCCTACCTGCGCAGTCTCCGTAAAAGAACGGGCATCCTCCCGCCCATCGTGGCCGATTACAGCGCCATGGAGCTTTTCCTCCGCGCCTCGGCTGGCGCGCCACTGGAAATATAGCACACTGTCTGCGCCGTGCGCCACCGTCTGCAGCGCGGCAAGCTCTGCAATGCCGGGCTTTTTCTGCTTGGAAACAGGCTGCCAGTTGGTAAAGCTGGGGCTGGACTCCATCAGCAGGAAAGGCTTGTCCTTCATTGAATAGAAAAGGTCGTGCATCATGGCGGTGTCCAGCGCCGTTTCCTCTACCGTCTCACTGGGTTTATGCCAGGTCGGGTAGTTGTCCCAGCTGGCAACATCGATCTCCTTTGCCATCTTAAAATAGTCGATGCCATCAAACCGATACATCATATTGGCGGTAAATTTGGCATTGGGGGCAATTTCTTTGACAGTATTCCTCTCAAATTTCAAAAAATCGATATGTCGGTCGCTGACAAAGCGCTTCCAGTCGAGCGCAAGCGCCTGTACGGCGTTTTCACCATGCGGGGCAGGGCTTTCGATTTGTTCCCAATCGGTGTAGTCATGGCTCCAGAAGCGGGCGTTCCATGCCTTGTTCAGCGCCGCCAGCGTCCCGTACCGTGCCTGCAGCCAGCGGCGGAACTCCGCCTGACACAATGCGCAGTGGCAGTCCCCACCCATCTCGTTGGAGATGTGCCAAAGGATGACTGCCGGATCATCCCCAAATCGCTGCGCCAGCTTTTGGTCGATGGCGCGCACCTTCTCACGATAAATCGACGACGTATAGCAGTAATTCTGACGCCGGTTGTACAGCTCCCGCACGCGGTCAGCCCGCACACGGCGCACCTCCGGGTACTTGTGTGCCAGCCATGCGGGGCGTGCAGCGCTGGGTGTAGCCAAAATCGTGCGGATCCCGTTGGCGTAAAGGTTATGGATGATGTCCGCCAGCCAGTCCAGATTGAACACGCCCTCCTCAGGCTCCAGCACCGACCATGAAAACACCCCCAGCGTCACGGTATTGACGCGGGCTTTTTTCATCAATTCAATATCCTGTGCCAGAATGTCCGGCCTGTCGAGCCACTGCTCCGGGTTATAGTCCCCACCGTGAAGTAATTTGCGCCCCTGCATGGCAGATCCTCCTTTGGCTGCGCAACATGCGCAACCAATATTTAAGTAATCGTTGCGTTTTATACTGAGTATAGCAAGAAGTCCCTCAAGATGCAAGATGCTTTTATGGAGTATAGCACCATTCAACTGGATATTTCGCGCATTCGTCCTTTCCCATCCGTGCCTCTATCGGGAGGTTTCACAACTTTGCAGCGGTTCATTTAGGCATAGTGACAAATGCCCGAGTTTCCCACTGTATGCAGTATTTCTCCGCCGCTCGCCTTCCTCCGTGATGAACAAGCCTCTGCATACACACAGGCACCAACCCGAAGCGTTCTTGCCTTGGCCCGGTGCCTGCTATTTATGCAAAGCCCATTACGGATTGAAAAATTGCTTTCTGTCTGCCTTTTTACCGTGTCACCGGCACTGTCACGGCAGTGCTGTGCATGCCGTCATCCGCTGCCAGGGTCAGGCTGTTCCCCTCCCCTGCACGCACGATGGCCAGCGCCTCGCCGTAGTAGGTGTCGGCCACACAGTCCAGATAACTGCACTCATGATACGGGCAGGCGTTGCCAAGCCCGACCAGTGTACCGCCATCTACCTCCACCTTGATATTGCCGCGTGCCAGCGGCTTCGTGATACCCTTTTCATCAGTGTAGCGCAGCCGGATATAGCAAAGATGCCCAGCTTGCACGCTGCTTTGCTCCGGTCCCGCAGTGATTTGGGTTTGCTGCCCTGCCGTCGTCAGGTTGCAACGTCCGAGCTCACAGCCCCGCGCGTCATAGCTGACGGCCTCCAGCTTTCCCGGCTCATAGGTCACCGAAAACTTCGCAAAGCAGTCGTTTTTCAATGCTTTTCTGCCGATGATACGGCCATTCAGCCACAGCTCTACCCGCGCCGCGCGGGCGTACACCTCGATGCTGGCCTTTTGGCCCTCGCAGCCTGTCCAACTCCAGCTTGGCATGGCGTTGGTCATCTTCCATGCGCTGGGGCTGTGCCGGTCACCAGTATGGTTGACCGGACAGACGGCAATGTACGGTCCGTTGTCCTTTTCGAGCGCCACGCGGGTATATAGGGCTTCGCCCAGCGGCTTACCGGTCAGATCAATGCGGCCCGATCCTGCCGAAACCCAGCCAAGGCCGCCGTCAAAGTTTTTGGCATAGTCCTCATACTCCCACGAGCCGACCATGACCTCGCCCAGATAATCCATGCCCGCCCAGACAAAATCACCGACCAGACGCGGCTCAGCCTTCGCCAGTTCGCGGAACCTATAGGCATCATTGCAGAAGGTCTCGCTGCCCAAAATCAGCCGCTGCGGGTACTTTTTCAGGTCGTGCTTGTAGCGATAAATGCCGTAGTTATAGCCCGCAATATCCATATTCGCAAAGGCATCGCGGGTTTTGACATCACAGCCATGCAGCGTCGCGCCGCGCTTCATGAATTCATCACCCAAAAGCCCTGCCAGATCGTTGAAGAACTTGCTGCCCACCGACTTTTTCTTGACGGCTTTTCCCTTAGCCTTGGCTTTTTCTGCTTTTTCAGCCTCCTTTTTGGCCTTTTCATCGCTGTACACGCCGAAGCCGATGGAGCTCAAAAAGTTGAAGAAGATATTCACACCGCAGGTCACCGGGCGGGAATTGTCCAGCCCGTGCAGGAAGTCGGTCATCTCCTTCGTCAGGGCGATGCCGCGCTTTTGGGCAGTCTCGCTGACCTCGTTTCCGGTGGAGTAGAGAACCACACAAGGGTGGTTGTAGTCCTTCTCGACCATATCGGTCAGGTCCTGCCGCCACCACTCCGCAAAATACGGTACATAATCGTATTCGGTCTTGTGGATGTACCAGTGGTCGATGTATTCATCCATGACGAGCATGCCCTGGCGGTCACACTCTGCCAGCAAAGCCTTGGAGCAGGGATTATGCGCCGAGCGGATGGCGTTGTAGCCCGTTTCTTTCAGCAGGCGCACCTTGCGGGCCACGGCATCGGGGTCGCAGACAGCGCCCAGCAAGCCGTTATCGTGGTGGATGCAGGCCCCCTGAATGATGACCCGCTCGCCGTTTAAAGTGAAGCCGTTTTTGCCCCAACTCACCGTGCGCACGCCGAAGGTCTCGACCTCCTCATCATCTGCAAATTGTACGCGGCATCGGTACAAATTCGGCGTTTCCGGTGTCCAAAGACGGGCATCGTCGATGGTAAGCGTAAAAACTGCTTCCCCATCAGATTCCTTCCGAACAGTGGGGAGTCCCTCAACCATCAGCTGAACCGTGCCGGGCGCACTGGTCCTGACACGGATTTCCACCACAGCCGGCTCCAGCGACACTGTACGGATGCGCACACCGTTGAGCAATATGTGCTTATCCCCTGCCGTCCACAGCTGAACGGGACGATACAGTCCCGCGCCGGAATACCACCGGCTGTTGGGCTGGTCGGCGTTGCGGGCAATCACTCGCAGTTCGTTATCCCCTGCGCGCAAAAATGGCGCACAGTCTACATAGAAATTGGTATACCCATAGGGGCGGAACGCCGCCTTTTGGCCGTTCAGCCAGACCTCAGCGTTGTGATAAACACCCTCAAATTCCAGAATGTGGGTGTCCGACAGCTCGTTTTCGGGCACCGTCAGGGTTCGCTGATACTCATAGTCATAACCCTCATACCAGCCGGTGTTGACGCCGCCCGCACTCAGGGCCGTGCGCGGCTCCGCCAGCATGGCGTCACGGGCCGGCCGGGTGCGGTATCGCCCAAGTGACGGCAAGTCCAGCCGGTGAGAAGGGGTGTTGCTTTCATAGATCAGTACTCACTTTCCGCTGCTTTGTATAGAAATCTGAAATGCGCGCTTTTTGCAGGGTTGCCGCATTTTTGTTCTTCTGCCTGTACTATACCACATCTGAAACAAAATAGGTGCGCCTTTTCACAAACCGTTTGAATTCACGCACAAACCAATTTACCCGTTGACACAATGCACAACTTTCCCGCCTGTTTCTGCGCAAATCCACCAAATTCCATAACAGCGGTTTTCAAGGCTGTAATAACGTAGCACACTGCTATTACAAATCTTGTACAAAAATCAGATTCAATTTTTGTTATAGATTATGCGTTTAACCATTGAGAATCTTTCTCTTGTGTTGTACCATGGAATAAGAGCGAATAAAAAGAAGGTATTGCACTGTCATTTTCGCAGCATAAAACCGCGCTGGCCTGCCTTGAAGCGATGCGCAGCGGCAGGGATTGCGAAGCGCAAATCGTTCTGCCGGTCACACTCATACCCAGAGAAAGTACGAGGAAGATGCCATGTCGGACTTTATGAAATCGCTGAGCAAAATTGCCATTCCTGTTACCCTGCAAAGTATGCTGCAGGCATCCTTTTCCATAATAGACCAGATTATGATCGGGCAGTTGGGCGAGGTCAATATTGCAGCTGTGGGATTGTACGGGAATTTTTCGCTGGTTTTTTCCGTGGTGATCGGCTCAGTCGGCACTGTTGCCGGGATCCTGATCGCCCAGTTCACCGGCGCAGACAACGAGCGGGAGGCATGGTGCAGCCTGAATGTCAGCCTGCTTTGCGGGGCCTTGCTGTCGGTGCTGTTTTTACTGGCTGCCGGGGGCTTTCCGGCACAGATTTTACAGCTTTACACCGCCGATGGGCGTATTCAGCAAGCCGGTACGGTGTATTTTAAAACTGTAGCACTCGCCTATCTGCCGATGGCGCTCAGCACGGTCCTGTCCGCGTGGCTGCGCTGTAAGGAGCATGCTGCCATTCCCTTTTGGGCCAGCCTCGGCGCGGTGGCTGCCAACACCGGGCTGAACTACCTGCTGATATTCGGCAAGCTCGGGTTTGCCCCCATGGGGGTGCAGGGCGCAGCGATTGCCACGCTCGTTTCGCAGCTGCTGAATTTCCTGCTGATTTTACTGGGCTTTGTGGTCTGCCTCAGAAGGGATGGCAGTCATCCTCTGTGGACGCTGCATTTTGAAAGAATCACCCTGCGAGCGTACGGCGGCATGATCCTGCCGATTTTGCTCAGTGAGTTTTTGTGGAGCTTGGGGCAGAATGTCGAGTCTGCAGTGTACGGGCATCTCGGCACAGCCAACCTTGCCGCTTACACCCTCACCTGCCCGATTCAGTCGCTGATCGTAGGTGCATTGAGCGGGTTATCGGCGGCAGCCGGTGTGATGGTCGGCAAGCATCTGGGAAAGAAAACCTACGACGCCGCCTACGGGGATGCCAGACTCATTATGCTGACCGGGCTGGTCGGTGCTATAGGCATAGCTTCGCTGCTGGTACTGTTTGCAGGCGCATACACCAATCTGTACCGCGTGGACGCTGATGTACAGACGCTGGGCAAAGCATTGCTGGTCGTGTTTGCCCTGTATGCACCCGTCAAGGTAGAAAACATGATTTTGAGCGGTGGTATTTTGAGGAGCGGCGGCAATACCAGAGTAATCATGATCATTGACACCATCGGCACATGGGGCATCGGCATCCCGCTGTGCCTGCTGGCCGCATTTGGTTTGCACTGGGGCATTGTCGGTGTGTATGCCCTGCTTACAACGGAGGAGATTTTCCGCCTGGCCGTCTCGCTTGTCATCTTCAAAAAGCGCAGCTGGATGATCAGCCTGTGACCGGAAATTTCAGCGTACATATCTGCTCACAAAGCAAGGTCCTCACGCCCAAAACTACCGTTCAACTTGTACTGTTTTCTGCCTGGTCATCTCCCCAATATCAACCCTTGCCAATCATTCTATCTTTATAGGATGTACTCCATCTGCCGTTCCTTTGTTTTCATACCCATCTTCTCATAGAAGCTTTCGGCTGATGTGTTACCCGCCCAGACATTCAAGGTCACCTCATAGCAGCCAAGCTTCTTTGCCTGCTGCTTCACATATTCAAACAGGCTTTCCCCGATATGTTGTCCGCGTGTCTGCTTGTCAACGCACAGATCATCAATAAACAGTGCCTTAAACGGTACCATATTGGTAGAAAATGGTTGCTCCTTCAACTGGCAGAAAGCATACCCCATACACACATCATCCTCACCGGCTGCAACATAGATGGGCTTATCTTCCTGCTCCAGCAGTTCTTTCAGTTCGCTGTCGGTATATTTTGTGGTGCCGGGGATAAACACATCCGGGCGTATCTCTGCATGGATCTGCAGCACCTGACCGAGCAGCTCCATAATTCTTGGGATGTCCTTTTCTTCTGCCTTACGAATTTTCATCACAACACAACTCCATTCCACCGTTTGCCTGCGGGGTACGCTATGCCAACCTGCCCGCGAGTTCAATTCTTATCCACTGCAGCCCCGTATTTTCTTTATAGTATCACAAACTCACGCCAAGTAAATTGCTTGTTGCGAAATTTCATGAAATATTTGCGGTTCGTGCGGTCTGCAGATCCCGCCGCTTCCCTGTCAGGTATGGCTTTCCTCCAAGCTGCGGTAGGTCTTGACAATAAGATAAGCCGCAATCAGGAAGATCAGAATATTCGACAGCGGCATCGAATACAAAACGCCGTCCAGCCCAAAGAAATGCGGCAGCAGCAGCGCAAACCCAACGCCGAACACCACCTCGCGCACCATCGAAAGGGCTGTAGATTCCCCCGCTTTGCCCATTGCCTGCAGGAAGATAAAGCAGGCCTTGTTTACACAGGCCAGAATGATCATGCAGAGGTAAATACGGAACGAGCGCACCGCGAAATCGGTATAATACACGCTCTCATTGGCAGCGCCGAACAGGGCGATGAGCTGATGCGGGAAAATCTCCACCAGCACCAATGCCACAGCACCAACACCAGCCTCTGCAGCCAGCAGCTTCGTGAACAGCTCTTTCACGCGGGCAGACTTCCTTGCGCCCATGTTGAAGCCAACAATGGGAATGCAGCCTGCCGCCATGCCGACCACGATGGAGATAACGATTTGAAAGAACTTCATCACAATACCCACCACGGCCATGGGGATCTGCGCATACTGCTCCTGCCCAAATACTGCGTCCAGCGCACCGTATTTACGAATCATATTGTTGATTGCCGCCATAGCTGCAACTAGGCTGATCTGTGAGAGAAAGCTTGTGATGCCCAATATCAGCATCCGTTTGCAGACCTTTCCGCGCAAAGCAAAGTCCCCTGCAGCCGGCTTAATGATCCTCATGTGCAGCAGATACCATACGGCGAGGATTGCCGTGGCCACCTGACCGATGACAGTGGCAACGGCTGCTCCCATCATGCCCCACCGAAGTCCAAAAATAAAAATCGGGTCCAAAATGACATTGAGCACTGCCCCGGCAAGGGTAGAGATCATGGCAAACCGAGGGCTGCCATCCGCACGGATGATGGGGTTCATAGCCTGACCGAACATGTAAAACGGCACGCCCAATGTGATGTAGAAGAAGTATTCCTGTGAGTGACGATAGGTTTCGGCATTGACTGTACCGCCGAACATAGCAAGGATTGTGTCTGCAAAGAGCAGATAGACCGCAGTCAGCACAATGCCGCTGACTAGGCACACCACCACAGCGTTGCCAACACTCTGCTTTGCCTTGCGGACCTCATCCTGCCCAAGGCTGATGCTGACAAATGCACAGCAGCCATCACCGATCATGACCGCAATGGCCAGCGCGACCACCGTCAGCGGAAAAACAACCGTGTTAGCGGCATTGCCGTAGGAGCCAAGATAGGACGCATTTGCAATGAAAATCTGATCTACGATATTGTACAACGCGCCGACCAGCAGCGAAATAATGCACGGGATCGCATATTTTTGCATCAGCCTTCCGATGCGCTCCGTGCCAAGGAATTGATTAGAGCCTTCCATGAGATTCACCTTGCCTTTAAATTTTGGACAAACAAAACAACGAGCAGCCCCCATGCAACCGGTTTTACGCATGAGTGCTACTCGTTGTACCAAATTATTATAGCAGTTCGCCAGAAAGTTTTCAAAGGCAGTTTTGCATAAGAATTATGCTGCATTCCGCAGGGGATACTGCGCAGTTTGTACATGTGCGCCTGAACTAGACGCCTTTTGTGCTTGAAGCAATTCCCCCTACCGCCACACCTTGTAACGCAGTTTTTAACGCTCTATTGACAATACGAGCTGTTTGGCATATAGTAATTCGTATAAACACTATTTCACCAGACGCTCAAGACGCAGTGTGCCCCAGATGCGGGGGCATGCTGCGCCTTTTCTGCAAGGAGGCCACCTGTGGACTACATCCAAATCACCAAAGAGAACATCGACAAGGAGCATATCTGCTGCGCGATGTCCGGCAAGCAGAGCCTTGCCAAAAAAGAATGGCTCAAGCAGCGCTTTGCTGAGGGGCTTGTTTTCTACCGCAGTGTTGAGCGCGGCAAGTGCTTTATCGAGTACATCCCGGCAGAAAACGCATGGGTGCCCATTACAGCGGACGGCTGGCTGTACATCAACTGCCTGTGGGTCTCCGGTTCCATGAAAGGGCACGGCTGCTCAAATGACCTGCTGGAAAAATGCCTCAGCGATGCAAGAGCGCAGGGCAAAAAGGGCATCTGCATTTTGTGCGCCGAGGGACGCAAGCGGGAATTTCTCGCCGACCCCAAGTTTTTGTCCCACAAGGGATTTGAAGTCGCAGATGTCTCAGACTGTGGAATCACTCTCATGTGCCTCCCGCTCAACGCCGATACAGCACTGCCGAAATTCAAGAACTGCGCTAAGCACCCTAAAGCTGATGGAGAAGGCTTCGTCCTCTACTACACCGATCAGTGTCCCTTTACCTATTACTGGGTGCCGAAGGTGCAGCAGGCCGCGCAGCAGCATAACATCCCGTTCCGGGCCATCCACATCACCGACAAAGAAGCCGCGCAGAATGTATCCGCACCCGTCACGACCTACGCACTGTTCCGGGACGGCGTATTCCTGACGCAGGGTATCCAGTCCGACAAAAAGTTTCTGGCATTGGCCGGTGTACAGATATGAAAGAACGAATCGTTGATGAGCAAATCAGACTGATTCCCTACTATCAAAACGATGCCGTATCGTTTTGCCGGTATCAGGATGCAGATGTATGCAAGCAGGTCGATAACAGGGATACGCCCCATGATTTAGCGCTTCTGCATCGCATGTAATGAGGCCCGGGATATTCGTTTTCATGATATACTAGTGTTGTGTTTATCAGGCCAGGCAGAACCATCTATTCAGTCAATGTTCCCTGTCTCGCGGTAGCTGCGCCAGACGTTTTCAAAAAAGTCGTCATCCCCGGGGATGGGGCGCGGGGCGCGCCAAGCGGTGCGGCAAACGCCGTCCTCATACCACAGTTCCTGAACGAGCGGGTTCTCCGTCTCATCCAAGGCAAAAGTGAACGTATCGGGGAGCTGTCCAAATGGCTTGACCCCGCCCGTCAGGTCGGTGTGCAGGGCGCTGCCGCGGCTTTTGCCGCCGTGGGCGGTGCAGTCAGTCATGGCAGTCAGGTAGGCTCGCTGACTTAGCAGCATATCTCGCAGGCGGTAGAGCATGGCAAGCTCGGTGCGGCTGCCCGCCTTAACCGTTTGGGCAAAGTCGGCAAGCTGCGCTTCCACCTGTTTTCCGTAGGCGCGTATCTGCGCGGGGTCGCGTATGGCGGCGCCGCAGCGGCTCATTTCCTCGGCGGCGTGCTGCCACAGAGCGCGCACGTTGCCAGTATCGGCGCGGCAGACATCCGCCAACGCAGCCATCTCGGCCAGGGCTGCGGATGCTGCCGCGTCAAAAGCAGCGCATCGGCTTGGCGAGGGCCTTCCTGCGGGGAAGTGAATGGATCCTGCTCGATGAGCCGACCAGCAATGTGGACAGCATCAACGAGGGTATACCACTTTTACGATGCCTTTGGCCATGTGATCGGCGGTGAGGAATGCGAGGAAGGCAAGATCTTCATCGAGCCGCAGGGTATGTGCGTCATGGCAGGCATCGGCGTAAACACCGGCGAAGCCGTAACCGCCCTGCAGAGCGTGAAAGACAAGCTCGACACAAAGTACGGCATTGTGCTGCTGCAGCCCGCTTACACCAAGTATCACCTTGAGCTGGGCGAGATTTCCAGCTATCCCCCGGGATACAAGGAGAACGCAGGCATCTTCTGCCACAACAACCCGTGGGTCAGCTGTGCCGAGACTGTAGTCGGCCATGGTGACCGCGCGTTTGAGATCTACAAAAAGACCTGCCCGGCATACATTGAGGACATCAGTGAGA
>ERZ773170.782-NODE-782-length-28695-cov-5.104120_pt1 | contig 28695 bp, 21 predicted proteins | sample MGYA00581002_ERZ773170 | MGnify/ENA primary metagenome ERZ773170 (study PRJEB29015, sample SAMEA2737811) | human gut metagenome | biome: human gut; feature: human-associated habitat; material: faeces | place: China | collected 2012 ... | reverse complement strand
AATACTTGTTCAGCGGGAAGGAATTGCAGGATGGCACAGTGAACAATCAAATGCTTGGACTGTACGATTTCGGGATGCGCCAGTACGACGCGATTATCGGCAGGTGGACGACGCTCGACCTCTATGCGCTCAAGTATCCGGGAGTTTCGCCTTACAACTATTGCTTGAACAATCCGATGAACCTGATCGATCCGTTTGGCTTGGAGCCGACCAAGGATTCGATGTCGGATGGAAATGGCGGCTGGATTTATTATTACACTTTGGATGAGGTCACTGTTACGGGAACTACTTCAGGGGGTGATAAACCTAGTCCTGGTTATCAGCCCTATACGCCGACATGGCCTGGTTCCATCCCTACTGGCATGGGTGATGATGGAGGGCCGGGTTATCCCGGACCCGTTGGCGGAGGGGGAGGTGGAAATGGCAATAATAATGGGAAACCGTCGAATTATGTTGAAAAGTCATCCCAGAATCCCAAACGATCCATGAAAGATAAAATTGGGAAAAAGGGATATCGTTTTAACAAACCATTTACATTGACCGATCCGAAGGATGTAGCCGAATTTTTATGGTACAACTCTTTTCAAAATGGTAAGCCGTTCACTGAAAATGCCGCTCTATTGCTTAATAATGGATTATATTGGATATTACCGAATAACAATGCAACACTTCATAACTTTCCATTTACTATTACAGGTAGAGATAGCAAAGCTTATTATAATAATCAAATGGTTGTCGAGGTAATTCATACACATCCAGGTAGTTATACAATAGATAGGCTAAGTGATGGAGATATTCGATTTATGAACCAGTATCCAACGACGATTTTTACAATTATTATTAACTCAACAATTTATGATGTATGGCCAACAGGAAAATATGTGCCAACAGGAGTAGTACGATGATATTACTTCTGATGATAGTCCTTTTTTATAGCTGTCATCCTTATAAATCTGGAAATTTTGTGTTGCTAAATAATGATTCTCTTGCACAACAAATTGTGGATTTTAGTGATCATGCAAATATCTCAAATATAAAAAATCGGAAATTAGTAATGCTTTCGGTCGATTTTGCTAATAGCAATACAGTCCGATACAAAATAACGAGTGTTCCGGATTTATTTTATTTGTTTGCACAGCAGACTTCATTTGTTACTAAATTAAATGATGTTTATGTGATTGTCAGTTTGAGTACATTACCTGATTTTAAATTATCTGAAAATACTTTAATTGAATTGTTGCGAGATGATTTTCCTTGGTTGTACGATGACTACAAAAAAATTAAGAAAGCGCAAATTTCAGACCCCAAGATACAAGTTGCGCCTCACATGCTTGTTGATGATGAATACTGGGAAGTGACGTTTATCAATGATTCATTAGTTTTGAAGGAAAAGTTTTTCTTTGATTAATTGGATTAAAAAGAATAAGCCAGAAAATGTAATTTCATTCTGGCTTATTCTTTTATGATAGTTTTTGATGACTAAAAATCGTTGTAGGAACTCAAAAAATTACTTACATTTATAGTGCGTCGGGCGAAAAACTCGCGACGAACGCGAACGGTTCTTTGACTTATTACCGCAGTGTGATGGTCTACGGCAATGACAATAAATTATTGTACATCCTCACTCCAGAAGGAACCGTAACCCGTAACGAGGGATCTTCCGGCACTACTTACACCTACAATTACTTCAAGCGGGATCAGATTGGAAATACGCCAGTAATGTTTCGGCTCGATGACCTATTTTCGATGAACATCTTTCCGGTTGCCGTTTACGATGATTCTCCTAAAGATAGGCGCTTTGCCGGACCGGTTGAGCCTCGCCCTGTGGACGTAAAACAGGACGTTGGGTGTCGTTCTTTTCATTTTGCACATGGTTTGAGGGGGTAAATATGTTTTAAAGTACGAAAAGTCAACATGTAAAACACTGATGTGAAATGCGTTGGTTGTTTATTTGGTGGCGAAAAGCCGATAGGGGAAGTGCCACCGGATAGTACACCGCGAAACCGCATTTTTTCGCGTGATTACATTCAATGTCGCCACTGCAAATTGCGACGACCACCTGCAAATCCTCGGTTTTCTATTTACGCCGCAGGTTGGCTGTTGTTACCGGCTTACAGACGAATCGGCACTGAGTTGGAATTCAATAGTTCGGAGAACGACAATTCATTGGATTTCGACCTGGTTTTTAGCTTTACGCTGTATTGCAGACTGGAATCGCCCCAGGGAGAAGCGATATTCGCAGAGGGCAAGCATACCGTTTCCGGCTGGAGAAAACTTGCTGCGAAATACGGTATTCCCAAATCAGAACAAGATGTTATGGTAAGGGCGTTCATGTATTGACAATCAACAGGGATCCATTTATTCAGGACCACTCCGCGTACCAAACTCTTTATTTCATCTGCTTCATATGTCCGTTGAGTAATGACAGTCGGCTGAGAGATTGTATAAGTAATTTGTATAATTCTGCTGAGTAGTGTTGTCGGGGAGATATTCAGAATCCGTGCTGTATTTCGAATCCCGACTCCCTCTTTGGTCAATGTCACGATCTTGTCGTTAATCCCTTTTTAGTAGGCATTGTAACTGTATAATGCCTGTTGTTTTCGATGGCACGATTTGCATATGTAGCGCTGCTTGCCGTTGCTCTGCGTTCCGTCTTTAACGCACATGCCTCCGCAATACTTGCATTCCATTTTTGCAATCTTCTAATTTCAAACACTACCCGTTTCTCCATCTTTGTAAAATCGGTTGCACCGGAATATTGTCGGAATTCGACCGTCCGGTGCCGAGAATAGGCTTCCGGATTCAACTTGTCCTATCGCTCATTTTTGAAAGCTTTCAGAAGCCCGTAGATCGTATTGGCGCTCCTGTCATATTTTCAAATCGAATCTAATTCCATTTTTTATCTATAGAAACGGCATCGTTGTTTACCAGGTTTTTAGCCCGGAAATAACTGCGGTAATTACTGAATCCGGCATGGATAACAATCTCCAGCGAAGATACTTTTTGTTTTTTTTGCACGGCCTCCGACCGTAATCTTTCCACTTCTTTCAGCCGGTAATTATTGATGAAACGGTTGAAATTCACGCCATATTCCCGGTTGATGAATGCCGATATATAAGTCCTGTTGGAAAAAAGGTCCCTGGCCATATCGGTTATTTTGAATTCCGGATTTAGATAAGGTTTCTTATTCTCTAAATACTTCTCGACCCGCTGCCGCCCCAGTTGCGCATAATTTCCCGACGCGGTTATTTCCTTTTCTTTGGCGGTAACAGGTTCGATAATCACATAATTCTCCGAAAGGATATTCAGGCACAGTACGATATGGGTAAAAACCGCCGGCAATATGGTAAATGCCCAGATAAACCCCAACTTATTGAACAGTCCGATGCCCAGTACCAATCCGGCTATCGGCAAGATTTGCAGCACGACCCTGAACAGGATGATAAAGGAGAGCCAATCCAGCGACATCCGGTAAATATCGGCGGAATAATCGGTTACCTGACGTTTATACGACTTTATGCGGAGCAGGCTTAGCCCGGAGTATAAGATGTTCAGCAAAATACAGACGATAAACGTGGTGTCGACGATCGCGCTGGTCAGGCTTACTCCGTTGTCGTAAATAGCGCTCCATCGTTGCCGGAACGGGACTATAAAGGCAATCATACAAATCGTTACGGTTAAACACAGCGGAAGGACGAAATGGTATGCCGGGAAACGTTCCCGTTCGCCTGTTCCTGTAATAATATAGGTGATCAGGTACAGGAATACGGGAATAAAACTGAACGAGGAAAAGGAAACAGGCAGGTATGCTATGAAAGCGTCGCGGTCGACGGAATGCATAACCTGTCCGCTCCAGTACAGCATCATCAGACAGTATACCGTGATTATGCTGTAATGTATCTTCCGGTTGACCGTATTGGAAGAGCGGGTTGTGTCGAGCGAAATCATGATCAGGCTGACCGCAGCGCTTACCACGGGTATTGAGAAAACTATTGCACGTCCGATATCTTGATTCATGCCTTCTTTTTTATTTGTGGCCCCTTGTGAGACTGTTCTTTATAGGTATTCTCTAATTGAATCGCACGCTGGAAATGTCTGGAGTCCTTAAACCCAGCCATAACCATTACCTGATACGGATTTTTACGTTCGTTCGAAGGACGCTTGATCAGAGTCTGGTACTCCCTGATCCGCCATAGGTTCAGGTAACGCTTGAAATTCATGCTGTAAGTTTGATTGATAAAATTAGACATGACAGTACGGTTCACACCCATCGTCTCGGCCAAGTCTGTCAGTTTGAAATCAGGATTGAGATATGGTTTTTGTCGAGAAAAATAGTTTTCGAACGCCCTCCTGTTCAACTGCCCACGCGTGTTGTCCGGCGCATGACGCTGTTTGGCGGTCAAGCTGTTGTTCCCGGCTTTCTTTTCGTTGTCCGGAAACAAATCGGAGGTTTTGTAGGAGAGATATTGTCTGCGGATAACCTGGTAGGTAAGCAATATTTCCTGAGCCATAATGCATAACGCGTTCAGCCAGATAAGCCATTGGCTTGCGCCGACCAACGAAGGTAAAAACGCGATCAGCAATATAGCGATGGAAAGCATGAAGAACACGATGAGCCAACGCGATGATTTTATACTGAGATATTTCCGATCCGTGTCGGCCTTTTGACGTACCGTCTGTTTATAATACCGCGACAACAATAGGCCGGTCGGAACGATATAGGCTACCGCTGTGATAAACCGCAGTAAAAGGCCGGATATGAAAAGCTCCGTATATCGCTCGAGCGGCGACAACCCGGTAAAAATTCCTTCCTTGGGAGGCGATATCCAAGTTGTCGCTATCAGGATGATTACCAACGTGGGTACCGGCCAAAGGTAATTCAGTACGGGAAAGTTTCTTTGGTCCCCTAAATAGGTCAGGTAATAAACGATGTTGTAAAACAATATGGGAATATAGATATACGACAGGGCAAAAGGAATATCGACCGGGAGGAATACCGGATCGTCAGAGCGCGCGTGCCATAAAAAGGATGACCACCATACGGCTATCAGGATACAATAAATGCTCACGACCGCCTTAATTTTCTTTCGGCAAGATTGCGATAATTCCATATCAAGAAAAAGGTAAAGACCGAACATATGGCCGAACAAATGATCGGTAAAATATAGGTCATCAAGTTGCTGTATGTGGCAAATACTCCCATGTCAATCGAATTCAAATTATTCTTCTCGAGAGCGTATGTATGCAGGCTTTGCCCGGTGCGCTAAACTTGCGTAGGTAGACAGTCATAGACTCTCTGACATTTATAATATACAAAGATAACGTCCCTCCTCCGACAATCATGATGTTCAGCCGTGGACTCACTGGCATTATGGCATACAAATATAGTCCCGTTTACTGTATTTATCTGTATTACAGTTGATGATAATGGTTTTGTACACTTCAAAAATGAGTCCAGCTTTGATGTTTTGACATACTCGTTACAAAATTGCAGTTTGAGTAGATTGGTCATTACGATTTTGCGGATATGATTTATACGTTTTGGCATTATGCGATAACAAAGACGCCGTTTCTTTGTGCAGGGCAGAAAATAAAAGACAGCCCGGGTACCGCAGCTGACTTCTTGAAATTGTCTCGGTCAGGACAGACTGTAAAATTTGCAACGTAATAATTGACTATAGCTATAAAGTATGAACAATGGAATTATAAAACGGATGTGCGTTCTGCTGGCAATTGCCTTCGCCGGCATGACGCAGGGTGTCCAAGCCCAGAGCGTGGCTGTCAAGAGTAATGTTCTGGCGGATGCTTTCCTGAATCCGAATTTGGGAATAGAGGTCGGACTCGCACCCAAGTGGACTTTGGACGTTACGGGACAGTTCAACGCGTGGATGCTCTCGCACGATCGGCACTGGAAACACTGGGTTGTTCAACCCGAAGCCAGATACTGGTTCTGCGATCGCTTCTCAGGTCACTTCGTGGGTGCTCACGTTCACGGCGGACAGTATAACATCGGAGGTTTCGACGGGAAAATCAATTTCCTCGGTACGGATACCCGCAAACTGAAGGATACCCGTTACCAGGGCTGGTTCGTCGGCGCGGGTATCGCTTATGGTTATGCGTGGATACTGGGACGGCATTGGAACCTGGAGGCAGAAATAGGCTTAGGTTATTCCTATACACGCTATGACCGCTTCCAGTGTGCCGGGTGCGGCAGGAGGATAGAAACGGACAAACCGCACCACTACTTTGGGCCGACGAAAGCGGCAATCAACCTTGTTTATGTGTTTTAATCGTGTGCAAGATGAAAAAGAGATTATATATCCTATCAGCCCTTCTGGGCATGGTTGCGGCAGCGGAAGCGCAGACCGCAACCGACCTGCGGAAACAGGACATCGTGGACGGTGTTTCCGTGGAGTATCTCAGCATGGAACGGAACGGCGGATACATCGCCATAGACATGCTTTGGGATTTGTCAGGGCTGGACGTGGACGCTAATCGTGCCGTGCTTCTTACGCCATGGTTAGTCAATGGCAACGACTCGCTCGGCCTGCAATCGGTAGGGGTTTACGGCAGGCGACGCTATTACTTTTATGTACGCAACGGCGAGAGCATGCTGTCGGGCAAGGATGAAACGAGCTATAAGGCTTCGGAGAAGCCCGATGCCATCGAATACCGTAACCTGGTGCCATACGCCGAATGGATGAACGGTTCCGTGCTGTCGCTTCATCGCAGCGACTACGGGTGTTGCAATACTTTGTTGGCGGAGCAGAATGGTCTGCTCGGACAATACACCGAGGCGTTTTTTCCCGAACTGGTATATGTGCGTCCGCAAGGGCAGATCGAAAAAAGGGATTCGCTCGAAGGCTCGGCGTTCATCGACTTTCCGGTGGACCAAACGGTGATTTATCCGGGCTATCGGCGCAACACCGCCGAACTTGGGAAAATACAGTCGTCGATCGACTCCGTGCGAAGCGACACGGATATAACCATCACCTCGGTATGGCTGAAAGGTTACGCTTCGCCCGAAAGTCCTTATGCGCATAACCAAGAGTTGGCCATCGGGCGTACCGCCGCATTGAAGAAACACATACAGCAACTCTACCGGTTTGAAGGCGATGTCATAACGACCGACTACGAACCGGAGGATTGGGCGGGATTGCGCCGCTACGTGGAACGGTCGAACCTCGGGCATCGCGAGGAAATCATCGCTCTGATAGACGGCGATTTGGAACCGGATGCCAGAGAGTGGAAAATAAAAAGCACCTATCCGGAGGAATACCGCTTCCTGTTACAGAACTGTTATCCGGCGTTGCGCCGCACCGACTACCGCATAGCCTACACCATCCGCAATTACAGCGACGTGGAGGAGATAAAACGAATCATGCGTGAGCGGCCGCAAAAGCTGAGCCTGAACGAGTTCTACCTCGTTGCACAGGAGTATGAACCCGGTACGGACGAGTTCGCCGAAGTATTCGAGACCGCAGTACGCATGTTCCCGGACGGCACCGTCGCCAACCTGAACGCTGCCAACGCCGCCATGCGCCGCGGCGACCTCACAGGTGCGGAGCGTTACCTGGCCAAGACGGGCGATTCGCCCGAGGCCGTTTATGCCCGAGGCGCACTGGCCATCCGGCAAAAGGATTACGACGGTGCCCGACGCTACCTGAACGAGGCGAAATCGCTCGGATTGGAGCAGGCCGCCATCACGCTCGAACAACTTGGAAAAAATGACATTAACGAATATAAATATCATTAATCAAATTAATTATACACGTTTATGAAGATGAATAAATTATTAGGCCTGCTCGTGTGTACCGCATTGTGTGCATGTTCGAACGACGAATCGGGAATCATTCCGAATGATACTCCGAATGTTTTCACCGGAGACAAAGCGTATATCAAGGTCCGCCTCGCTGATGCAGGCACCCTTACCAGGGCGCAAGAAGGTGATTTTGAGTACGGAACAAACGAACAGTCCATAAAAAATGCCAGCTTTTACTTCTATGACGCAGACGGTGTATTCGTGACACAGGGTGATGTTTGGACGGATGGCAGCGCCTCGACGACAACCCCTGCCGGAAACATCGAATTTGCGAGCAACAATATTGTTGTGTTGAAAGGGTTGGACAAGAAGAGCTATCCTAGGTATATGGTAACAGTGCTCAACAAACCGACCGGCTTCGTGCATGGAAAAACGCTCGATGAAATGCAAACGGTGCTTGCGGACAATAATGCGGAAGGCATTTACTATCCGGCAACAACCGATAACGTCACGACCAATTACTTTACCATGAGTACCACAAGCTACACCGAAACCAATCGGGAAAAGCATTTCGTAACGGAAGTCAATGAGGGAAACATCTCTCTTGAACCGATGACGGATGCGAGTGCCATTGCTAATACGGTGACCGTATATGTGGAGCGTTTGGCTGCCAAAGTAACTCTGAAAGTGTCCGATAACCTTCCCAAAGATGCAAACGGGCGTTATCCGATAAAAGTCACCGGGGCAGGCGAAAACAACTCAGCCGGAAGCGGCGATATCGCTTCGGAAGACCTCTACGTGGAACTGCTCGGATGGAAATTGAATGCTACGGCAAAGAAGTCGTTCATGGTCAAGAATATAGATGCAGCTTGGATGGATAATGACTTGGGCTTTACCTGGAACCGACCGACCGACCGCCGCAGCCATTGGGGCAAGTCGTTCAATTACGGCTTTTCCGGCTATCCTGAAAATGCAGCGGGAGTTCCCGCCAATTCCGAATATCTGAACTATGTCGATCTGGAAAACGGCTTAACAGCATTGGAAAATCCTGCCTATTGCGCTGAGAACACCAATACAAACACCATCGTTACCGCCAACTTCCCTACGGGCGTTACGAGCATCCTGCTCAAAGCCAAGGTTTGCGATGCAAACGGCAATGCGCTCGACCTCGTGCGTTACAACGGCCTGCTTTTCAAACAAGACTCCTTCCTCGAATACGTGCTCAACGTATTGCAGACGAGAAACCAGTTGGACGTGTGGTATGCAAACGGCACGGATGAGGAAGGGAATGCGAGATATACCCAGATCGGCAAAGAGTATGTGAAGTTGGAGCATGTGGGCGACGGAAAAGTAAAAGTGGTATTTACGAATGAGCATGGAACTTCATTGTATGCAGAGGACGGCTCCAACTGCTCGGATCAAACCATCACCGCTCTCAACGATGATTTGGCCTCCGCTTCCGCGGACGCCATCGCGTACAACGGCGGATTGATGTACTACAACATTCCTGTCGAACACCTCAATAATGGCGATGTCGCGGAAAACGGAACGATTCCGGAAGCCAAATACGGCGTGGTGCGCAATCACCATTACGTAGTCACCATTGACAAATTGGAAAAGATAGGCAGGGGAATCTTTGACGGAAACGAAAAAATCGTTCCCGGTGACGATCCGGACGCTTATTACGTAGGCGCGAAAATCAACATCCTCTCCTGGAAAATTGTCAGCCAGAATGTGGAACTTTAATGTTTCTTGAAGCAATCTTATTTTATAAACAACCATTCCATGAGGGGGGCCTCATGGAATGGTTTTAGAAAAGCGCTTCCGCTCCGGCGCAAAGCGAGGACGAAACCGGAAAGGGCGCGTCTGCCATTGCTCTCCGGAAATGAAAATTTCCTGCTGCATTTTCCGCGGCATATATAGAATAAAACAATATAAGTCAAATGGATATACGGCCTTACATAAAAAAAGCAAGCGGAAAGTTGCTGGCGGCCATCGCTGGAGCTTTGATGCTATATGCCTGTGACGGCTTAATCTATGACGGTGAAGGCGACTGCTCGGTGAGCTACCGTGTGAAGTTCCGTTACGATTACAACATGAAGTTTGCCGATGCTTTTGCCCATGAGGTGGACGTAGTGACACTTTACCTGCTTGATGCCGACGGCAGGGTGGTCTGGCAACGTACGGAACAGGGAGAAGCCCTTGCGGCCGATGGCTATGCCATGACTGTAGATGTAGAACCGGGTGAATACGGCCTGCTTGCTTGGTGCGGTACTACCGACAAAGGCTCTTTCTCGATACCCGCAACAACCGTCGGCAAACAATTGACCTGCACGCTTGACAGGCAACACGATGCCGGGAATAAGGCATTCGTCACCGAAGATCTCGACCGCTTGTTCCACGGATGGCTGCCTGAACAGACGTTCGGTAAAACCGAAGGTACGTACACTTATACCGTACCGTTGGTGAAGAACACCAATAACGTGCGAGTGGTGTTGCAACACATCTCGGGAGAGGCTGTGGACAAAGACAGGTTCGTTTTCACCATCACCGGCACTAACGGAAGCATGGATTGGGACAACACGCTGCTGCCCGACGAGCCGGTGACTTTTTACGCATGGCATACCGATGCCGGGGAAGCGGGTATGGACCCCGGGACCGAGGCAATGCCGATCGCATCTCGCGCCGTCTTCAGCGCGGCCATAGCCGAACTGACCGTGCCGCGCCTTGTGAAAGGTCAGGAGCTGCGGCTTACCGTAACCGACAAGGAAACGGGAAGAACGGTGTTCTCCATTCCCCTTATCGACTATGCTTTGCTGGTGAAAGGTTTCTATAACCGGGATATGGACGATCAGGAGTATCTCGACAGGCAGGATGTGTACGACATGGTGTTCTTCCTCGACGAAAGCGACCGTTGGCTAGATGCCTATATTTACGTCAACTCTTGGAAAGTGGTGCTGCACAACAGTGCATTGTAATAGGAGGAATGCAAATGAAGAATGTGGTACGACATATCGTCACGGGAACTATGATGCTCCTTGTGTTGTGGTGTACCTCGTGCAGCCATGACACGGAGACCTTCGGCATATCCGATCCAGAAACAGCTCTCAGCATCGGTCTCAGAGTGCCTGCAAAAAGCCCGAAGACCGGTGAAGGCTATGCGATCGGCGAAACCTATGAAAACTACATAGACGTAGAAAACAACAACTACAGGATATATTTCTTCACCTCGGACAATAAGTTCATCGCCCGTTTTGAGCCGGAAGGTTTCGTGGTGACGGAAGGAAGCGATTACAGGGATTACGGTGTGCTCGGCAAGGCACCCACCGCTTTGGCCGATCACAAAAACTTCAAGATGGTCGTGCTCGCCAACTGGATGCAATATGGCGACGATGCGATGAAGGCAGGAGAAACGTTGCTCGCGGATATCTGCAATGCCGGATGGGGGCAGTTCGATCGTTTTTCCTCTTTCGAGTTGGGACCGGAACGACTGATTCCTTTCTACGGTGTCCATGAATACAATAACATAGAGTTGAAGCCCGGAGTGACCACATGGCTGCCCGAGCCCGTTACCCTGTTGCGGGCCGTGGCCAAGGTGGAGGTGGTACTCGAGACGGACGGCCATTTCGACTTGTCGTTCAGCGAGGTGAAGATTCGTCGCTATAATAAAGCGGGGTATTGTGCCCCGAAAGACGTTTTCTCACAGAACGACTACGACCACGGCGGCGAGTGGAACAGCGATTACGTCAGCGGCTTGCACCTGGTGGGAAACGGCAACGACACGGAGGAGAAAACACAAGATTTCCGTTTCGTAAGCCGATGGACGGGGACCGACGGAAACAAATACGAGAAATGGATCGCTTACCTGCCCGAATACCGGAACATCGACGCAGGTGACCAATATTCGAGCATTGAAATGAGGCTCGATGCACAGACCGGAGAGGATGAACCGCATACCATCCATTTCGCCAATTACGACGAGAGCGGAAAGACGGATAATAACGACAACGCCAGGCGTTTCGACATCTCCCGCAACAACCTCTACCGTTTCACCGTCACCGTCCGAGACCACAGGCTCGCGGTGAACGTGCAGGAATGGAAATATGCTTATGACAACGAATACACTTTTGACTGATATGAAACGTTACACCTTATTCACGCTTCTATGGGCGGCCCTCGCCATGGGTGGCTGCACGAAAGATCTGACTCCGGAGACAAATGGAACGAATAACGCCGTCCTCGATGAGGGCGAACTGACGGAAGCCGTATTGAATTTGTCCGTCAATACATTTGCCGTTGAAGCACAGGCAAAGACACGGGCGTCTATACCGAGCAGCACACCTGAAATGGAGACTGCTCAGGAAAAAGAGGTGCACAACATCTGGGTATTCCAGTACGATGCGGCTACGAAAGAACTGCTGATAAAGCCGCGTTACTATACCATCACCGACCAGGCCATGTTGCAAGAGCTACCCGTATACCTGAAAGCCGGAGTGCCGTCCCTCGTATATGCCGTAACCAACACGGGCTATGATAATTGGGCCAATGACGGTACGGACGCTTCATGGCAAAAGTTTAAGGATTTGGAACAATTGAAGAAGCAGACCTTGCCGACCGCTTTCCCGTTACGGTCGATAGACAAGGTGTCGATACCCATGGCCGGAGCGAGCGGGCAGGTGGAGGTAACGACAGGCATTACGGTCACGGTACCGGTTACACGTATGTATGCCAAACTCAAAGTAAAGGTGGAGATGCTGAACGCAGAGATGGAACTGAACAACGTCAACGTAAGGCAAATTCCGAATATTTGCCGGGTAGAGACATTGGCTGGTGATGGAAACGGAGAGCCGATGAATGCGGTTCCGTTTCCTGGTGGAACGACATTCAGTTCCATAGCTTTTGCCGCTTCGGATTTGGAAAAGAGCGAAGATAAAGAATGGGCTGTTTTCTATGTTCCCGAAAACCTGCAAGGGGAAACAGAAATTCAGGGCGGGAATAAGTCTGATGTGGCTCCCTCCAATGCGCTTGTGGTGGATGTAACCACCGAAATAGGTGGTGAAAAATATCTCTATGTAGCTTATCCTGGAGGAAACTCACTCAATAATTTTAATATACAGCGTAACCAAGTTTACCGCATGACGTTGACTGTCACAGGAGAGAAAGGCCAAAACAATCCATCGTCCAACTGTTTTGTTGTGAAACCGGACGGGTTCCTCTCTTTTGAGCCCTATTACCGTGTAGAGACAGGGGGCGGATATAATTTTGCAGACTATTTGAATCCTCATGACGGGAATCTGAAAATAGCCCGTGTCGGCATTATCTGGCAAACCAAAGACTGCATCGGCGATAATACGAACGGAACGCTGGTACAGCTCGGGGAGAACACGGGCGACATTCATCAGAAAATTTATGTTAAAACGCAAAAGAAAGGGAATGCCTTAATCGGTGCCTACAACAGCAAGGGAGATATTATATGGTCTTGGCACATCTGGGTTACAGACCATGAGCCGGACAATCTCGGCAGAGCCGTTACTTATTATACATACGACTGGGACCAGAACGGCATATATCCCGAGAAGCCGCGCATTCAGGGCTATGCCGTCATGTCATGCAACCTCGGTGCATTGGCCGAGAATCAGCAAGGTATAGGAAGTGGTCTCCATCGGTATCCGGATGAAATGACGCAGGCTCTCGGCATGTTGTATCAATGGGGACGAAAAGACCCGTTCCCTCCTTTACGCAACATTGCAAACGAACATCAGGACTATAACGACGAACATACGGACCTGCATTATGACAACTCCAACCAGGCTGAAGTTCATAAGACATCCGCGACCGATGAAAACAAGCTGTTCCATTCGGTGATTGGAAGCGCCCTGACCGGAGCTGTCAGACACGCCATCGCCAATCCCACGGTTTTTATCTGTGGAACGAACGAAGCCAACCGAAATGAAAGTTATGTACAAACAAAAAGTAACTATTTCAATAATGGAGACTGGTGTCCCGTAGGAGAAAGCGACAACAAACTTTGGGGAGGACTGGAACCGGCCTCCGAGGGAATGAAGGCCTACACGATTAACCAGAACAACAATGTCCATTTATACGATAATTACGGAACGGAAAAATCCATTTTCGATCCCTGTCCCACGGGCTGGAGGGTTGCCTCGGGTGAATTGTGGCTCGAATTTACGAATACGGGGCTCAATCCGGGAAGCATGAGTGACATCAATTATGACGACAAGTTTCCGAACGGATATGGAATGAATATGTATATGCAGCAATGGAAAGAGGGGCCGACGTCTTATTTCCCGATGCAGGGAACGCGTGTGGGCGATGGAGGGGGTATTCGTACGAGCAGTTGTGGGAACTACCACAATGCGACCACGGACACGGACAACCGAGTGAACATTTTGCATATCCATATGAATCAAGGCCTGTTCCATATATTCGAATACCAATTTTACTTTTATTACGTAAAGTCGGTGGCGGGGCCGGTCCGGTGCGTGCGCGATTCGAAATGAAACCGTGTACTATCCTTCATGGTATTTGGCAGGAAGGGTACTTTTTTGTGCCTGTGCCTCAAGAGGCAGGCAAATATTGATGACGGCAATTCTTACGGTGGAAGATTCATGCACTGATTCTGTAATGCCGAAAAAGTTGCCGTTGCCTGAAATGCCGCTATTTTGCCCACACCGAAAAATAGGGGTCGTACCTATTGAGCCGCTTGGGGAACGAAATGGATTTTCGTGACACGGTGTGCAGTCGTAAACACGCTTTTATAAGTGCAAAATTATTACTTGTAGGTCGTTCTTTGATATACAAAACACCGGTAGCCAGCGATCAATAATTCGATGTATTTCTTTTCGATGCAGTCTCTTCCGCTTCTCGAAACCTCGGGTGTATTTGCGTTCAGAGTAGGCCTTGAGCCGTGTAAATCTGCATGTTGGAAGCTGCCTGAAATCCTCTTGATGTTCAAGCGAAGTAACGGGATAGTAACGTGATTTTGGTTTTAATTGGCTTTTTGAGGGTTGCACCTGGCTTCGCTTTTTTGTTTAGTTATCACCTGCGCCGGTTATATACACTCCTCTTTTAGTCTTCTGCTCTCAATTTCCTTTCTTCTTTTTGCTGCAGATGATTTAATGCTATGATATGAAAACTATATAGTGCCTGTTGTTTTCGATGATATGATTTGCACTTGTAGCGCTGCCTGCCGTTGCTCTGCGTTCCGTCTTTTACGCATGTGCCTCCGCAATATTTGCATTCCATTTTTGCTATTCCCTAATTTGAAACATGAAGATCGAATATCCGTTTTGAAAACTCGTTTTCGAAGGATTTAAGGGCACAAAAATACAAAAGGCGGCTGTAATAGCCGCCTTTGTTTCACATGTGAAAGGAGAATTTGTATTGAAAACCAGTGTTTTAATCGTTGAATTTAAGCCGTCCCCTAATTTAAAACACTACCCCAACTTAGCGGAGAGATAGGGAAAAGAACCTAACTCTCCGAAATATCCTATAATCAAATATTTGTAGTATTCTTTTCAGTGCATGGTAACGATTTGGATACTGAGCTATGGATTACTGTCCGAAACCGACTGTTAAGAACCTGCTAACGGTACAAATATACGTATTTTGCTGTGGATGTGCAAGTTCAGAAAACTTGTTTTTCAAAGGTTATGCTTTCTTGTCGTGTAATTGATTGTATTTGGCTGATAAAGCCCTTTTTATTTGTTAATTAAAATTTAAATGCATGATGGAAGCAATACCCAGTGAGTTAATAAGCTTTGCTGCGGCAGACGGGTTGTATTGTAGTAATGCATCGGATATTATAGGTAGAATCAGCCTTTTCACATTACAATACTTGCAGAAAGGTCTGTATCCCATTGATGGACACATTTATCTATTTTGAATACTCCACACTATACGATAAATTCGTTCAATTGATCTTTCAAATGTCTCCAATTCGGGAGCAAAGCCCCTATTTCAGAGGTAAATGCTTCGTTATGTAATCGTATTTTCAGATGCAATAACTCATGCACCACGATATACTCAATACACGAAAGTGGTTTTTTAGCCAGTTCGAGATTAAAAATAATATTCCCCGTTCGGTGGTTGCAACTTCCCCAAAGCGTTTTCATCTGCTTCACCTCCCACTTGGTAGCTTGCACGCCGATTACCCGTTCCCATTTGACGATAAGAGGGAATAAGATTTCTTTCAATTGTTTTCTATACCATTCTCGCATTGCTTCCGCTCGTTTTTCAGTCGGGCTATTGCTACGAACGTATAACACGAGGTATTCGCTACCTTGCAGTTCCACTTTTGGCGGGGCGTCGTGATAAATAACCTTCAATCGATACCTATTCCCTTTGAAATAGTGATTTTCTCCCGACACATATTCGCGTCCTGTCTGCCTCGCCTGTTCACATATTTGCGTAATACGTTGCTTGATCCACGGTAACTTGGTTATCAGGAACAGGCGCACCGCATCCTCCGGCATCCCTATTGGTGCAGATACATGAATCCGCGCATTGGGCGGATAAATCGTCAAATGGATATGCTTTATCTCTTTCCACTCGATTTCAGCAGAAATATCCGATACGTTTACAACTGTCATCAATATTCGGATTGTGCTATGATGATTTGCATAATTTCGTCCAACTTATCTACTGACACATCCGGCAAAACCCGTTTAACGGCTTGTCGAAGAGCTTTCATCTTCATTCCGCCGCCGCTCGTATCCCGGAAACCGTCCCGGGCATTTTGCTTGACCGCATTATGCACCATTACGGCCAATGCCTCATCCCGTCCTAAATTATCGTACAAAGCTCGTTTCCCTTTTGTATCGATTGCTTTTGGGTATTTCAATTTCGTATCTGACCGTACTTCTCGAATTTTCTCGATCAATTGCTCGATTAACTCCTTGTATTGCATCTTCCCCTCCTTCTGTGCTTGCAACAGTTGATTCAGCAGGTCGGATATTTTGTCGAAATAGGCGGGATTATTCGGACGCTCACTGATGATCATCTTGCGCATATTGGCGACAAGTAATTCTGCAACTGAACGTTCGTTCTGCTTAATCGTTTGCGGTAACTTATCGATAGCCTCTTCCCCTTCCAAATCGATCAGTTCGAGGAAGGACATATCGCCCAGCTCGATAATCTTTTCGCTATCTTCGGCTCGGACATAGTTATCGATCAATTGCCGCATCGCCGGGTCATAACTTTTCAGATCAAGCGCATCACCGCTTTTCAACTTTATCTCATCTTTCAGATTGTTATAGAACTCAACCTCGGCTTTTATTTTCTCCGTCTCTTCCTGTGTATAGCCAGCCGGGATCATTTCATTCGCCAGATCAATGTATCGACGCACCAAATTACCGACGAGCTTATACAGCGTCTCGCGCTTGGCCGTATTCGCCTCGCTCTCGGCCTGCTGTTCATCGACAGGTGTCGTTTCATCGTATACGAAATATGCGAAAAAATCCTCCTGCGTTTGCGGCGTAACAACCTCACAAAGTGTTACGACAGCTTGCAAAGCATCCTCCAGCCCCTGTCGTCCCATGGCCAGACGGTTGGTCAACAAACCATCGACATCTTCCTTACTGTAGAGTTCAAACGCTCCATTCGTATAATCCTTAATCGCGTCTTTTATCGCTCCGAACAAATCTTGATAGTCGACGATATATCCGTAATCTTTTTCATCGCTGTCTACACGATTGACGCGGCAGACCGCCTGAAACAGATTGTGGTCGTGCATCCGCTTGTCGATATAGAGATAGGTCGCGGCAGGTGCATCGAACCCCGTAAGCAGTTTATCGACGACAATCAATAGCTTCATGTCTTTCGGATGATCGATGAACTCCGTTTTTGCCCAAGCCTCGAATTGCTCGGGCGTTTTGTCGCCAATCATTCTTTTGTATATTTCATACTTGGCCAGAGCCTCGGTCTCTCCTTCGCCGACATATTCATCCTTTACGGTAGAGCTATCGGCATCATAACTCGTAACGACTGCGCAATGTCCTTTCAGATCGGTACTTTGAAAAACTTCCCAATAGCGGCATGCCTGATAGATACTGTCGGCGACCAACATTGCATTTCCGCAACCCGTAGACAACATCCGCTTCGTATCCATATCCTGACAGATGTCTGCAACGATACGCTGGATACGCTCTTTGCTACTGAAAAGTTTTTCCATCTTGGCCCAACGAGACTTCAATTGAGCACGTGCGACACGGCTCAATCCCGCCGTCTTCGTATCGAACCATTCGTCGATTTTCTCTCGCTTGCCTAAATACTGCTCTACATTTCGTGCTTCGTACCGCAAATCGAGAATCACACCATCGGCTACCGCCTCATTGAAACGGTAGCTATGTATATATGTACCGAAAGTCTCGACCGATCGTTTTTTATCCTCTCGTAAAAGAGGAGTACCGGTAAAACCTACCAACATAACACTGTCTCCCATGACGGCCCGCATTGCCCCGTGCAACAGCCCTCCTTGCGTGCGATGGCACTCATCCACGAAAACGAACAGGTTCCCTTTTGCTCTGAAGCCAGCCGGAAGTTTCTTGGCTACTTCCTGCAAATAAGCTTCGAGCGATTTGTTCGCTTTTTTACCGCCGACACGAATCGCCTCCTTGTCATTCTTGTTGCCGAATTTATGGATCAGCGTACAGATCAGCCACGGATTTGCCGCATTCAGCATCTCGATCAACCGTTCACCGCTTTTGGCCCGCTCGATTTTCGCCTCCGCATCTTTGAAGCCATTCTCGATCTGCTTATCCAGCTCATCGCGGTCGGTGATAATAACGACCCGCGCATTCTCCACATTCTCCCGAATCCACTGCGCAAGCCATATCATCGTCAGACTTTTGCCCGCTCCTTGCGAATGCCAGATGATTCCGCCCTCCTTTGACTTGATACGAGGTTGCGCCGCTTTTACGGCAAAATATTGATTGGGGCGAGCCGCTTTCTTGATGCCGCCGTCGAAAACAATAAAATCGTGAATATATTCCAGCAGTCGCTTCGGATCGAAGAATTGAAGTACACTCCGATCCAATTCATTCGGATAATCCGCCACAGTAACGGGCGAGGGCTCACATGGCTCGCCGCACGGTTCTTTCCACCGCAACCAAAATTTTTCGGGCGTTCTGATAACGCCGTAATACAGACCTTCGGTATCGTTTCCTGCGAACACGAACTGCACGGTCGTAAAGAATCGGGGGATATAATCGTCTTGCTGGTTGCGGATATTCTGCCGAATCCCTTCATGAACAGATACGCGACTACGTTTCAACTCAATAACGGCCAAGGCGATTCCGTTGATATAAACGACCAGATCGGGGCGGCGGTCGCTTTTGCCATGAACGGTAACCTCTTCGGCTATCTGAAAATCGTTCTGCGCGGGATTATTCCAGTCGATCAACTGCACATAACGCTTGTTATCGGAGCACTCGGCATTTACATTCACGCCATAGCGCAACAGTCTATACACCTCTTTATTGGCATTGTATAGGCCAATCCCGATATTCCCGGCCGCTTGTTTGAATTTTGTGACAGCACTGCCGATTTCCTTGTCGGTGTACCGACGGCCCCCATCGGGATCCTTGCGCCGGGTCAGGTAACCGCGTAGCAATTCCTCTTCGACATTGCTGTTGTTTTCCCGCTTTTCCCAATTGCCCAGATAGGTATATTTCAGCACATTTTCGAACAGCCCGATCAGTCTGTTCTGCGTTACACGCTCGATCGCCCCGATGTTTGTGTTCATAGTCACTACTTTTTATCAATATACTGTCCCCAGCCTGTCGGAATAATTCCTTCTTGCCGCATATAGTCCAACCCTCTCAACACCAGATCTCGACTGAAATCAGCCTTATGGTCACTCCATGCATAAAAATCCGCCAACAACAAATCGTCGGAAATCGGTTCATGTTTGATTAATCGATTATTCCAAACAGCATAGAGCGTCGAAATGATCTCGGCACGTCCCAAATCCATCCGCTCGATTTTTGCTAACAATCCATTAATCCGATTTTGAATATTGTCGGGATATTGCTCAAAGGCGAACTCAATCTCATCGATCTTTGCGGTTGGTACATAATTATAATGCTTTCGTCCAGCACTATCACGGGTTTCGACTTTCCGAACTTGACCATAATTCAGAAATTTCTGATCGATATAATTCATTAATTTCTGGTCGTCCGGTCCTGCGGTATTCCGAATATATTCATTCCCGAAATCAAGCTGGCAATGATAACCGATTAAATGCAAAGATTTCTGCAACTTCGTTCGCCCCCAACCTCTCGATTCGTGAAGTTTGTTCACAATATGCCCCGCAACGATATGCACATCCAGAGGAATAATCCGAGCTTGTTGCTTTTGAATTAATCGAATCTGTCCAGTCAGCAGCTTCTGCATCATGCCGCTTTTTATCTGCGTATATTTATCGCGGCGAGCCTCCAAATCGGCAATTTCCTTATCCATATCGGAAAGGATGGAGGCGATGGCTTGTTGTTCATTGATCTCGGGCCTTGCCAACCTATATATTTTACTTATAACATTAGGGTGGGCTTTTATTAAATAATCAAAATTTTCTTTTGAATGTAAAAAGGAGAGAAGATATGCTAAATATCGATAATTGAATATTGACTCATCAAGAAGTATATATCCGCAGACATTTGTCAGAGAAAATTTGTGTTTTGGCCGATAAAAGAAATTTCCACCACCATCTATCGACCATGATATAAGCTCTCTTTTAAACATATAAGCAGCATATGAGCCCATGTATCCATTATTGATAACTGATGATGAATATATAGGATAATTACCGGGATGGGCATCAATATCCTTTTGGGAAATAACTTTACCTCTATGTAATGATATTGCACCTTCTTCAATCCAGTCTTGCATTAATTTGACCGTCCAAGGTTTATCAAATCTTGGGAGCCGTTTTGTGCCTGTTAAAAGTTCTTGCATTACCCCCTGCTTGATAAGTCGCCTTTTCTCGATTTTTTTATCGAGAACCGCAATCAACGCATCTACATCGTTCAATACTTCGGCAATATCGGATTGCTCTTTGATCGTAGGCGGACAATAAATTGGCAACTTTTTAACAATTGCAGCTGTATAACTTTGTTGTTTTGTGCCTTGACAATACTTAAATGCCAAATAATTACCCCACATGCGATAAAACCAGAACAAATAATCTACGGTCATCTTATTTGTTCCGTTAAGAGCCATACAAGATTGGTTAGTTGTTGAGGGAGCTCCGATAAATGCGCATTTGCCTCGCGTACCAGCAGCTTCTAATCCTGTTATCGCTATCAAAAAAGTATCAGGCTGATGTACGCGCAAATTAGTATTCCGAACAGCCGACTGAGAAATATGTTCTAATGTTTCTGTTATCCGATTATAATTCAACTCACCGCTCGAAATCCACCGAATATTACCTTTATAATATTCTGGATTCCCTCGATATGGAGTTGCTCCACTTGAAAACGTTGTTAACACATCTTCAAATGTACATAACACCCAATCTTGAGGTATCTCCCCAAATTCGGTAAGTTTATATTTTTGCGGTAGGTTATTTCTTCTTGTCATTTATCACGTGCTTGGGAAACATTTTATATTCACGGATAGCTTCTTCGTATCGCTCTTTAATCAAATCATATTTTGGCAATTGACGTATCGCAGTATCAACACTCGTTATCGCTTTCATAGCAGAATAAGTTATGCGTTCCGGTCGCATTCGCCTTAAGATTGTGAAGCAATATATCAAAATTTTCGTATTCGTCAATCTGCAAGCAATGCTGAATCGCCTCCAGCATACTCGCAAAAGCCTTGATATATTCTCCAATCTTATGCAATGCATAACTGTTTACGGCGGCATCATAAGCATTCCTCATTGCGATTTTCTCGATTCGCGTGTGTTGTCCGTTAATCTCTGTTTTCAACCTTTCGATTTCAGCCAATTTACTTTTAATCTCCAGAGCATTGATAATTTGCCAACCGACACAGCAAAAGTTACGAGAATACCGATCATCGTAACCATTACTCCAATAAACGTATCGAGCGATACGGCTGTCAGCGACATGGATTGACAACTCCATACTGCCACCAATATTACCACTCCGACAAGTGCCGTAAGCGAAAGAATTATGTTGAGATTCTTTTTCATGGTTTATCGCTATTCATCCAGTCGATTCTCGTCTCGCAAACATTGCTCGACATAATCTTTTGTAGCATCGGCGGCTTTCGAGAATAAGTGCTTGCGCTGTCGTTTCTGTTCTTCGGACAGCATTGGAAGAGTATCAACGCCTTGCTCGTGCGATCGCTTACAGCTCTCGATGAGTGTCCGAAGCTCATTCTTGCTAATGTTATAGCCTTGATCGTATTTCTGCTTTAAGGTCAAAAATATTCCAGACGATATCAATTGCTCCAAATATCCCATAATCCTATTTATTTTTTTCAAACCCCATTTTTTTCAAATGTCCGGCAACCTTCGCCTCCAGATCCGCGAGCGCAAGATCGATTTGCGGAAGCGTCTCGGCATAGCGCTCGGCCAAAGCGACTACTTTGGTCGTCAGCTGTTGGACGATACGCTGCATCTCGCTATCCAGAAGTGTCGAAAGCGTAGCGAACCATTTCTTTTCGATTACCAGTCGCTTGATTTCATCTTCCGCAAAGTCGGCATAACGAACGAGCAGGGCGGTCAGCAACTTATATTTCAACTCCTTGATCAGTCGCTTCGTAGCCGTAATGTCTTCCTTGTACTTCAGATATTGGTTCAGTGCATCCAATTCTTCTGCATCTTTTACTTTGTCGAGCGTTTTGATCCGCTTCTTGACATTGGTATCGTTCAGCTTCTTGTCAGGGAAATTGTCCGTATCGAAATAACCCTCGTACTCGTCCAACAGTTCCGACAGTTTCGTCTCGTTGTCGTTCAACACCTCTTCTGCTGCGAGAATGCACGATTTCATCTCCGGGAAATATTCGTCGATAACGATCGGAACGGGCAACAAATCACAAACGACATCTTCGGGCGTCGCGGCTTTCTTTGCCTTCTTCACCTTGTTGTCCTTACTTTTGGACGCCGGTTGCGGCGTATAAAGTTCGGCCTTCCACCCATCGGATGCAATCAGATAGCAGTCATCCTGCATGGTCTCGCTCCAATAATTCATCAAACAATCGTATACATCATAGGCATCTACGAGCGAACGATCTTGCTTGAAAATCTCCAGTAACGACGAACTCAATTTTTCAATCAGCCGTTTGGGAGCATGACCGGACTTCAATCCATAAAGTCGAGACCGATGCAGGTTGCACCACGCTGCAAAACTTTCGGTAAAGAGTGCCGCCTGATGCCGGAAATCTTTGTTCGCATTTACCGTCTCCCGAATCGCATCCGGTGCACAAGCCAATGCAAAATAGCCCAAACGAGTCGCGTGCGGAATGAACAAACTCGATTTTAGCAAAGGGCAAACCTTCCAATACGTTTCCAACTGTTCGACGTCATGCGCAGGCAATCCGCCGTTCAGGTGTGCATCGATATCCTGCAAAATTTCGGTGTCTTCGGCTTCGATATAACGAGGAATATTCAGGTTATAATCATTCCTTTCAATCTCTTCTATCGGAACAAACCTTGCGAAATGAGGAACGTCACGCTGTGCCTGCCATACATCGACAATGCGTCGAATGTCCTGTTCGCGTAACCGGTTCTTCGCACCGTCTTTGACGAATCCGGCCTTCGCATCGATCATGAACACTCCTTTACGGTTGGCTGCTTCCGCCTTATCGACAACTATAATGCAGGCCGGAATACCCGTGCCAAAGAACAGATTGGACGGAAGTCCGATAATGCCTTTGATGTAACGCTTCTCCGCTACCAAATATTTGCGAATCTGCGCCTCGGCATTGCCTCGAAACAGTACGCCATGCGGCAGGATACATGCTCCGCATCCCGTGCGTGCAATCGAGCGAACGATGTGCAGGAGAAAAGCATAGTCTCCATTTTTCTCGGGCGGTATGCCGATATTATTCCGTTGTCCCCACCGCCCATACTCATCTTCTTCCTTTGCGCTCTTCAGCCATGATTTCGTCGAGAACGGAGGGTTGGCTACCACATAATCGAATGTTCGCAAATGACCGTCCCCGTCTTTATATTGCGGATCATTGATTGTATCGCCTTGTTTGATCTCTGCATACATTTCGCCATGCAGAATCATATTCATTTTGGCCAAACCTACCGTAGCATTATCCTTTTCCTGTCCATAGAGCGTCGCACCCTTCGACGTCTCGGCCAATGCCCGCAACAGCAACGAACCCGAACCGCAGGTCGGATCGTAAATCGTCGTAGAAATTCCCTTTCGAGCTTTATCTAATTCCAATACTTTAGCAATCACGCGGCTGACCTCTGCCGGAGTATAGAATTGCCCTTTGCTCTTTCCGCTCTCTGTGGCAAAGTTCTTCATCAGATACTCATAAGCGTCACCCATCAAATCGTCGTCCGATGCACGGTTGCGACCGAAATCGAGATCCGAGTTTTCGAACACACCTATCAGCCCGCTCAACGTCTCAACCAGATCCTTTCCTTTACCGAGTTTCTGCTCGTTACAGAAATCCGCCACATTGATTACATTATCCAGTCCGTTCGCTTCGGCGAGAGAAGCCATTTTCTTATTCATCTCTTCACCGATATTGCTATGGCCTTTCAATGCGACGAAATTGTCGAAAAAACAACCGTCCGGAATTTCAATCATAAAGTCCGAATCAGTTTTGTGTTTATCGCTAATGTATTTCACGAAGAGAATAACCAATACATAATCTTTGTATTGGCCGGCATCCATACCTCCGCGCAATTCATCGCAACATTTCCAAAGGGTGCTATATAATTCCGATTTTTTAATCGCCATCGTCGTCTTTACTATTAATCAAATTTTTCGGGTCAACCTAAAGAATTTTTGCTATTTCGAACATCAATTCCAGATTCGGCTGTCGCCGATTGCAGGCATAGGTATTTACTATATTGAAGCTCTTGCCAAATTCCTCGGCGAACCGCGTCTGTTTAATGCCGTTTTCTTCAGGCACTTTTTTTATTCTGTTTATATGTCGTCGTTCAATATGAAACATGTTTTGCATAAGATTAACAATTTTGAGAATCGGCGCCATATGCGTTTTTTACCAACTCAATAATTACTTCTTTCTTATTAGTAAAATATTAAAAACCAATCAATTTTGCAGTTTTTTTTGCAGATATCCTAAACGGAACTTTAGTCGTATGATCCATATCGTATTGATATAGAAACATTAGTCTGTCATACCAGTTACTTCCTATCTGAGAATCGACTTCCACTTTTGGAGACAAGCAGCCACAGCCTTACATACTTGGGGCAACCTATTAACTTGGTTTAAATATAGCTCAAGTAATTATTCTTATTTACCACGTCAAACGTCGCATTAGGATACGCCTCCTTAAAAACACCCGGTACATTCGTTTTTTTGTTCCCCCACTTAAACTCCAATGCTGTCAGCGATTCAGAGCTTTCTTCAACAAGATCTATTTCTTGACGGTCATACGTCCGCCAAAAATAGAATTCCTTGCCCAAACCTTCATTATAGTTGGCCTTAATGCGTTCGCTGATCAGGTAATTTTCCCATAATGCACCTACATCTTGTCGGATAGACAAAGGATTGAAATTACCGATTATAGCATTCCGTATTCCGTTATCATAAAAATACCACTTACCAGCTTTTGTCACCTCTTTGCGTAAGTTACGCGCATAGGCTCCGAGACGGTAAACAACGAAAACTTTGGAAAGCAGATCGAGGTATTTTTCAACTGTATTTTTACTCATGCCAAGTTGTTTGCCGAGTTCGTCATATGATACTTCACTACCAAGTTGAAAGGCAATCAGACGTAGCAGATCCTTCATTTTGCCGGAATTTTTCAGTCCGTCTATAGCTAAAATATCTTTCAAAAGATAAGCGCCCACAATATCCCGTAAATAATCGGTCTTGCGTTCGAAACTATCCAAGGTTACTACTTCGGGATAAGAACCGTATATCAACCGTGATTCGAGATTTTGACGGGTTTCCAGAGCTGTTTCGGTTGGTGCGATTTCTTTTTGGGAAAAAGGAGTGAGATGAAATAGCGTACTCCGCCCTACCAACGGTTCTCCGGCTTTGTTTAATAAATCAAAGGAGGACGATCCACTCGCAATCACCCGTATGCCTTCGATTTCGTCGACGATCAGTTTTAGTTTAGTACCAATTTCAGGAATATTCTGTGCCTCATCTATCGCCAGCAAATCCACACCTTCCAACAGATGCCTGTAATTAGAAACAGACCGTTCTTCCAACAACGCCAATGTATCATAATCTTCGCCATTAAGTAGCATTGTTTTCCCTTCAAAACCATTTATCAACTGGCGTATCAATACGGTTTTTCCGACTCTTCGTGCACCGAAGATAAGAATCACTTTATTCGGTTCTATTCTGGCTACTATCCTGTCCTGCAATAATCGTTTTATCGGCTCCATTGTATTTCTTCAGTTTTTACAAATATAGTATTTTTAATTGAATTGACATATTTAATGTAAAAAAAGTCACTGAATTGACATTTTTTTACAGAGAGAGGGGGCTATTTTGCAATTATGATTTTTGCAGGTGAAAACATCCTAATTATCGAGACGTCTATGCCACTCCTGACCGTACACTGTTTCCTCTTTAAATGTTTGCAATTAGCCGATCAACCCGATTTATCTTCTTATGGATTAATACAATGGAAATGTCTGTCGTCACCTTGGCAATCGGGACTTTTGAAAGATAATCACTAATATAATGTGTGTATGATTCGATAAAAAAATGAATTATTTCAGCATGTATCTGCAATCTTATCCCCAGAAATAAATCTTTAACACCGCATAAAGCATTATAGCTTTCCGGCTGAAGCAGATCGTGCGACGGGTCAGGCGCTTGATATGTGTGCGGATGGTCAGGTTATGACGTTCGATGTGGTTGGTGCCGCGGTGAGCAGTCCTATGGATTTCCGGTGAGATGAGTGTCTTATATTGCCGGAGTTTATCCGTATAGATCAATCTGGCATTGGTCAATTTGTCGGTAACTCTACTTAGCGTCTCATTGGTACGAGGGCCGACAGAAAAACAGACGACGGATTTATCCGCGCAGTTCAAGGCATAAGCCACCCAGATATGATCTTTTTTACGGCCGACAAAGGTTTTGATTTCATCGACTTCATACTCTGCATTGGCTGTTACATGCGGAGCTGTTATATTTTTGGAGATGGAGATGATTCTTCTAATGAGAGTAGTCGTCGATATTTCCAGTAACCTGGCGATGCCTCTGATCCCGACGCCCTCTTTGATATATTCCGAGATCGTCCGGTTTAATTCCGGTATATAGGCTTGGTAAGAATAATCCGCCTGTTGTTTCCTGTGGCAGTGTTTGCATTTATAGCGTTGTTTCCCGTTCTCTTGATAGCCATTTTTGATACAAGTTCCTCCGCAAAATTTGCAAGTCATTTTTTCGTGCCCTAATCTGATACATGAAGGTTCCTATCCGGAAACCTCGGCCGATTTTCAGCCAATTTTTGGGCGCAAAAATAAGAAGACGACCCGAAAATCGTCTTCTTTTTATGTTTTTCTTTAAGTCCTTGTAATGATTTTCAGTTAGTTGCAATCCTATGCCCTAATCTGATACATTACCAACTTGGCGGAGAGGACGGGATTCGAACCCGTGGTACCGGTTACCCAGTACGTCAGTTTAGCAAACTGGTGGTTTCAGCCACTCACCCACCTCTCCTGACCTTGTTAGCTGAATTGCGGCGGGAGCGCCGCAAGGCTCTCCAACCGGGCTACAAAGCTAAGCTATTTTTGGTTAATTCCAAAAAAATAGCGCTAAAATATGAAGCGCGAGCTGATCTCTTTGTAGTTGTGCACGCGCTCGATCACGTCGGAGAAGATGTCGGCGACGGTCAGCACGGTGAACTTCGACAGGTCTTCGCTCTGCTTGAGCGGAATCGTATCGGTCACGATCACTTCCGACAGCGCGCTTTTGTTGATGCGGTCGTAGGCCGGGCCCGACAGCAGCGGGTGTGTTACGGCCGCGCGTACGCTGCGCGCGCCCCGTTCCATGAACATGTCGGCGGCTTTGGTGATCGTGCCGGCCGTATCGATCATGTCGTCGACGATGATGATGTTGCGGTCGGAGATGTCGCCGATAGCGGTCATCTGGCCCACGACGTTGGGTTTCTCACGCTGCTTGTGGCTGATGATCATCGGCGCGTTGAGGTGTTGCGAATAGGCGTTCGCACGCTTGGCGCCGCCCATGTCGGGCGCTGCGATCGAAAGGTTCTCCATCTGGAGCCCTTTCATATAGGGAACGAAAATGCCGCTCGCATAGAGGTGGTCCACCGGGATGTCGAAGAATCCCTGGATCTGGTCGGCGTGCAGGTCCATCGTCATGATGCGGTCCACGCCCGCCGCACGCAGCAGGTTGGCTACCAGTTTCGCGCCTATCGAAACGCGGGGACGGTCCTTGCGGTCCTGGCGCGCCCAACCGAAGTAGGGCATCACGGCGATCACACGGTGTGCCGAAGCGCGGTGTGCGGCGTCGATCATCAGCAGCAGTTCCATCAGGTTGTCTGCGGGCGGGAAGGTCGATTGCACGATAAAGACGGTGCATCCGCGGATGCTCTCGTTGTACGCGGGCTGGAATTCGCCGTCGCTGAACTCCAGCACGGTCGAGTCTCCCAGTTCGCTGCCGAAGCTTTTGGCTATCTTCTCGGCGAGGTAGCGGGACTCGCGGCAGGCAAAAAATTTGAGTTTGTGAATCGCCATGGCGGGATGAATTTTGCGTTTAGCTCTGCAAAGTTACTACAAAAAAGTGAAATGCGGAAAGATATAGTGATAGAATTGAGT